>Ga0105048_10005896_pt1 | contig 19781 bp, 19 predicted proteins | sample MAT05_FD_78382 | JGI IMG/M metagenome (GOLD analysis project Ga0105048, IMG submission 78382) | Freshwater microbial communities from Lake Fryxell liftoff mats and glacier meltwater in Antarctica - MAT-05 | ecosystem: Environmental > Aquatic > Freshwater > Ice > Liftoff microbial mat | place...
ATCTCGACCGGCACGAAGGTGCGGATCGCGGAGGGGATCGGGGGGCGGGCCGGCTCAGGCTCCCAGTCGGGTCCGTCGACGATAGGGGATGCGATGTCTGGCTCGTCCTCGTTCTCGTTCTCGTTCTCGTCCTCGGGCGCGGCCTCGGCGTCCACCTCACCCGCCGGTCCTGCCGCGGGCTGTACTACGGGTTCTGCTGCGGGTTCTGCTGCGGGCTCGCTCGTCGGCGCCCGCGAGGCGGGTGTGCCGCAGAAGATGCAGAACTTCCACCTGTCCTCAAGGTCACCCCCACAATTCACGCAAACGCCCATGACGTGCAGGTTATCAATCCTTTCCCTGCCCATACGCTGGTGGGGTGAACCTTCTCGGACCCGACGCGCCCCTCGTGATCGCCCACCGCGGGGCCAGCGGCTACCACCCGGAGCACACCCGGTCTGCCTACCGGGTGGCGATCGAGCACGGCGCCGACGCGGTCGAGCCAGACCTGGTGGCCTCGCGCGACGGAGTGCTCGTTATCCGGCACGAGAACGAGATGTCGAAGTCGACGGATGTCGCGGAGCGGCCGGAGTTCGCCGACCGCCGCACCACAAAGAGCATCGACGGTGTCTCGCGCACTGGCTGGTTCACCGAGGACTTCACCTGGGCCGAGCTCAGTACGCTGCGAGCGACCGAGCCGCTGCCCGGCATCCGTTTCTCCAGCCTGGTGCACAGCGGAACGGAGCCGATCCTGCGGCTCGAGGACCTGCTCGCGCTGCTGGACGAGCAGGAGCGACAGGTCGGCGCCGTGCTCGAGATCAAGCACGCGAGCTACTTCGCCAGCATCGGCCTGCCACTGGACGCGCTGTTGGTCGGTGCACTCGAGGCCGCCGGATGGACGGGGGACCGGCGGCTGACGATCGAGAGTTTCGAGCTCACCTTCTTCGACAGGCTCCGTGAGCGCGGGGTTGAGGGACGTTTCATCTACCTCATCGAATCGAAAGGCGTGCCGTTCGACCGGCCGCACGCGAGTTACGCGTCGTCGCTGACCAACGAGGGGCTCTGCGAGTTGCGGCGGCACGTCGACGGCATCAGCGTGAGCAAGAAGCTGCTCCTGCAGAAGGACGAGGCCGGTGTGGTGAGCTTGACCGACCTGGTCGAGCGGGCGCACGCCGCGGGACTGCTCATCTACGGGTGGACGCTGCGCGCCGAGAATAAATTCCTCACCGGACGGCACCACGGCGGCGGGGCCGAGTCGGACCACGGCGACTGGCCGAGCGAGTTCGGCCTGATCCTGGCATCCGGAATCGACGGGGTCTTCTCGGACCACCCCGACCTCGCTCTCGAGGTGCGCAGAAACATGGCCACCCCAGCCTGACCCCACCACCCCAATGGCACGCTCCCCATCCCCCTCCCCGGTGCCGATTGAAGGCACTTCCGCCGTTGTGGCGCGCTCCATGTGGCCAGATCGAGGTCAGTTGCCCTAGTTGCCTTCATTTGGCACGCGGCACCGGGCTGAGTGGTGCACCGGGCGGGCGAGGGGTCTACCGTGAGCAGGTCTCAGTGGTGGTCGCCGCGGAAGACGCTTGCGAGGATCGCGGCCTCGACCTCGTACCAGCGGTAGAGCACCTGCTTGTAGCTGAACCGCAACACGCGGTAACCGAGGCGGCTCAGAACCGCGTCACGCCGCTTGTCCGCCTCGAAGCGCTCTGGGTCGGTGTGATAGTTCGCGCCGTCCACTTCGATAACGAGGCGCGAACCGATCAGGAAGTCGACTCGGCCCACTCCGGAAATCTGAGCCTGGCACCGGATCGGCAAGCGGAATGGTCGCAGCCGGAACAGCGTCAGCGACTCGATCCCTGATTCGCACAGCGGCTGCACCAGCGCCAGGCCAGATCTGATGGTAGAAGGTGCATCGGCGACGATTCTGGCCCAGTCGTGCACGCTAATGGCCTTGCGGAACAAAGCAGAGTCGGCCGTCGCAACCGCGACCTCCGTGCTCTCGCACCGAATGACATCGGCAAGGGTCGATACGAGGTCGAGGGTGAGTCGTCTGGGGGCCTCGAGCGGTGCGCGCCAGTGAACCCGCAGCAGCGGGCTTCCGGCCCCGAGTCGGATCGTCTTGTCGAGCGGATGCCGAAGCCGGCACGCCTCGTGTGGCACGGCCACGTGCAGGAGGTGTGTGGGGATGGTCCAGAGTCCGTGCAGGCGTGCGGCAGGCAGGCAGGCAGGTGAGCGCCCCGCCAACCCTCGATGCAGCCACGAGATCCGGATGGGTGTCCGGGAGCAGGTACCAGCCCTGCCGCACGCGCATAATTCTTCCCGCGTTGACCGCCGCGGCGAGGGAGCGGCGAGTGTGCCCGTCGCGGTACAACTCGTGGGCTGCGGCGAGTCCTCCGCGGGCTCGGATTGAGTGGGTGAGCGATTTCATGCGTCGAGCCTCGGTGCTGGGAGGTTCCGGATGCCCGGACCGCGCAAGTTGGTGCACACCCCTTCGCCCCCGTGCCCAATGAAGGAGAAGTCGGCCGAATCGAAGCATGACCGCGGCATCTGAGGCTGTTTCGCCGGGTGCTGCCTTCATTCGGCCCGGAGGTCGTCGGCGGTCGGCACAGAGATAGGCGCCGACCGGTGTCAGGGCGGCGCGGTGGGATGTCGGAGGCCCCGCCTAGAATTGACCGGTCATGACGTTCATCCTCAACCCCGCCCAACCCGCCAGCGGACAGTCCCGCCTGCTCGAGGGACTCAACCCGGCGCAGCGCGTCGCCGTCGAGTACCGCGGCCCCGCCCTCCTCATCGTCGCCGGCGCCGGCTCGGGCAAGACGAGCGTGCTGACCCGCCGTATCGCCGGTCTGCTCGAGTCGGGCGAGGCGTGGCCCAGCCAGATCCTCGCGATCACCTTCACCAACAAAGCCGCCGCCGAGATGCGCGAGCGCGTGCAAGAACTCGTCGGCCGCGGCGCCGACGGAATGTGGATTTCAACATTTCACTCGGCGTGCGTGCGCATCCTCCGGCGCGAGGCCGAGCACTTCGGCTTCACCAAGAACTTCACGATCTACGACTCCGCCGACAGTCGCGCGCTGCTCAAGCGGATCATCAAGGACCTGAACGCCGACACCTTCGGCTTCACGGTGAGCTCGGCATCCGGTCGCATCTCCAAGCTCAAGAACGAGCTGCAGGATGTGGAGTCCTACGCCCGCGGCGCCAACTTCAACGACCCGACCGAGGCGATGTTCCTCGAGATCTTCCGGGCCTACACGCGCAGCCTCTCGAGCGCGAACGCGTTTGACTTCGACGACCTGATCGGGCAGACCGTCTACCTGTTCCGCGCCTTCCCCCAGGTCGCGGCGCTGTACCAGCGGCGCTTCCGGCACATCCTCGTCGATGAGTACCAGGACACCAACCACGCCCAGTACGCCCTCATCCGCGAGCTGACCCGGGCGCCGCGAACCGACCTGCTTGCTGGCGCAACGGGATTCGACGGACGGATACTGAGCGACCCGACCCGCGAGCTCGCGGCAGCCTCGCTCACGGTGGTCGGTGACTCCGACCAGTCGATCTACGCCTTCCGCGGAGCGGACATCCGCAACATCGTCGAATTCGAGCGTGACTTCGCCGGTGCCAAGGTCGTGCTGCTAGAGCAGAACTACCGCTCGACCCAGAACATCCTCAGCGCCGCGAACGCCGTCATCTCGAACAACTTCGACCGCAAGGACAAGAAGCTGTTCACGACCGTCGGCGATGGCGAGAAGATCGTCGGGTTCACCGGCTACAGCCAGCACGACGAGGCGCAGTTCATCGCCGACGAGATCGTCACCTTGCATGAAACGGGCGTGCAGTACCGCGACATCGCCGTCTTCTACCGCACGAACGCCCAGACGAGAGCGCTCGAGGAGGTGTTCATCCGCTCGGCGCTGCCCTACCGGGTGCTCGGTGGTACCAAGTTCTACGAGCGGGCCGAGATCAAGGACGTGATGGGCTACCTCATCGCCGTCGCGAACCCCGCCGACCCAATGGCGCTGCGCCGCATCATGAATACGCCCAAGCGGGGTATTGGCCCGGCGACCGAGGCGGCGCTGCAGAGCCACGCAGACAAGTCGGAGAAGACCCTGCGCGAGGCGATGCGCGAGGCAGACCAGCTCGGCCTCGGCCCGAAGGTGACCGGCGCGATCCTGCGGCTCGGCGCGATCCTCGACGAGGTCGCGCTCACCGCCGATACCGCGCCCGTCGCCGACATTCTCACCGCCCTGCTGACCAAGACCAAGTTCGTCGAGGCGCTGCGGGCGAGCCGTGACCCGCAGGATGAGGCGCGGGCCGAGAACGTCGAGGAGCTCGTTGCCGTCACGAAGGAGTTTCAGAAGAACAACCCCGAGGGCACCCTCATCGACTTCCTCACGGAGACCTCGCTCGTCGCGGCCGCCGACGATCTGGATGACTCGAGCGGCACCGTCTCACTCATGACCCTGCACACCGCGAAAGGGCTCGAGTACGAGGCCGTGTTCCTCACGGGCGTCGAGGAAGACCTGCTTCCGCACCGGATGTCGGCGGGCGAGCCCGGCGGACCGGCCGAGGAACGGCGCCTCTTCTACGTCGGGATCACCCGCGCACGGCGCCGCCTGTACCTCTCCCTCGCGATGACCCGAGCGCAGTTCGGCGAGGTCAACGTGGCGATGCCGAGCCGCTACCTGCAGGAGATCCCGGCCGACCTGATCGACTGGCGGCAGTCGCCCGGCATGGCGAACAGCCGGGGGGGAACCCAGCCGCGCGCCATCAACGCAAACCGGGCGGGCTTCGGTGCCGCCCCCGCGCTAGGAGGCGGCTCGGACTACTCCCTCGACGCCGGAGCGCCCGGCGCGACGGCACTCGCACGCGCGGCCCGCAACGCCGCGCGGCCCAAGACCGAGTGGACGAGCGGGGTGACGAACACCGTTCGGGACAACGGCGACCTCACTCTCACGCCCGGCGACCGCATCCGGCATCTCGACTTCGGCGAAGGCCGGGTGAGCGCTGTGAGCGGCAGCGGGACCAAGAGCATCGCGGAGGTGCAGTTCGACACCGCGGGTCGCAAGCGCCTGCTCATCAAGATCAGCCCGATCGAGAAGATCTGACCTGACGGCTACGGTGTTGTCCGCCCCCGCCAGCCGGGTCAGGGTGAACGGCGTTCAGATGCTCCGGAGTCTCGGGCTGGATGCACCGTCGCCACCGGTCACACAGCTTCCGACCCTCGCCCTGTTCGGCGTCGCCGTCGTCATGAACGCCGTCGTGCCGTCGCTCGAGGCGACGAGCGAGCCGGGCCTTGCCACCGCAGCCCTGATCATGGTCGCCATCACCTGGTTCGCGGTCGTCGTCACTGCGCGCCCCGCCCTCGAACGGCACGAGATAATCATCCCTGCCGCTGATTTCATCGCCTTCGCAGCCCTCGGAGCTCTCGTCTGGGTGGTCGTGCCCCTCCTGATTGCGGCCGATTTCGACAGCAACACCAATGAGATGTTCCGGGCCGCCTTCAACCTCTTCGCGTTCGGCTCCGCCGCCGCGGTTGTCAGCGAGCTGTCACGCCAGGCTCGAAAGCAATTGCACCTCGTGCGGATACGGAAAGAGGCGGCCACGTTCGTGATCCTCCTCCATGCGCGGGTGCGGGCGGGTGACGGCCTGGTCAGCTATGCCGATACCGGCCACGGCCTCACCCTCGTCGTGCGAGCCGAAGGAACGGCCGGGCGGCTCTCCTGCCTCGACGTCCCGCTCGGTACGATCGGCGACGCCGACTGTGCCAGGCTCGAGACAGCGCTCGGGCGCGGGGAGATGATCGTCAGCTTCAGCGACGGAGTGCTCGACCTGTACGACGGAATCCTGGCGGCCGTCGATGAGGTCGCCGCGATCGCCAGATCGTCGAGCAGCGCGCGGGAGCTGGCCGACGCGACCGCCTCCGTGGCGCGGCTTGAGCCGAATCCCGACGACGTGACGATCGTTGCCCTACGGCGCGACGTCTGACGCCGGCTGAACCAGCGGTCGCGCCCCCGAACGGGGTGTCGTCATTTCCCGTGGTGCGACGGCTGAGCAGCTAATCTTAAGCATCACTCGTTGGGGACGAGTGCTGCGCCAAGGGGGATGGCATGGTCGTATTGGACCAGACGACGGCGACGGACCGACGCGATCTCGCCAGGCGATTCCTCATCCGGCTGCTCATCGTCGTCACCGTGATCGTCGGTATCAACTACATCGCCTGGCGTCTGTTCTTCTCACTCAACTTGGACGCCTGGTGGGTCGCGCTGCCGCTCGTCCTGGCCGAGACGTACAGCCTCATCGACGTGAGTCTCTACGGACTCACGATGTGGCGTTCCAGGACCAGGGACGCTCCCGCCGCCGCGCGACCAGGCGTCACGGTCGACGTTTTCATCACGACCTACAACGAACAGGTCGAGCTCGTCATCCGCACCGCGCGCGCCGCACTGGACATCCGCTATCCCCACTCGACCTGGATCCTCGACGACGGCAAGCGGGAGGAGATGCGCGCGGCCGCTGAGGTGGCCGGGGTGGGGTACATCACCCGCGGCGACGACTGGAAAAATCGGCCGCTGCACGCGAAAGCCGGCAACCTCAACAACGCGCTCATGGCGACATCCGGCGAATTCCTGCTCATCCTCGACGCCGACCAGATCCCGTTGCCGGAGATTCTTGACAACACCCTCGGGTACTTCGACGACCCGCTCGTCGCCCTCGTGCAGACGCCGCAGGTGTTCGGGAACGTCGACGGCAAAGACGCCCTCGGCAGCCAGGCCCCGTTGTTCTATGGCCCGATCCAGCAGGGCAAGGACGGCTGGAATGCGGCATTCTTCTGCGGCTCGAACGCGATTCTGCGCCGGGAGGCGCTCATGCAACTCGGTATCGTGCGGTACGTGAGGGAGGTCGAGCGCGCGGTGCTCAAGGCGCTCAAGGGAGCCGCGGGGGTTCTTCGCGAGGCGCGTCGCACCGAGGGAGCCGCCGACGCCGCCGTCGATGCCGCGCTCGGCAGGGTCTCCGCTGCGATCGCCGCCACCCGCGCCGCGATCGCCGCCGGCGAGCCGCTCGGCAGCGCGACCTACCAATTGCAGCGCCAGATTACCGAGGTCTCCCGCGGCCTCGTGTCGGACGACCTTGAGTTGATGGCGTGCGACATCGAGGCGATCGATGCGCTTCGGATGGAGACCGACGGCGACTGGGATGCCCTCATCGACGTCGACCAGAACGTCGACATTCTCGCCTCACGCGACCTGTCGCCGCTCGGCGCGCTCACCTCGGTGCAGGCCCTCCTCCGCTCCATCGATGTCGACCGCGCCGACGAGGCGCAGCCGCTCATGCCGCTCGCCACCATCTCGGTCACTGAGGACATGGCGACCTCGATGCGGCTTCACGGCATGGGCTGGAAGAGCGCGTACCACCACGAGACGCTCGCGATCGGCCTCGCTCCGGAGGACCTCGGCACTGCACTCACGCAGCGGCTGCGCTGGGCGCAGGGAACCATGCAGGTGCTGCTGAGGGAGAACCCGCTCGTTCAGCGTGGATTGTCCCTCGCCCAGCGACTGATGTATTTTTCCACGATGTGGAGCTACCTGAGCGGATTCGCCGCGGTCGCCTATTTCGCGGCGCCGGTCATCTTCCTCGTTTTCGGGGTGCTGCCGGTGAGCACCACGGCGTTCGAGTTCTTCCTTCGGTTCCTGCCTTTTATCGTCGCGAGCCAGGTACTGTTCGCCGTGACCGGGCGTGGCATCTCGACGTGGCGCGGCCAGCAGTACAGCCTCGCGCTGTTCCCCGTCTGGATCCGGGCCTGCACGACGGCCGTGGCCAACGTGTACTTTCAGCGGCCGCTCGACTTTGTTGTGACGGAGAAGACCCGCCAGGCCGGTGCCAGCTGGAATCTCATCAGGCTACAAATCATCGTCGCGGTGATCCTCGCAATCTCGGTGGTCATCGGAGTTGTGCGGCTCGTCCTCGGCTTTGGCGAACCAATCGGCACGATCGTCAACGTCGTCTGGGTCGTGTTCGACCTCATTATTCTCAGCGTCCTGTTTCCCGCTGCCCGTTACTCGGGTTACCTATCGGAGGAGTCACCCCACTAATGGACATCACAGTCAAGGATCTCGGCGATGGCGTGGCGGTGCTGCAACTCGACGGCAGGCTGAACATGGTCACTGCATCGTGCCTGCGGGACCACGTCGGATCTGCCGTCGCGAGCGGCCAGAACCGCATCGCCGTCGACCTCGCGGGGATCGAGTTCATCGACTCGTCCGGGCTCGGCGCGCTCATCAACGGGCTGAAGACCGCTCGGCAGGCGGGAGGCGACCTGCGAATCGCCGCGCCGAACGACCAAGTCAAGCTCGTCCTGCAGCTGACCAACATGGAACGCCTTCTCACCGCGTACGACAGCGCCGAAACTGCGTTCATCGATGGCTGAGACCAGCGTGCACACGCTGTCGATGTTCGCCCCGCCGGACGATGTCGACACCGTGCACACCATGCTGGAGTCGGTGTGGTTGAGCGCGCCGCAGATCTCGATGCGCGATCGGTTAAGTTTTGAAACCGCGCTCATCGAGCTCGCCTCGAACGTCATCCGCCACGCGGACGGCGGAGGCGGAGTGAGCTGTACCCTCAGGGTCGAGATTACCGCCGACCGAATCGTCGCGAGCCTCACCGACTCCGGCCTCGCCGGCAACATCAGCCTCATCGCCCCCTCGATGCCGGGTGAGCTCGAGGAGTCGGGCCGCGGCCTGTCGATCATCCACGCCCTCGTTGACGAAGTTAACTACGACAGGTGCGACGACCTCAACCATTGGCGGATCTCCCGCAAACTCGAGTCGTGACGCCGACGCCGGTCGCCAATGTAACAGGGTCGTACACACCAGCACTGGGGGTATGGCTCGGGTGCTCGACTGCGGGCGGACCGCGTACAGTTGGCCGAAGTTGAGTTGGCTGGGGGGCTGGTAATGCAAGATCCGTATCGGGTTGTGGTGGTCGAGGATGACCTCGACGTGGCGATGTACACCAAGACGGTGCTGGAGAAGCGGGCCGGATGCATTGTCGTCGCGGTCTCGGATCCCTCGAAGGTGCTCGAGGCGGTCGCCGATCTGAGGCCCGACGTCGTGATTACCGATATTGAGATGCCAGGCGCGTCCGGGCTCGACCTCATCAGCCAGATCCGCGAGCTGCAGCCCGGCACTCCGGTGATCGTCATGACCGCCCACGTCTCAATCGATTACGCCGTCACGGCACTGCGAAACCAGGCGAGTGAGTTCCTCACGAAGCCTGTGTCGTCTGCGGACCTCGTTGCACACGTCACGAGGCTCGGCGAGGAGTCCAGGGCGTCCCGCGCCAGCACCGCCCGCCAGGTCGTTCTCGCCATCGGAGCGCACCCCGACGACGTCGAGATAGCTGTCGGCGGAATCCTCGCTGCGCACCGCGCCGCGGGCGACGAGGTCACCGTGCTGACCCTGTCCAAGGGAACGCGGCAAGGCGGCATCCGCGTCGCCTGGAAAGAGGGGTCCGCGGCGGCGGCAACCATCGGCGCGCGGCTCATCCTCGAGGACAATCCCGAGGCCGAAATCGGCACGCCCGAGCTCACGGTCGCGACGATCAAGCGGGTGGTTGACGAGGTGAAACCGACCATCGTGTACATGCACAGCACGAACGACCGTCACCAGTCGCACCGCGCCGTGCACGACGCTGGCGTGGTCTCGACCGAACAGGTGCGAATGGTCGCCTGCTATCAGGGCTCATCGGCTACCGTCGACTTCCACCCCAATCGCTTCGTGACGATCGACGGTTTCACCGATGCGAAGCTCGCGATGCTCTCGTGCTTCGCGGAGCATGACGACCGCCCCGCATACCTCGATCCGGACCTCGCCCTCGCGACCGCGCGCTACTGGTCCCGGTACGGCCACGGCACGAGCTGCGAACCGCTCGAGGTCTTACGTGAGTCCCTGGCGGTCTCCTAATGGAGGCAGCGCAAATCCAGAGCAGAGTGAATGTTCTGGTGGTCGATGACAGCGCCGACCAGCGCCACCTCATCCGCCGCTACTTCGAGCTCGCCGGCTGCGATGTCGTCGTCGCTGAATCGGCGGAATCGGCGATCACGGCCTACGAGCAGCTCACGCCGGACCTCGCTGTGATCGATCTCATTCTGCCCGGTATGGACGGGTGGGCGCTCGCTGCCCGCATCCAGGCCGACCGACCCGAGTGCGCCGTCGCCATCACCTCGGTGCTGGATGCCGGGGACTACCCCAAAGCCGAGGCGGCGCTCCCCAAGCCCGTGTCTCGCGCGAGTGTGCGCGAGTTACTCAGGAACACCGTGCCGAAGTGGGCCGTCCTGTGACCGCAGCACCGCACAAGACCAGCGTGCTCGTCGCCGACGACGACGCCGATATTCGAGTACTCGTCGGGATCGCCGTGCGCAAGTCCGGTTTGGAACTCGTCGGCGCCGCAGCGGACGGCAACGAGGCGTGGGAGCTCGTGAACGCCCTCAAGCCCGACCTCGTGGTGACGGATGTCTCGATGCCCGGCCTCACCGGTCTTGACCTGTGTCGGCTCATCCACGCCGACGGCGAGCTGTCCGGCACCAGGGTCGTGCTTCTCTCGGCTGCGGTCGACGAGCAAGCTCACATCGCTGGCCTCGACGCGGGGGCCATCGACTACCTCATCAAACCGTTCAGCCCGCGCGAACTGGCCGAGAGACTCGTTGCACTGACTCAATCGTCGACGGCCAGACAGTGACGCTGACGGCCGCAGTCAATCTCCTCGCCACACCGAACCCGTCGCCGCTGCTGAAGCAAGCGCCGATGACGATTCTGTTCGGTGTTGCCGCCGTGATCGTCGCCTTCAACCCTGGCTCGGTCACGAGCCTCGCCTCGATAGTCGCCGCCACGGTCGCCGTGCTGGTCGCGACGGTGCTCGCCGGTGTGCTCACGGCCGTGTCAACTATTGCGAGGTTCGCGCTACTCGTGCCCGCAGTCGACCTCGTCGCGATCGGCTTCCTGCGCTTTGGCACGGGGGAGGGGCTCTCCAGCTTCTCGGCGCTGATCATCCTGCCGATAATCTGGTTCGCCGCTGAGGAGGGTCGGGAGCACATCTGGTTCGCCTTCATCGGCACCGCGATCGTGTTGATTTTCCCCTCGGTCGCCGGGCAGAGCGATAGCTCGGCGCTGTCCGTGCTGGTACGCGCGGCGTTCTCCGCTGCGGTGTTCACGATTGCGGCAGCGGTGATCAATGAGCTGTCCCGTCAGGCGCGGCTGCGGCTCTCGTCGGTGCGGCGCCTCGCCGAGGAGCGCAAGAGCGCACTCGAGTCGAATGAATTGCGAACGAACCAGCTTGCCGAAAGCGAGGCGAGCCTCCGGCAGGCCCAGCGGATGTTCCGCGAGCTCTGGGGCGCCGTCACGGAGCAAGCGGTCATCGGCACCGATCTCACCGGACTGATCGACGCGTGGAATCCGGGAGCGGCACTCATGCTCCGCATCGGCGCTGACCACGTCGAGGACAAGCGCCACGTCGACGAGTTCCACCTCTCCCACGAGCTCGAAGACCGCGCACGCGAACTGAACTACCCCGCGGGTGCGACCGTGCTCAACCCTGGCTTCTCGGCGCTGGTCGAGGAGGCGAGGCTCGGCAGCGCCGAGGTGCGCGAGTGGACCTACCGCCGGGCCGACGGCACCGAGCTCCCGGTCGAGCTGAGCGTCACCCCGCGGCTCGACGACGACGGCGAGACCGTGGGCTACCTGTTCGTCGCCCACGACCGCACGAAGGCCCACGAGGTCGCCAAGCTCAAGGACGATTTCGTCGGACTCATCTCCCACGAGCTGCGCACTCCTCTGAGCTCGATCCTCGGCTACCTCGAGCTGATGCGTGACGACGATGACGAGAAGCTCACCGAGACGCAGCTGCAGTATCTTGGCGTCGCCGAGCGCAACGCGAACCGCCTGCTGATCCTCATCGGCGACCTCCTGTTCACAGCGCAGGTCGAGTCGGGCAAGTTCAACCTTGAGCAGCACGTGCAGTCGATGTCGCCGATCGTGTCGGCGGCGGTGGACTCCGCGCAGCCCGCCGCCGTGCGTGCCGGCGTCACGCTCGTCGTGGAAATGGTCGACGGCGGCATGGTCCGCGGCGATTCGGTGAGGCTCGGCCAAGCCTGCGACAACCTCATCTCAAATGCGATCAAGTTCACCCCGGCGGGAGGCACCGTGACCGTCACGCTGAATGGCGAGGCGCACCAGGTTGTCGTCACCGTCAGCGACACCGGCATGGGCATCCCCGAATCCGAACTCAACCAGTTGTTCTCCCGCTTCTTCCGCGCCTCGACCGCGACCCGCAACGCTGTGCCCGGCGTCGGGCTGGGGCTCACGATCACCAAGGCGATCGTGACCGCGCACGGCGGAGAGATGAGCGTGCGGAGCGAAGAGGGCGTCGGCACGAACTTCAGCATGATGCTGCCGATCGAGCAGCCCGCACGGGTCCGCTCAGCCGATCTGGCGCAGTAACGCGTTTCGCGGCCACTGGCGCACCCGCCGCGGGAGAAGGCGGTTGATCGCCCGCATTCCCGCGAGCGCGATCTCGAAGCGCCGCTCCCGTCGCGGACCCCAAGCGAGTCGATACTGATTGCGGATGCCGGCGGGCAGCAGACCCGCCGTCACCAGCCGCCCGAGGGGCATCGCCAGGCGAAGCCAGAGCGGACCGGCTCGCGGGTAGAGCAGCGCCTCGGCGACGCCGAGGGTCGTGGCGTCGACGCGCAGCCCGGACAGCTGTGATCGCCAGTACTCCGCGAATGCGGCACGGTCGGCCGGCCACAGCTCCGGCGGAACCTGGAGCGCCGTTCCGATGGCCGCGTAGTCGGCGTAGACCCGGTCGCCATCCGCCTCGGACAGCGGTCCGATCAGCCGCTCCTGCACGAGCGTGGCGGTGTCGTAGAGCGTCGCGGCAACCCAGAGTTGCAACGCGGCATCCGTCGCGTCGTAGGGGTGAACGGCGCCGCGCTCGGACTTCACCGGCGCGTGCCGACGATTGACCCGCTCCCGCACCGCCGCCACTTGGGCTGGGGTGCCGTAGGTGATGGCGTACACGTAGCCGAGCGTGTGACGGAGGCGATCGATGGGACCATTGGCGAAATTGCTGTGCCGGGCGATCGCGTGCCCGATCGCCGGGTTGGCCAGCTGGAGCAGGATCGCGCGCCCCCCGCCCGCGATCAGCACGGCCTCGGCCCCGATGTCGGCGAGCCCGCGTTCCGCCCGCTCCGCTTGCATGGCTGACACCGTAGCCGATGCCGCTGGGTGCCGCGTGGCGGCGAAAATCAGGGGGGTCGCACCGAGGAGGGTAGAGTTCCAAGGGCCCAAGTATCTCGACGTCAAGGTATTGTGACGTCCGGACGGTGGCACATTCGTTATTTACCGACCCGCGGATTGGACAAACAGCGTGGATCTTTTCGAGTACCAGGCCAGGGACGTATTCGAGTCCTATGGCGTTCCCGTGCTGGCGGGCATCATTGCCGACAGCCCCGAAGAAGTACGTGCGGCGGCCGACAAGCTCGGTGGCACCGTCGTCGTCAAGGCGCAGGTGAAGGTCGGTGGGCGCGGCAAGGCCGGCGGCGTCAAGGTCGCCCATAACCCGAAGGATGCCGAAGAAGCGTCCACGGCGATCTTCGGGCTCGACATCAAGGGCCATGTCGTGCGCCGAGTGATGGTCGCCGCCGGTGCACGCATCGCGCAGGAGTTCTACTTCTCCGTGCTGCTCGACCGGGCGAACCGCTCATTTCTGTCCCTTGCAAGCTACGAGGGCGGTGTCGAGATCGAGATCCTCGCGGTCGAGCGCCCCGAGGCCCTCGCCAAGGTCGAGGTCGACCCCATCGCGGGCATCGACCTCGCGAAGGCGACCGAGATCGCGACCGCGGCCGGCTTCCCGGCCGAGCTCGTGCCGAAGATCGCGCCCGTCATCGTGAAGCTCTACGAGGTCTTCGTTGGCGAGGATGCGACGCTCGTCGAGGTCAACCCGCTCGTCCTCACCGAGGAGGGCGACATCGTCGCGCTCGACGGAAAGGTCACCCTCGACGAGAACGCCGAGTTCCGCCACGAGGGCCACGCCGCGCTCGTCGACACGGCATCCGAGGACCCGCTGGAGGCGAAGGCCAAGAAGGCGAACCTCAACTACGTGAAGCTCGACGGCCAGGTGGGCATCATCGGCAACGGCGCGGGATTGGTCATGTCGACCCTTGACGTCGTCAGCTACGCCGGCGAGAAGCACGGGCACGTCAAGCCGGCCAACTTCCTCGACATCGGCGGCGGAGCATCCGCCGAGGTCATGGCCGCGGGCCTCGACGTCATCCTCGGCGACGAGCAGGTCAAGAGCGTCTTCGTCAATGTCTTCGGCGGGATCACCTCGTGTGACGCCGTCGCGAACGGCATCGTCGGCGCCCTCGCCGTGCTCGGCGACGCGGCCACCAAGCCGCTCGTTGTCCGGCTCGACGGCAACAACGTCGTTGAGGGACGCCAGATCCTCGCTGACGCCGGGCACCCGCTCGTGACCGTCGTGGACACCATGGACGAAGCTGCCGACAAGGCCGCCGAGCTCGCTTACGCCGCTCGCTGAGCGCACCCGTCGAACCGAAGGAATAGGGAACAGCATGTCGATTTTTCTCGACGAGAACTCCAAGATCATCGTTCAGGGCCTCACCGGCTCAGAGGGCACCAAGCACGCCGGACGGATGCTCGAATCCGGCTCCAATATCGTCGGCGGGGTGAACCCGCGCAAGGCGGGTACCACGGTCTCGATCAGCGGGCACGAGCTGCCGATCTTCGGCTCCGTCGCCGAGGCGATGGCCTCGACCGGCGCGAATGTGTCGGTCATCTTTGTGCCGCCGGCCTTCGCGAAGGGCGCCGTCATCGAGGCGGTCGACGCGAGAATCGAGCTCGCGATCGTCATCACCGAGGGTATCCCGATCCACGACTCTGCTGAGTTCTGGGCGCACGCCAAGGCGAACGGCAATACCACCCGCATCATCGGGCCGAACTGCCCCGGCATCATCAGCCCCGGAAAGTCGAACGCGGGAATCATCCCGTCGACGATCACCGGACCGGGCCCGATCGGACTTGTCTCCAAGTCGGGCACCCTGACATACCAGATGATGTTCGAGCTGCGAGACCTCGGCTTCTCCACCGGAATCGGGATCGGCGGAGACCCGATCATCGGCACGACCCACATCGACGCCCTCGCGGCGTTCGAGGCCGACCCCGACACGAAGGCGATCGTCATGATCGGCGAGATCGGTGGCGACGCTGAGGAGCGCGCGGCGGAGTTCATCCAGGCCAACGTGACCAAGCCCGTCGTGGCCTACGTCGCCGGCTTCACGGCCCCGGAGGGCAAGACCATGGGGCACGCCGGAGCGATCGTCTCCGATGGTGCCGGCACCGCCCAGGGCAAGAAAGAGGCGCTCGAGGCCGCCGGAGTGCGCGTCGGAAAGACGCCGTCGGAGACCGCATCGATCATGCGCGAGGTCTTCGCGAGCCTGTAGCAGCACTGAACTACAGCGAGGGGTCGGCGTCATGCCGGCCCCTTCTTGCGTTGCGGGCACCGCCTTCTGCTGGTTCTCTCTCTTCCGCGAGCTGCCCGCTTATGTTGCCTTATGTGCCGTGGACCCAACACAAGTGCGCGACTCGTGGGTAATGGACCGCGGCCGAACGAGCTGAGCGCGCTGAGGGGAATTGTGCCGATTCCGAGCGAGCCGACCCGGAGTCGGAGCATCGCACGGGTAGGGTCGCAGGCGATGAATCGTCCGCTCACCGCCCTGTTCGCCGCCCTCGAGGCGTTGCTCGTTGTCGGTGTCGGCATCGGCATCCCGCTCGTCCCACTCACCCTCATGTGGGCACTCCAATACGGGCTGCAGGTCGACTATGTGGTCTTCTGGCGCGGTGCCGTCGATGTCTGGTTGCTCGGCCACGGCACGGACATGGCCTTCGTGCTCGATCCGCGCGTCGCCGCCTCCACAGGCTTCGCCACGGCGGGCGAGACGATCGTGCTCACCATTGCGCCGCTCGGCTTCGCCCTGATCACCCTTCTGCTCGCCGTGCGGGCCGGACGGCGCATCGGCGAGACCACGCACCGCCACGTCGGACACATCGTCGCGATCCTCGTGTTCGCCCTGTTGAGCCTTGGTGTCACCCTCACCGCGCTGCACCCCGCGGCGACCCCGTCGATCGCACAGGGAGCCGCGTTCCCCGCTCTCGTCTTCGCCCTCGGCATCGCTGTCGGATCCGAGGTGACCCGCCGCCGCGACCGCCCAGCCGCGACACGCGTGACACCGTCGCGCATCCTCGCCTGGATCGACGATCGACAGAGGCGGGTCAGGCCTTCTCTCACGCTCGCCCTGACCGGGGGAGCCGCGGCATCCGGCATCATTCTCGCGGTGTCTGCCCTGGCGGTCGCCACGCTCGTCGCGGTCAACTACGGGCAGATCATCGCCATCTATGAGGGGGTGCAGGCGGGGGTGCTCGGCGGCGCCGCCCTCACCGTCGCCCAACTCGCCCTCCTCCCCAACTTCGTCATCTGGGCGGCAAGTTGGTTCGTCGGCCCCGGATTCGCGATCGGCACCGGCTCGACGGTGAGCCCGCTCGGCACCGTGCTCGGCCCGGTGCCCGCCGTTCCGGTGCTCGGCGCGCTCCCTACCGGCGAAACCGCCTATGGATTCGTCGGCCTGCTCGTTCCGGTGCTCGCCGGATTTCTCGCGGCCACCATGCTGCGCCCGCACCTCGTGCGCGCCGGCCTCACCTCGTATTCGTGGCTCATCGGCACAGGCCTCGGCATGGGTGTCACGGGCGGCGCCCTGCTCGGCGCGCTCGCGTGGGTGTCGGCGGGCGCTGCGGGTCCCGGCCGGCTCGCGGATGTCGGTCCGTCCTGGCTTCTGGTCGGCGGGTTCTCCGCCCTCGAGATCGGGGTGCCAGCCGCGATCGCGCTGCTCGTGGGGAGCCTGCGGGCGGGTGACGTGGCTGCGCGGCCGCCGCGCTGGAGCCACTGGCCGGAGGACACGGGCAGTGTGCGTGCGGATTCCGCCGAGCCTCACAGTGTCGCGCGGGTCGCGGGCGAGTCGGACGCCCCGCGGCACGACTCCGCCGAGCCTCACAGTGTCGCGCGGGTCGCGGGCGAGTCGGACGCCCCGCGGCAGGACTCCGCCGAGCACAATCCCGACACGCCCCTCGCGAAGCCTGCCGCCGCCGGACCGGACGCCGCCACGGAGGAGATCGCGATCGTGGAACCGCGTCCCTGACACCGCATCCAGCCATCGCCCGATGAAGGCAGCACCCGCGGGTGTCGCTAGGCTGGGCGGGTGTTGTCACTGGTTGTTCTGATCTCCGGCGCGGGATCCAACCTCCGCTCCCTCCTCGAAGCGGCCGAAGACGCCGAGTACCCGGCCCGGGTCGTGGCGATTGGAGCCGACCGCCAGGCCGATGGACTCGAGCACGCCGAGTCGTTCGGAATTCCGTCGTTCACGGTGCCGTTCACGAGCTATGCCGACCGCGATGCCTGGGGCGACGAACTGCTCAAGCAAGTGCAGTTCTGGAACCCCGACCTCGTGATCCTCAGCGGCTTGATGCGCCTGCTCCCGCCCCGCGTCGTCGCGGCGCTCGCCCCCCGGCTGATCAACACCCATCCGGCCTACCTCCCGGAGTTCCCGGGCGCGCACGGCGTGCGCGACGCCATCGCGGCCGGTGTCGCCGAGACCGGCGCGAGCGTCATCGTCGTCGACAACGGCGTCGACAGCGGGCCGATCATCGCCCAGCGGCGTGTGCCGGTCGTGCCGAACGACACCGAACAGACTCTCCACGACCGCATCAAACTCGTTGAACGCGAGCTGCTCGTGCAGGCCGTGCTGGACATCGCCAACGGAACCGTCAACCTCGAGGAGCTATCCCACTCATGAGTGCCCCCAGCCACGCCCCCTCCGATTACCGGGAACGCGACGCGATCCCGATCACCCGCGCGCTTATCTCGGTGAGCGACAAGACCGGTCTGCTCGAACTCGCCGCCGCCCTCGCCGGCGCCGGAGTCGAGATCGTGTCGACCGGGTCGACCGCGAAGACGATCGCGGATGCCGGTCATCCGGTCACCGAGGTCGGCCAGGTCACCGGGTTCCCCGAGTCCCTCGACGGGCGGGTGAAGACGCTGCACCCCTCGATCCACGCCGGGATCCTCGCCGACCGGCGCCTCGCGAGCCACCAGGCGGAGCTCGACGAGCTCGGCATCCGCCCCTTCGAGCTGGTCGTGGTCAACCTCTACCCGTTCGTCGAGACCGTCGCCTCCGGCGTCACGGGCGACGCCGCGGTCGAGCAGATCGACATCGGCGGCCCGGCGATGGTGCGCGCCTCGGCGAAGAACCACGCCAATATCGCCATCGCGGTCTCGCCCGCGAGCTACCCGCAGATCATCAAGGCCGTGACCCTCGGCGGCACGACCCTCGCACAGCGCCAGCGACTGGCTGGCGAGGCGTTCGCGCACACGTCCGCCTACGACACCGCGGTGGCCGAGTTCTTCGCCGCGAACATCGGCATCCGCGCGGCGCACCCCGTGACGGATGCCGCATTCCCCGCATCCGTCTCCGCGACCTACGAGCTGAAGCAGGTGCTGCGCTACGGCGAAAACGCGCACCAGGCCGCCGCGCTCTACACGCGCGAGTGGCCCGGCGTCGCCCAGGCAACCCAGCTGCAGGGCAAGGAGATGTCGTACAACAACTACGTCGACGCCGATGGGGCCGTGCGCGCCGCATACGACTTCTCGGAGCCCGCCGTCGCGATCATCAAACACGCGCAGCCGTGCGGGATCGCTATTGCCGGTGGATCGAGTGGCTCGATCGCCGCCGCGCACATCCGCGCCCACGAGTGCGACCCGGTCTCGGCGTTCGGCGGCGTCATCGCGGCCAACCGCACCGTGACGCTCGCGATGGCGGAGCAGGTGCGCGATATTTTCACCGAGGTCGTCATTGCGCCCGGCTTCGAGGCTGCCGCTCTCGAGGTGCTCGCGTCGAAGAAGAACCTGCGTGTGCTGCAATTGCCGGGCGGATACCGACGCGACGAGCGAGAATTCCGCCAGATTTCCGGCGGACTGCTCGTGCAGGACCCCGACGTCTTCGACGACTTCTCCTCTGCCGGGTGGCAGCTCGTCGCGGGTGCCGAGGCGGATGCCACGACCCGTGCCGACCTCGAGTTCGCGTGGCGGGCGGTGCGAGCGGTCAAGTCGAACGCGATCCTGCTCGCCACCGGAGGCGCATCGGTCGGCGTCGGTATGGGTCAGGTCAACCGGGTCGACTCCTGCCAGCTCGCCGTGCGCCGTGCGGGCAGTCGCGCGGCGGGTAGCGTCGCGGCATCCGACGCATTCTTCCCCTTCGCCGATGGACTCGAGATCCTGCTCGATGCCGGGGTCAAGGCGATCGCGCAGCCCGGCGGCTCGGTGCGCGACGAGGAGGTCATCGATGCCGCGGTGAAGGCCGGCGTGACCATGTACTTCACGGGCGAGCGCCACTTCTACCACTAGAGGTCGGGCGGTCCGGTGGCGATCTGGTGTCGGCTGCCGTACCGAAGGAGCTTGGGCGGCCGTTTCGTGACGGTGCTGGCTCATGGACTCCGGCATCCGGTTTCCCCCGCATGTACCGCAGGAGTTTCTGCCGACACGCCGTGTTTCATGGTGGCGCGGGACGGCGAGTCGCCAATTCTCCTGAGTTGTCGTGCGGTGCGGTGCGGTGCGGTGCGGTGCGGTGCGCTGGGGTGAGGCGGGTCGAGGCGAGTCGCCCCGCGCTCAGGAGTCGAAGCCGAGGC
>Ga0105048_10005901_pt1 | contig 19776 bp, 14 predicted proteins | sample MAT05_FD_78382 | JGI IMG/M metagenome (GOLD analysis project Ga0105048, IMG submission 78382) | Freshwater microbial communities from Lake Fryxell liftoff mats and glacier meltwater in Antarctica - MAT-05 | ecosystem: Environmental > Aquatic > Freshwater > Ice > Liftoff microbial mat | place...
CGCACGCACGCACGCACGCACGCACGCACGCACGCACGCACGCACGCACGCACGGAATTCTGCGGAGAACGGCTGAGCAAGCACCTCAGCACGGCTCAAACGGCGCCACCAGTCGAACATGGGCGCACTATGCCATACCCGTGACGCGCCCGAGCGGCGGGTTCTGCGCATTGAGCTCGCGCAGCAGCTGCCCCCAGCTTTTCCCATGGTTCACGTGGAGTTCGGCGGCGATTTCCTCGAGCACGCGATCCTGGCCGGGAGTCACCGCATCCGGCTCGTCCAATGCCTTAGCAGTGCTGCGCGCAATCCCCTCAGCATACGAGAGAAGAGCGGGAAGTTCATTATAGTCGAAGCCTATGTCGTCTGGCGCGTTGCTGAGAAAATGGATGTCTCGCAACCCTTCAGAGATGTACGCATGAGACGGCCGCTCGTTGAGCCATTGGTTCAAGAGCTCTAGGCCCCGTGGGCTCAAATCCAGGTAGGTCGCCGCGAAGAAATAAATGCGGTCTTTCTTGACAAGTTCCATCTTGCCATCTGCCCACGCCACGTAAATGAGCGGTAGGAGTTTAAGTATCTGGTAGTCCGCAGGGTGCACCCCTAGATTTTTCAATGAGCGACGCAATCTATCCTGTTCCATGGCTGACCTCATTTGTTCTGAGATTTCTTCGACTGTTCTTGGCGTGATCAGCATATGCCGTGCCAAGTAGCGTGCGCTTGCTAACCAATCGAAGTGTCGACGTTGCATCGGGAGACCCAGAATCCGGACCCGGCGCCTGCCGACCACGAGTGGGACATTTCGACACCTTCCACGGGCTAGCGTTTCCTCAGCGCCGCCAGCGCTGGGAGGCTGCCTGCGGCGCGCTGGTTGTTAGTCTAGACCTTGCCGGCGATCGGTAAGCGAATAAAAAACGTCGAACCCACGCCTAGCTTCGTTTCAAAACGCAGCTCCCCGCCGTGTTTGCCGGTCACCACGGCCCAGGCGAGCGCCAGGCCTTGGCCTGTGCCTTTACCTACGTCTTTCGTGGTAAAGAACGGCTCAAAAATGCGATGAGCAATGGCTTCGGGAATGCCGCCTCCGGTATCACCAATAGCGATCTCAACATGGTCACCATCCTGCCGGGTGCGCACCGTTAAGGTGCCTCTGCTTTGGCTGTCTTCCGCGGCATCGCTGATGGCGTGGGCGGCGTTCACAATCAGGTTCAGGACCACTTGGTTGATGTCGTTGACGTAACAGACCACTAGCGGCAGCTCACCGAGCTCAAGCACCAGATCTGCCACGTATTTGTACTCGCCTGTAGCAATGGCAAGTGTGTTCTGAATCGCTCGATTGAGATCAACAGGCGCCATATCGTGCTGCGCCGGATGGGCAAATTCCTTCATTGAGCGCACAATGGTGCTCACCCGGTCCAGCCCGTCGATGCAACGCTCGAACGCCTTCGGAATGTTCTCATGCAGGTAGGGAAGATCAGCTTGCTCTTCCGTTGCATCCGCCGCAGCAATGGCGTCGTCGAGCGCATCCCCTTTCGCGCCTGCAGCAAGGCGGCGTACCTCTTGCAGTGTTTCGACGATCGCGAAAATGTCAGTCTGAGCATCACGCAGGAAGTGCATACTATCGTTCACGAATTGCACAGGCGTATTGATTTCGTGCGCAATTCCGGAGGCTAACGTCCCCACAGACGCCAAGCGATCCGCGAGCTGAACCTGCGCCTCGAGGCGCAGCCGGTTGGTGATGTCCTGAGAAACTCCGACTGTCATGACAACTTTGCCGTTGTCGTCGAAAATGGGGGATTTCGTGGTTCGGAACTGTCCCACTTTTCCGTCGAAACTTGTCACCGGTTCACTGGGTATTTCGAGCGTCTTCCCACTCGAGAAGACGATGGCGTCATCTCGTATGTACTGTTGAGTGTAATCGGGTTCAACAAAGGGAGCATCGATGAGCCCCTGTAGCACCTCGTTGGACATGCCGTAGAGTTCGCGGAATGCGGCGTTGGCCCAGAGAATTCGCGATTCTGGTCCCTTTACCAAAACTAAGTCAGGAATAGCGTCCAGGATCTGCCGGAAGAGTTCTTCGCGCTCCCTCAGGGCTGTACTTGCCTTACGCTCTGCCGCCTCGGCCTCCGAGGCACGTTCTTCGGCTCGCTCGCGGAGCACTTGCACACCCAGCTGAGCGCCGGATGTCACCAAGAGCTCCATGAGCGCGAGGTCGGGCGCGCGCTTATTAACGCTATAAAATTCGACCACGGCGAATACTTCGCCATCCGCGCCAAGAGGCACCGCGAAACCAGTTCGGAGGCCCGCTTCCGCTGCTGCCGAAGCTCGGCGAAAGCAGGCGGCAGAGCTGATATCATCAATCCATTCGGGGGTCCGGCTCTTCCATACGCTGCCGGGCAGCCCTTCAAGAAGCGCAAACTCGGCATTGCGAGACGCTTGCTCGAATGCGCTGGCAACCAACCCGGGCCGAATCCATGTTTCGTAGCACGTTAGTTTTTCCCCGTTGCCCTGCAACCAGATAGCCGCGAAATCCCATTCGCGGCCGTCGCACACCGCGCGGACCATGCGCCGACAAGTAGCCGACAAAGGAGCGCGCTCAGCGAGCGCTTGGGCGACGACGGACTGAAGAGCGAGCCGAGCTTCAGCAAGGTAGAAGTCAGTGATGTTGGTATGCAGGACGACGAACTCATCGTCGCTGGGCGTCCGCACAGCGTCCATCCTGAACCAGCGAACTTCAGTCGGAGAGTGACACGGATAAACACAAGTGAAGCCTTCTTGGCGCCCGGCTAAGAGTTCCGAGAGCGCAGCAGCCACTGACTGCTCGGCGTCGGGTAGGGCCGAGAGGTAGTTGAGCCCGACGCCTTGGATGGTTTCTTGGTTCGCGCCGTTCTCGCGCGCGAACTTGCGCCAGGCCGCGTTGACGTGCGTGATGCGGGCCTGCCGATCAAGCCGCAGCACGGTGATAGGAACACAGTCGAGATCGTTGTCGATACTGGTGCTGCTCACAGGGATCCAGTGGCCAGGAAGCGACGGAGCAGAGCGCTACCGCTGAGAACGTTAAACGGGCTCGCCATCCTAGATAGCCTGAAACGGCCGGTCCGCGATAATCTTAACTGAGCGAACGGCGGCCCGGCCTGCTCAACATCCGTCCCATGACGCCAGGTCAGTGCGCCTTCGCCACCCGGACCAACACCGATACAGGCTCCGTTACCGTGCCTGGACGAAAGTTGTGGATCTTGGCGAGGAAGCTGCCGGTGATTTCGTAACCGCGGGCGACCAGCAGCATCCCCGCCGTCATCCGCAGATCCTCGGCGAGCACCATCCCGATCCGCAGCGCGCTCAAAGCAAGTTCCTTGACCTCAAATTCCGGCTCTTTTTCGATCCGAAGCTCCGCAAGCGCATCGATGATTCGCGCGTCGTAGTGATTCACACGCCCGCGCATCTTGCCGAGCGCGAGCGCCGCGTTGCTGTCCCCCGCGATCAACGTGTCGAAGTCTGAAGCCACCTGCAAGAGTTGAACACCAGACAGGACGATCTCCGTTTCCGACTCATTCAGCCCCTTTGACGAACTCTGACCTAGAAGAATCGCGCGCACCAGTTCGAGTCGCGGGATGTTAGCCAGGAGCTGCTCTGTCACCACGGGCATCCGAGCTACCATCGCCTCTTCGTCGCGACTCAAGACTTGACCTAGAAACACCTTCTCCACCGTCTCGCCCGGCAGAGCGACGGCGCCCAACTGTGACAACATGGCTGCCACTTCTACTTGCCAACGCTCTTGCAGGCCGAGCTTCTCGGCGAGTTCACTCACCAACTGTTTCACCCGCATCGCGCGCCCGAACGGCAACGGGTGCGTCAACGCCAGAACATCCACCAATGTCTTGATGCTTCCGTGCAGAGTTTGCTCGAGCAGCACCCGTTCGCTCGTGATCAAGCGATGCTGCTCCACTGCGGCTTCGACAGCCGCAAGCAGTAGTGGGGGCGGGCACGGTTTGGTCAGAAACCGAAACAGCTGACCGTCATTTACAGCTAAAATTGCGGACTCCAAGTCCGCTTGGCCGGTGAGGAGCATGCGCACTGAGTCCGGCCGAAGCTCGCGGATCTTTGCCAGGACCTGCGCGCCATTCATGCCAGGCATGCGCATGTCAGAGATCACCACCGCAAACGTGCCCTCCGCCTGAACCGCTTCCAGCGCCTGAGCCCCTCCCCCAGCGCTCACGACGTCAAAACGCCGCCCGAGGTGCAGCGCCAACCCTTCGAGCACCTTGGGCTCATCGTCAACGCAAAGGATCCGCGGCTTGGCTTTGGCGTTCACGGCGTGCCTCGCAGCTCGGCCTGCAGAACTTGGGAGGAATTCATGCGTTGCCTGTTCTCCGTTGGATGATTCGATTGGCCTTCTCCTGCCAAGCCTGGAGCTCCGCCCCAACGCCTAACCTCTCGAGGGCGGCTACGTCCACCGAACTTGTGGCAACGGCGCGATGCGGCGACACGACACCCTCCACCAATGCGTCCGCGACGTGCACAGCAATAATGAGATCGCCATCGCCGGACAGCGCCGCTTGGGGCGCGTGGTGGAAGGCGACCGCGGTGACAATCGGCAGCGGAAGGCGCCAGGTTCCGAGTAAGAACGCGCCGACTTCCGCATGCGAGACCCCGAAAATTTCCTTCTCCACGAGCCACATCGCTCGTTCAGTCGCGCCAGCTTCGGCGATCGCTTGGCCGAACTTATCAGGCGAAGCGAGGGCCAAAATGAGCTTCCCTGTGTCGCGCAAGAGCCCCGCCGTGAACGCGTCCTCACTCCGCGTTCCGTCCCGCACGATCTGCTTTGAAACTTCTGCAACCAAAAGAGCATTGTCTTGGAAGGCTTCGATGGGAAATCCTTGAACCTCCGTGGACTGACCAGCAGCCGCGAACACCTGAACGGACACCGCCACAGCTTTGATCGTTTGCAGGCCCAGATAGCTCACGGCTCGGCCAATCGACGCCGTTTTCTGAGGAAGTCCGAAGAAAGCAGAATTGACTATCTGGAGCACCTTGGCCGAAAGTCCCGGATCCTTCTCCACAATCTTGGTGACCTCGTCGAGGGAAATATCCGGATTGGCTAGAGCGCGAGTCAATTCCCAATAGCTGGCGGGCAAAGAGGGCAAACTATCAAGCTTTCCAACGAGTTCACGAATCTTGGGATCCACGAGCACGTCGCGCAATTCGCACGCGCGCTGAATGACGGCGCGTAGTGAATCTGCCTGCGCAGGCTTGGCCAAGTACTGATGAGCCACTGGCAGCGCACGCAGCACCATTTCCTGCTCAGCATGTCCGGAGAGCACAATTCTCGCCACCGCTGGGTGCCGCTCTTTGACGGCTTGAAGGAACGCAACACCGTCCATGCCAGGCATTCGCATGTCCGAGATAACTACATCGAACTGGCGTTTCTCGAGCTCCTCAAGCGCAGCAGCGCCGCCCAAAGCAAAGACCATATCCCACTGACGTCGCTCCTTGCGCAGGAGATCGCGAAGCCCATCAAGAATCTGCTGCTCATCATCAACGAACAAGATAGTTTTCATCTGCGTCCCCTTTCGCGCCGAGATCGGTCATTGAATGACAAATAAAATACCCCTATTAGCCAGCGGACCAGCTGAGGGGCCAGGTGAAGCTGACGACGCAGCCCCGCTCCCCAGTGCTCTGGATACGGATGCTGCCTCCGAACGCTTCAACTGTTTTCTTGACGATAGCCAGGCCCACGCCGCTTCCTTCGACGTCATCCCGCGACCTCAAGGTGGTAAACAATTGGAACACCTTTTCGTGGGAAGATTTGCGAATGCCAGGGCCGTCATCGGCGACCTCGATCCGCACGAAGCTGCCTTCAGGCCTAGCTTCGACGGAGATCGAGCCCTGATCGCGATCGTGATGCTTGAGCGCGTTGCTCACCAGGTTTTGGATGATGTGCCTGAGGGGTACGCGGGGCGTGTTGAACTCAAGGTCTGTGGTTGGCAGGTGGATCGTGAAACCCGGAGGCGGTGGCAACAGGGCGAGGGTTTCCTCGAGCAGCTGGTCGAGGCGAAAAGGCGCCGCAGCTTCGAACTTTCGGCCCGCCCTCGAGTACTCCAAGAGGTCGTCCAGCAGCTTTTCCATGCGCAGCAGCCGTTGCTCGAGCAGCTCGAAGTGTCGCAAGGAAGCGGGCGGCAGCGACGCAGCGGCGTCTTCGCGGATCCAATTGGCAAGGTTCTGCACATCTCTTAGCGGCGCCTTGAGATCGTGCGAAGCCACATAGGCGAAATCATCCAGCTCCTTGTTGGAGCGCTCGAGATGGGCCATGGCGATCGCGAGGCGTTCTCGTTCGGCCTTCAGCTGCTCCCGGCCGTGCACTTCGGCGGTGACGTTTTGAAATGCACTGAGCAAGGTATTCGGGGCGATGCGCTGTGCCGAACCCCGCCACCACTTGGGCGCAAAGCGCGAATCACCGTATTCTATTTCCCAGGTCGCAGGCTCGCCGGTTTCTAGAATGGCTTGGAACATTCTGCCGAAGGGTGAATCCGCCAGATCTGGAGAAACTTCGCTCCAAGTCTTACCGTCGTCCTGGGACAATTTTTGACCGGTGGCTTCATCAGCTGCCTCATTGGCAAACAGCTGGAGGAGTGACCCCATATCGCCCTCGCGTTCCAGCCGCTGAATGATGAGGCCGATAGGGGCGCGCCTGATGGCAGACTCGAGCAGCTCGCTGCGAGCCTCGTCGGATTGAATGAATAGCTTCATAAGGCTTCGTTCGCAGGTTGGTCGAGGGCCTGCCGAACGGCAGCCAGCATGTTTTGTCGGGAAAACGGCTTTTGCAGATACAGCGTACGCTCTCCCGCGACCCTTTGATGGACGCCAGAGCCCTCGGTGTACCCAGACATGTACAGTACCGGGAGGGCAGGGGCAGTTTGGCGCAGGTGTTCAACGAGCTTAGGGCCAAGCATGTTGGGCATGACCACATCCGTCAGCAGCAGCTGAACCCTGGAACGGGTATCGCTTTCGTGGAAAAGCCGGAGTGCTTCATCCCCACTCTCGGCAACGATCAGCTGATACCCGCCTTTCTCCAGGATGCGCACGGCGGCAGCGCGCACATCTTCGTCGTCCTCCACCAAAAGAATCGTTTCGGAACCTGAGCTTGTAGCCGTTCGTACCGGCACCACGCGGCTAGCTCTTTGCCGCGACGTCTTTGGAAGGTAGATCTTGAAGGTGCTGCCGTGGTTCGGTTCGCTATAAACCTCGATAAAGCCATGGCTCTGGGTGATGATCCCATACGCTGTCGAAAGCCCCAATCCGGTCCCCTTTCCGGCCCCCTTGGTCGTGTAGAAGGGTTCGAACAAGTGGAGCCTCGTTGGCTCATCCATCCCTGTGCCCGTATCGGTGACGGCGATCAACACGTATTCTCCCGGTGGCACCTCGACGTCCTTGGCACCGGCATACTCTCCGCCAACCTGGACATTCGCGGTCTCCAGCGTGAGCGTGCCGCCCTCGGGCATAGCGTCGCGTGCGTTGATGGCCAGGTTCAAAAGCACCTGTTCAATCTGCGAGGCATCGGCCTCGACCAGCCACAAATCTTTGGCTAAGGCCGCCTTGATCTGAGTCGCCTCGCCGATCAGGCGCTGGAGCATCGGCAAAAGGCCCTGAATGAAATCATTGAGACTGAGCGAGGCTAGCTGCTGCACCTGCTGGCGGCTGAAGGCCAGCAGCTGACGCGTTAAGCCTGCGGCTCGCTCGGCCGCATCCAAAATAGTCCTGACGTCTGCAAAGGCAGGATCCGCCTCCTTGAGCTGATCGAGCCAGAAGGCGGCATAGCTCTGGATGACGGTGAGAATGTTGTTGAAGTCATGGGAGATGCCGCCGGCAAGCAGACCCACGGCTTGCAGCCGTTGGCCCGCGCGGAGCTTCTCTTCCAGGTCGCGCTGCTCGGTGACATCCCTCAAGATTGCTATGGCCTCGTTCTCCGCGGAGCGCGCCATCCGAACATCGTAGCTGCGTTGTTGGCCATCTGCGGCGATCACGCTGAACTGGGCGGCTCGCGCCTTGGGCTCTGTTCGCGCCTCGGACTCTGCAAAGAGTTCTTGCAGCCCTCGCTGCAGCGTGAGGGCCGCGGCTTCCGGACCCACCTCGCCCAGGGTGCGCCCGACGACGTTGAGCTCAGGGCTGGGCGGGATGGAATTGTTGCCCACGATATAATCGATATATTCGCCGTCTGCGCTCAAGCGGCAGATGATATCCGGGATGGCCTCTAAGAGGGCCCGACTGTAGGCGCGGCTTTGCTGAAGGGCGGTGTTAAGCGTTCGTCGCTCGATGGCACCTTGGATGGCTCTGATCAGATTCTCTCGGGAAAGCGCTTTTTTCGCGAGGTAATCCTGCGCTCCAAGCTTCATGGCTTCGACTGCCACAAGTTCATTGCCCTGACCGGTGAGCAGCACCACTGCCGCTCGACGCTCGACGAAGGCGCTGAGCGCCTCGGTGCCATTACTATCGGGCAAAAGATAATCCAGGAGCACGCAGGATGGCTCGACTTGCTCGAAGAGGCTGAGCCCTCGGTGTAGGCCGTCGGCTTCGATGATCTCAAAAGTGTTACCTAAGAGCCGCACCACCGCTTCGCGGTCTACTGGATTGTCGTCGACGATCAATAAGGACTTTTTTCGCTCTGACACGGTTAACCTAAAGCAGCCTATCCAAACACCACGGAACCTCAATGCACCGGGGGGAATTCCACGATGCGCCAGTAGCGATCGAGCAGATCCACCAAGTTCAAAAATCCGGGGCCCACTTGGCTCTTGACCAAGTAGCCGGCGACGTGAAGATCATACGATTTGATTTTGTCCTCATCACTCTTTGAGGTGGTGAGCACGAACACGATGCTATCCTGCAACCGCGGATCGGCGCGGAGCTCGGCGAGAAACTCGTGACCGTTCATGCGCGGCAGATTCAGGTCCAGTAAAATGAGAAAAGGCCTAGCGATGCCTGCGGGCGCGGACTTGCGGAGGAGTTCCAGAGCCTCGACGCCGTTGCGCGCGATGCGGATTGGGTTGGCGATTCGCTGCTGCCGAAACGCTCGCTGCACCGCCTCAATGTCCACCTCGTTGTCTTCGACGAGCAATACGGTAACGGTTTCACTCATGACAAAAGCTCCCTACCAAACCGCCTCACCAAAGCGCGCCGTCGGTTTGGCGAAAAAGTAACCTTGCAGCAAATTGCATCCTAATGAAAGGACGGTATCCCGCTCCGCCATGGTTTCCACCCCTTCGGCAATCACCTTCATGTCCAGCCCTTGGCAGAGACTCACCATTGAGTGCACGAGGCGTTGCTTGGTCGGATGCTGGTCAATATCGCGTACGAGCTCCATATCCAGTTTGACAAACTCCGGTTCCAGCTGCACCAAGGACGTTAATCCGGCGTAGCCCGCTCCGATATCATCCACAGCTACTTGGTAGCCAAGCTGGCGCAGCTGCTCGACCTTATGGCGCACGTCTGCCACTTCATCGAGACGCGCCCGTTCGGTCACCTCATAGACGATGCGCGAGCTGTTCATCGGCCTCGGGGGCGCCTCGAACAAGCTCACATCGCTGAGGTCACTCGGATGCAGATTGACGAATAGATGAATCTCTTCGGGCAGGGTCTCTCTGGCCTGGTGGGCTAGCTCGCGCACTCTCCTGCTCAGCGTGTGCGTGCTCTCCAGCCGTTCTGCGGCGTCTAAAAGAGCTTTGGGGTGGGGCAAAGAAGGCTCAGCGGAGCGCATGAGTGCCTCGTAAGCGAAGATCTTCTTCTGCTTCCAATCCACGATTGGTTGGTAGACGAGAAAGAGCTTCTCCAGGCCCACGAGGAAACGGACCTCCAGCCCGGAACGATCGCCGAGCGCGAGCGACTCGCCCGCCATGACATCCTGGATTTGGCGTCGGACGGTCGCGAGGCGATGCATGTGCTCGGCATGCCGCACGGTCTGCACGAACTCTGCCAGGTCCACGGGCTTGGTGAGATAGCGAAAGGCGCCAAACGTGACAGCTCGTATCGCCGTCTCAAGCTCCGGCGCACCCGTCACCAGGATCACAGGCAGATCCAGGTTTTGGCTACGAACTTGCCGTAGCAGCTCGATGCCGTCCATGCCCGGCATGTTGATATCGCTGACGATCACGTCGGCGGGGTGGTGCGCGAGCGCCTCGATGAGTGCAGGGGCCGCACTGAACGAAAACACTTGGAAACCTTCACGTCGCAACAACCGCTCGAACGCCTCACGCAAGGCGTCGTCATCGTCTACGAGAAACACCGTCCCGGGCCGTGGTTCAGTCTGTGGAGGCTGCATATTTGGAAGCCGGTTTAACCTGCTAAGTAAGAAGCCGCTGGTTACTCACGCTATGGCTGTCCGAGGGCACAGTCAACTCTAGTTCTAGACATGCGTCGTGTGGATAAAAACCGCTGTTTCTTGCTTTCTTGCTAAATTCATGCGGTCCAGGGCGCGCGACGCGCGTTCTTGTCTGGCGCAGAAGTCCTGCGATTGGGCTCTCAAGTTTTGCCAGGGTTGTGCCGTTCAGTTTAGATAACACCCCAAGCCGTCCAAGAGCCTGCCGAGCCATGACCCAGCCCAAACCCCTTCATTCGGCCACCCACCCAGCAGTATCGAAGGAAGACGCGACGGGGCAGACGGTGGGTTCCGAGATTTCGGACGTGAGCGACAAGATCCATGAGCTGAACAATGCGCTGTCGTGCATCCGTCTTTACGCGGGCTTTGTGGTCGAGGACTCTGAGCCAGAGAGCTGCTGCCGTCGCGATGCCGAGGTGATTGGCCGGGCAGTCGAGAAGGCGACGGCGGCGCTCGCCGAGTTGTCTCAGCTCACTCGGCCCGCGACCTCTGGGAGCTGGCCCATTAGCCGAGCCAATAAGCGCTGAGCTCTCTCACGTCGCCCCCTTGCCGCAGCCATGGATGGGGAGTCGAATAAAGAACGTCGTCCCCTGCTGAGCTTGGGTGGTGAACGAGAGCTTGCCGCCGTGCTTATCCACCACGATATGGCGCGCGATGGCGAGCCCCTGGCCGGTCCCTTTTCCCACCTCCTTGGTCGTGAAGAAGGGATCGAAGATGCGCGGGCGAATTTCTTCTGGAATGCCGTTGCCGGTGTCACTGATGGAAATGACCACCTGCTCGCCCTCCTGCCAGGAACGGACGCCGAGCACTCCACGCTGCCCTGTCACTTGGTGCACATCGGCCATGGCATGGCTGGCGTTGACGATGAGATTCAAGAACACCTGATTGAGATCGCCCACATGACAAACGACGTTAGGTAGCTCGCCCAGGTTCGTCTCCTCGTCCGCAACGTACTTGAACTCGTTTCGGGCGATGATCAAAGTGCTCCGTAGGCCCCGGCTGATATCCGCGGGCATCGCCTCCTTCTGATCAGGGTGCGCGAACTCACGCATGGATTTTACGATTGTCGAGATTCGTTCAAGGCCGTCGACGGCACGCTCTACCGCACTCGGCATGTGTTCCACGAGGTAGCTCAGGTCTATCTCATCTTCCGCAGCGCTCAGGACTGCTTGCAGGGCCTCGCTCTCCACCTTCCGAATTTTCTCGATCAAAGCCAGTAGATCCGAAGTGGCCTGCTTGACGAAATGCACACTATCGCTCACGAACTGCACCGGCGTATTGATCTCGTGCGCAACGCCGGCTGCGAGCGAACCCACTGACGCCATCCGATCCGCGAGGCGCAGCTGAGCCTCCATGTGCTTGCGTTCAGTGATATCCCGAGACACCCCCACGACCATCGTGATCTCGCCCTCGGGGTTCATGATGGGTGAGCGCACTGTGTGCAGATGCACGACGCTGCCGTCTCGGGTCTCCACCCTCTCATCTGCGATGTCACACGGCTCTCCTGTTGCGAATACCTGGTTTTGCTCGCGAAACAGCCGCTCACGCAACTCGCCATCAAGGCTCGCCTCTCCCGCAGGATTGGCAGTGAGCCCCAGGCCATGCAGCTCTCTGTACGCACGGTTGGCCATGATGAGCTGTGCGCCAGGGCCGCTCACAACAACGAGATCGGAAATGGCGTCGAGAACCTGACAGTATCGTCGCTCGCTTTCGGCTCTGGCGAGCTCACTCAGTTTCGACTGGGTCACATTGTGATGCGCGATAACCAGTTGGTTTTGAGCGTCGACGCTGAGTCTGCTGGCTGAGCAGGTCCACCAGCTTTTGTCCTCTCCGAAGTGGCAAGGATAGTCGAATTCGAGGCGAGAGATGGCACCGGACAGTAGCTCCTTCAACCCATCGCGCACGCGCTCCCCTTCCGCCGAGCCTTCGCAAACAGAAAGGTAGTTCTGGCCTTCACAGGTGGCTTGAATGTTCGCCCCATATTTGGCGGCAGCCTCCCGCCAAGCGCGATTGGTAGCGACGATCGTGCCTTGGGCGTCGACGATTGCTACGCGCGCTTCGAGCGCATCCAGGGTGGCGTTGACCAAGCTGAGGCTTGCCTGTTTTTCGAGCTCGGCCTGGCGTAACAGGCGGCGCTGAACATCGTTCTTGTGTCGGTGCAACGCCAACTCCGCCGCGATGTGGAGTTCGTGTTCCACGAACGGCTTAATCAGATATCCGTAGGGACCAAACTCCTTCACCCGTTCCAGCGTGGCGTTGTCAGAGAGCGCTGTTAGGAAGATGACCGGCACATCCATGCGGCGCATGAGTTCGGTGGCGGTTCGGACGCCGTCGAGCGGCCCCTGAATCACAATGTCCATGAGCACCAGATCCGGCTGAGTCTCGGCCGCGAGGATGAACGCCATGGGGCCCGAATCGGCGATGCCGACCACGTCATACCCGAGCCGCACCAAGCGGTTGCGAATGTCTTGGGCAATGATGGCTTCGTCTTCGACAATCAAGACGCGCGCCAGAGGTTTGGACTCAGGGACGCTCAGGGCTTCAACGTTCCGCATACTCGAGCTCCCTGCAGGTGAGCGTGAAGCGAGTTCTTGGCCGCGTTTGGACCTCAAGCTGTCCCTTGAGCTGTTGGGTCAAGGTATTCACGAGTTGCATACCCAAGGACTGTGCCGTCTCTATATTATAGTCCGCAGGCAAGCCGGCCCCGGAGTCCTCCACGGTCAAACACAGACCTCGTTCTGGGCTTGAGGTCAACGAGACGTGGAGCCGGTCGGGGGTTCCCTCCGAGTGACCGTACTTGAACACGTTCGTGACGAGCTCGTTCAGGATGAGGCCGCAGGGCATGGCTGTTTCCACGTTGATTTCCACAGGCTCCAAATCCAGATCCAGGCTTGTCGTACTCCCTAGCTGGCAAGTGCGAACCAGGTGGGAGATCAAGGCATGCGCATAGGAGCCAAACTCCACGCGGCCGAACTGGGTCGAGCCCTGGAGCATTTCGTGGATCAGCGCGATAGAGCGAATACGCAGATTGCTGTCGAACAGAACCTTCTGGACCGACGCATCGAGCGTCTGACTCGCCTCTAGGGCTAGGATGCTGGAAATAATCTGCAGATTGTTTTTGACGCGATGGTGCACCTCTTGCAGCAACACCTGCTGGCGATGAAGCGATTGCCTCAGGGCAGCTTCCGAATCGAGGCGCGCGGTGATATCGCGAATGGTGAAGGTCAAACGCAGGCCATCGGGAGCATGAATCACCCCGACTCGGACATCCGCTTGAAACTCAGATGAGGACTTTCTGTGCGCTGTCTGCTGAGATTCGGTTGGACGTGTCTCCGCTGCAAGCGCGTCTGCTGTTTGCATTGCGAGCGCAAGGCCCCGAGCGAACTCTTGGCCTGGCAGCAACAGGTCGATGTGCTGTCCCCTTAGCTCTTCCCGCGAGTAACCGAAAAGCTGTTCGGTTTGTTGGTTGACCAAAAGGATCGTGCCGCGGCGGTCGCACTCGACGATGGCATCCGCTGCGAACTCAAATAGGTTCTGAAACCGGTGTTCGCTCCTACGCAACCGCTCTTCGCTTTCGTGCAGAGCCCGTTCTGCGGCTCTTTTTTGACTGCGTGCGGCGGTTTCGCGCAATCCACGTTCGATGGCGGGCACTAACCGTCTCAGATTCTGCTTCAGGACGTAATCATCCGCCCCGGCTTGCAAGGCGGCAACGGCACGCTCTTCGCCGATGGACCCAGAAACGATGATGAAGGGGATGTCCAGCCCGGAGGCCTGCAGCAAGCGGAGGGCTTGGCTGGAATCAAAGTTAGGCATTTGGTGATCCGAGAGGAGCAGATCCCACGGTTGGCCACGCAGGTGTTCTTCTAAGGCCTCGGCGTTGTCCACACGGCGAATGAAGCACTCACCAAAGGCTTCGCTCAAGTGGCGGGCTACGAGTGCTGCGTCGACCTCGGAGTCTTCCACCATGAGGACGCGCAGGGGGGCGCCAGTGTGCTCGCCGGTAACAGTCGTTTTCGCCAGCGAGCCGGTGGCACTGGGAGGCAGCACGCCAGGCTCGCAAACGCCCCAGACGGCAGACGTGAGCTTGTCACCGACGCTCTCTTCGCAATCGGCGAACAACTCTCCGAGCTTGGCGATGAGGATGGCGGCGCGGCCGGCCGCTCTCATGACTCGATCAAGCTCCCGCCCAGCGACGTGATCCTTGGGGAGTGCTTCTTTGGCGAATCCCACGAACCCCGTGACGGCATTCACCGCGTTGTTGAGATCATGCAAGACCGCATTGGCCTGCCTCGGTAATGTTAGAAGGTGTTTCACAGGCCGATACCTTCTACGTTTACGTCCCAAGGGGGCGTTCATTAAGGCCCAGCGAAGCTGGGCTGCCCAGGCGCGTGGGGAGGCCCGACAACATTCTTCGGGTCGACCAGGGCCGCCTGGCACTCCGCCCCGACGGCAAGCTCGAGCTTACCCTCAAAAACGCCTGGAACCGGCATGAGGCTCGGCTATTTTTGGGGCCTTCTCAAGTCACTCCAAGTTCCGCCCCGAAACGTGCCATCGCGGCTTTGGAGAAAACTGACAGCGCCCTCCGGCTGAACGTGCAATTCAAGGTTCTTTCGTTAGACGGCGTCTAGGTGCGGGATGCCACAAGTGATGCTCTCATCTTTCACACTGCGGGCACGTTCCGCATCACTAAGTCAACGACGAAAAAGCCATTGACTCTTCCCCGAGAGTGCGCTTACGTGCACTATGCGGGAAACGGGGTGGGAAGCGAGATGACGAACAACACGGGTATCACTCCAATCCTAGAGACCGCGAGCGATGGGGTCGTCACGATGGATCGGACAGGACGCATCACCGAATTCAGCCCGGTCGCGGAGCAAATGTTTGGGCAGACGCGGAGCGAGGTCCTGGGGAAGCCACTCGCCGAAGTGATCGTCTCACCGAGCGCGCGGCCGACGTATCACGCCACACTGGAACGATACCTGGGAACGGCCGAAGGGCGCGTGGTGGGGAAGCGCGTCGAGCTGTCCGCGCTCCGTAGGGACGGGACCACCTTCCCGATCGAGTTCGCCATAGCCTCCGCGGACTCGAATGAAGGGCAGAGCTTCACGGGGTTGGTCCGTGACATCTCCGAGCGAAAGGGATCTGAACAGGCGTTGCGAGCCTCCGAGGAGCGCTTCCGCCTGCTGGTGCAGTCCGTGAAAGACTACGCCATCTTCATGCTCGATTCCGAGGGTTGCGTTGCCACCTGGAATGCGGGCGCCCAAGCCTGCAAGGGATACACACCCACGGAGATTCTGGGGCAGCATTTCTCTGTTTTTTACCCGGCGTCGGATCGCGAACGGGGGAAACCCGAGGAGGAGCTTCGGATCGCGACAGTGGTCGGGTGGGTCGAGGACGAGGGCTGGCGCCTCCGCAAGGATGGCAGCGTGTTCTGGGCGGATGTTCTCATCACCGCCATCAGGGACACGGCGGGCAAGCTGGTGGGCTTCTCTAAGGTCACCCGCGATCTCACCGAGCGGCGCAACGCCGCGGACATCGCGGAACGCAAACGCCTCGAAGAAGGGCAGGCGCGCAGAAAAAGCCAAGAACTCGAAGAGGAGAATCACCGGATGCATGAAGCGAACCGGCTGAAGAGCGAGTTTCTGGCAAACATGAGCCACGAGCTTCGCACTCCTCTCAACGCGATCATGGGCTTCACCGAATTGATGTTCAAGGGAAAGGTTGGCCCAGTCTCGGCGGACCACAAGGAGTACCTTGGCAATATTCTCACCAGCTCGCGTCACCTCCTGAAGCTGATCAACGATGTTCTCGATCTCGCCAAGGTCGAATCGGGGAAGATGGAGTTTCGCCCCGAACTGGTAGACTTGGGAACGGTCATCAACGACGTGTGCGACATCCTGCGTGGGATCGCCTTTCAGAAGCGCATTCACCTCGAGACGAAGGTGGACCCTTCGGCGGTGGAGGCGGTTCTAGATCCTTCCAAGTTGAAGCAAGTCCTCTACAATTACCTCTCGAACGCGCTCAAGTTCACGCCCGAACAGGGCCTGGTCACGATCCGTGTCGTTCCGGAAGGGGACGCTTGCGTGCGCATTGAGGTAGAGGACACGGGCATCGGCATTCGCAATGAGGACATTCGGCGTCTCTTCGTCGAGTTCCAGCAGCTCGATGCGGGCCTGGCGAAGAAGTACGGAAGGACGGGGCTGGGCCTAGCGTTGACGAAGCGCATCGTCGAAGCCCAGGGGGGGACGGTGGGTCTGCGCAGTGAGCCCGATAAGGGTAGTACCTTTTGGGCGGTCCTTCCGCGCACAGCCAGCGGCGTCCACGCCCCGCTCACCGTTGAGAGCCCACTGGATTTGCCGTCCGTACGGCCACTCGCCTAAGGTGGTGCTGGTGGTGGATGACAACCCGGCGGCACTCCGCTTGATGGATGCGACCCTCAAAGCGAACGGATATTCGGCCCAATGCTTCTCCGATCCAGAAGAGGCCCTGCGGGCGATGGAGATCACTCCGCCGGCGGTGGTGGTGCTGGACCTGCTCATGCCCCACATGGATGGCTTCGCTCTTCTTGACCGCCTTCGTGCGATGCCCCACATGCGAGGTGTCCCGGTGATCATCTGGTCCGTCAAGGATCTGAGCGAAGCCGAACGCAAACGTCTCCTGAGCGGAGCGCAGCGCATCGTGTTCAAAGGACAAGGTGAAGGCGAGGCCATCCTTGATGCCATCAAGCCCTACCTGAGCGCCGACCTCACGGGAGACTCGAATGCCGGGTGAAAAAATATTGATCGTGGACGACAACGCAACGAACCTGAAGCTCGCCCGGGTCTTGCTGCAGACGGAAGGCTATTCGGTGAGCGCGGCCATCGATGCCCAGGACGCCCTTCGTCAGATCCCCACCTTCCAGCCGCGGCTCATCCTCATGGATATCCAGCTCCCCGGAATGGACGGCCTGGAATTGACACGGTGTCTGAAGGCCGAGCTGGCGACGAAGAACATCGTTATCCTGGCGCTCCCTGCCTATGCCATGAAGGGAGACGAACAGAAGGCGCTCGCGGCCGGCTGCGACGGCTACATCGCCAAGCCATTCGACATCGATTCGTTGCCCCAAGTCATTGCGCAGCACCTGGAAGCGTCATGAGTGCCCCGGTCATCCTAGTGGTCGAAGACAACGACACCACGCGCAAGATGGTCCGTCTGACGCTTCAGGCGGAGGGTTACGAAGTCCTCGAAGCGGAAAATGGTGGAAGCGCACTGCGCATCGTTGCCGAACAGACGCCTGCATTGGTGCTCCTGGATTTCGGACTGCCCGATATGGACGGACACGAGGTCGGTCGGCGTTTGCGCCTCCTCGCTCCGACTCTCCCTCTGATCGCGGTGAGCGGATCTCAACCCAACGAAGACGCCGCGCCGCCGCCTGAATTCGTGGAGACGCTGCTGAAGCCCGTGGAGCCTTCCATACTGATAGCGGCAGTCCAGCGTCACCTCGGGCGGGTCCTGACGCGGGCACCCGATTCATCACGCAAGAGAGTTCTACTGGTTGATGACGATCCTATCCAGCGCAAGCTGGCGGGGCTCGCGCTCGGCCACGCCGGCTTTGAAGTGACTGGTGCTGAAGATGGCGATGCGGCCTTGCGGCTCGCGACTAAATCCAAGCCAGACGCCGTAGTGAGCGACGTGCTGATGCCAGAGATGGATGGCTTCACCCTGTGCAAGGCGCTGCGGAAGGACGCCGCTCTCGCGAGCGTGCCTGTTGTTCTCATGTCTGCCCACTACCTGGAACCAGGCGACCATGAGCTGGCGGCTCAGTGTGGTGCGAGCCGCTACATCTCCCGGAGCCACGGGTTCGACGCCGTCGTCCGCGCCGTCCTCGACGTGATTGATGCGCCGGCTGCCGCCTTCGTCTCGGTTCCCGATGAGGATCTGCAAGCGGAGCACCTGCGTCGGGTGGCGCATCAGCTCGCTTTGCAGACGGGAATGGGTGTCAGTCTCGCGCGGCGCGTCTCTCTCCAGGCGTCGGCACTCTCGGTTCTGGAGGGCCTGTCGGATACTCTGGCCGGGCAGCTCGATCCGGAGAATGCTCTGGATGACACCCTGGCCAAGTGTCTCGACGCCACGGGGCTTTCCGTCGGCGCCATTTTGCTATTTGACGAGAACGGCCCACTGAAGGTCAAGGCGCACGTGGGTCCAAAAGCGCACCTGAGGTGGGAAGATCACTCTATGCTGCTTAATTCGGTCAGCTCTGGCGCCTTGGTGATCCCGTCGGTGGAAGCGGGGGCGCAGGGGGATCAGCTTCTGGGGGCATTGAGTGCGGGGTCGTGCCTCGTTGTTCCCATCGTCGCCCGCGAGGAGGCGCTGGGTGTTCTTCTCCTGGCGTCGAACGGCTCCGACCTTGCTGGGACGGAAGCCGAGTCCGCTGTCCGAGCGGCGCGGTCGGTCTCGATGCAACTAGGACAGGCGCTGGCGCTGGCGCGTACGTTCTCGAAGCTGGGCTCGGCCGAACAGCGCTATCGTGCTCTGTTTGAAAATGCTCGTGACGCAATCGGTGTCCTCGACCATGAAGGAGTGGTTCTGGAAGCGAACCAGGGCTGGGAGGCCCTGATCGGCGTACCCCGGGCTCAGATCGTGGGACATCACCTGAGCGACTTTGCTCCGGGGGTCTGGGCGGAGGGTGCCTCAACCCGCCTCATTTCCATCCAACAACCGGGCGGCGGCATGGTCCAGGTCGAGGTCTCGCGCACCGCGGTTGAGGTCGGCGGAACGAGCTACGTCCTCCTGGTCGGACACGACGTTAGCGAGCGGCTGCGATTGGAGGAACAGCTGCTTCAGTCGCAGAAGATGGAGGCCGTCGGACGGTTGGCGGGAGGGATCGCGCACGATTTCAACAATCTCCTCTCTGTAATCTTGAGCCTCGGAGAGATCCTGCTTGCCGATATGCAAGTCGGCGACCCAATGCGTGCCGACATCCAGCAAATTCACAAGGCCGGCGAGCGAGCCGCCGGCCTCACCAAGCAACTCCTGGCGTTCAGCAGACAGCAGGTGATCGAGCCCAAGATCATCGATTTGAATGAGGTACTCGCCGGGATCGATGACATGCTGAGGCGTCTCCTGGGAGCGGACGTGGACTTCATGGCGCTCCCCGCGCCGCACCTGGGAAGGGTACGCGCCGATCCCGGGACCATCGGCCAGGTCATCATGAACCTGGTCGTGAATGCCCGCGATGCGATGCCCACTGGCGGCAAGCTCACCCTTGAGACCGCCAACGTGGTCCTGGATGACGCGTTCGCGCGTCAACACCTCGGAGTCAAGGCCGGCCCGCATGTGATGCTGGCGGTCACGGACTCGGGAACAGGGATGGACAAGGCGACCGTCGCCCGCATCTTCGAGCCTTTCTTCACCACGAAGGAACAAGGCAAGGGCAC
>Ga0105048_10005906_pt1 | contig 19768 bp, 17 predicted proteins | sample MAT05_FD_78382 | JGI IMG/M metagenome (GOLD analysis project Ga0105048, IMG submission 78382) | Freshwater microbial communities from Lake Fryxell liftoff mats and glacier meltwater in Antarctica - MAT-05 | ecosystem: Environmental > Aquatic > Freshwater > Ice > Liftoff microbial mat | place...
CTGACGGTTGACGTTGGTGACGCAGATGCGGTCGTAGTCGACGAGGATCACGCGCCCGACGCCGCTGCGCACCAGGCCCTCGGCGGCGAACGAGCCCACGCCGCCGACGCCGAACACCGTCACCGTCGACTGCGCGAGGCGCGCGATGCCGTCGTCGCCCAGGAGGCGCGCCGTGCGATCGAAGCGGCGGTGCGTGGCCATCGGGCCTGTCCTACCACCACCGCGTGGCCCGCGGGAACAACCGTCTGGCGTTGGCGGTGGTGACCGCGGCCAGCTCGCCAGGGTCGGCGCCGCGGACCGCCGCCAGCCCGGCGATCACGTCGGCGACGAAGGCGGGCTCGCAGCGCCCGCCCCGATGCGGCACCGGGCTCTGATCGGGACCATCGGTCTCGGCGAGGAGCAACTCGGTCGGCACCGCGCGCGCGGCCTCGACCGGCTTGCGGGCGTTGGCCCAGGTCACCGCGCCCGCGAAGGAGAATGCCAGCCCGAGGCGGGCGTACACCGGCACCAGCGCGGCGCCGCCCGAGTAGCTGTGCAGCACGCCGCCGACCTCGCCGACACCCTCCTCGCGCAGGATGCGTGGCGCGATGTCATGCGCGCGCAGCACGTGGATCACCACCGGCAGGCCCAGCGCGCGCGCCGCCCGCAGCTGCGCGCGAAAGATCTGCTCTTGCAGCTCGCGCGCGCCGGTCGCCCCGTCGAGCCCGCACTCGCCGATCGCCACCACCCGCTCGCTCAGCTGCGCGCTGATCGCCTCGGTCAGCTCCAGCTTGCGCTCGTCGGCGGTCAGCGTCGGCACCACCTGAGGATGGATGCCGAGCCCGACCACGACCTCGGGATGCGCGCTGGCCAGCGCGTGCAGCCCAGCCCACGTCGCCGGCCGGATCGCCGGCACCACGATGCCGCGCACGCCCATCGCGCCGGCCCGCGCCACCACCGCCGCGCGATCGCCGTCGAAGGCCGCGACGTCGAGGTGGCAGTGGGTGTCGATCACGCTCGATCCTAGCACTACTGCGTCACCCACCTCGGGGGCTGCGGCGCGGCGGCGCCGGCGCCTCGCGGCTTAGGGCCCGCGAGTGGACACTGCTAGCTCACCGACGCAGGACGCGGGTCGCGCGCTCGTGGCTGGCGCGGGTGCGGTCTTCGACCTCGTCGGCCGCGAACGCGGCGGCGGCCGGCGCGGCCGACGAGGGCATGGGCATCGCGAGGGCGGCCCGGCCGGCCGCGGCGATGGCCGCTAGATCGCGGCGCAGGTCGAGCATGCGGTCGGCCAGCTCGGTGAGCTCGGGGTCGGCGAGCTGGGTGGCGGCGGTGCGCGCGATCGGCTCGGCGGTGTCGACGATGGCCTCGGCGCCGGCGCGATCGCCGGCCCGAGCGTGGCTGATCGCGTCGAGGATCGCCGACGCCGCCAGCGTGCGGGCCTGGGACCGCGCCGCGTCCACCACGATCGACGCGCTGACCGCGGCCACGTCGGCATCGGCCTTCACCGACGTGAAGGCGGCCCGCGACTGCGGGCCGGCGCCCAGCGCCGCGTCATCGAAGGACAGCCGGGCGTCGACCAGCTCGACGGTGGCGCCGTCGCGGTGGCCGGCCAGGTGGACCGGGATGATGACGTCGAGGGTGTCGCCCGCGGCCAGATCGCCGAGCGACGCGTAGAGCCCGCCGCCGACCGGCGCGAAGCCCGGCATGGCGACGAGCGTGACCCCGGGCCCAGCGGTGACGCTGAGCGCGAGGTTCTTGCCGACCACCTGGCGCATCTCGAACAGCTCGTCGGCGAAGGCGGTCGCGACCCGATCGGGATCCTTCGCGAAGGTGTAGTGGCCGCCGGTCTCGAGCGCGATCGAGCCGAGCAGCGCCTCGTCGAACTCGAGGCCGAGCCCGAGCGTCGCGATCGGCAGGTGCTCGGCCTGGGCCGCCGCCACCAGGCCCGGGATGGGCGCGCCGTCGTTGGGCACGCCGTCGCCGAGGAGCACGATCCGATCGATCGAGCCCGCGCGCCGACCCAGGCGAGCCTGCTCGAGCCCGCGGGCCAAGCCGCTGGCCAGGTCGGTGGTGCCGCGCGCCTCGATGCGTCCGATCGACGCCAGGACCGCGGCCCGGCTGATCACCGCCAGCTCGGTCGAGGGCACCAGCACCTGCGCCGTCGACGCGAAGGTCACGACCGCGATCCGATCACCGGCCGACAGCCGCTCGACCAGCCCGCGGGCCGCGGCGCGCGCCGACGCGATCGCCTCGCCCTCCATCGAGCCTGAGGTGTCGATGACCAGGGTCAGGTTGAGCGGCGGTCGTCGGCTGGGCGGCAACCGGGCCGCCGAGATCCGGATCCGCACCGCCAGCGCTGCCTCCACTCCGGCCAGCACCTTGCCCGCGGTCGGCTCGACGCCAAGCTCGATCAGCTGGGGATCGTCGGCGGTGGCCGGCGGCTTGGGGGGAGCCGCGCGGCTACAGGCGGCCAGGAGCAACGCAATGACGACGACGCCGGTTCGCATGCCCCACCGACGCACCAGGCGCCGCTGCGGTCTGTCACTCGGCGCTACTTGGTGGGCTGGAAGTTGATCGGGTACGCGATCGTCACGGCGGTCTTCTGCGGCGTCTCGAGCTTGAGCTTGCCGACCTCGGCGATCACGCACTGTTGCAGCGCCGGATCGTTGGTCTCATCGCGGCCGATCGAGATCTGGTCGAACAGCCCGCTGCTGGGCGCGGCGCGGAAGTTGACGATCATCATGCCGCGCACCTTGCGGTGCTTCTGCAAGGTGTCGGCGTAGCACTGCTGGATCGGCGCCTGGGCCGAGGTCATGCGCGCGGTGATGTCGGTGCGGACCGCGCCGCCGGTGCCGGTGCGCGAGCACGCGGCGGCACCTACGAGCAGGGACAGCGGCAGGAGCAGGGCGGTGAGGATGGCTCGGGGCTTGGTCATCTCAATCCTCCGTCACGATGGTCTTCTTGGGACCCTGCTCGAGGATCTTGAACTCGACGCGGCGGTTGATCTCGCGGCCCTCATCGGTCGCGTTGTCGGCGAGCGGCACGTCGGGACCGAAGCCCTTCGACGTGAGCCGGTTGCTCGAGACGCCTTTGCCGACGAGGTACTTGCGCACCGACTCGGCGCGCTTCTTGGACAGCGAGCGGTTGAGGGCCGCGCCACCGGTCGAGTCGGTGTGGCCCTGCACCTCGATCTTCTTGATCTGCTCGTTCTCCGACATGATCTGCGCGACCTGGTCGAGCAGCGGAAACGAGACCGGCAACAGCACGTCCGAGCCGACCTCGAACTGCACCTTGTCGAGGATCTGGATGTTGGAGTCGGTCAGCACCACGCGCGGTGGCGGGGCTGAGGGTCGGTCCGCGGTGATCTGCAGCGCCGGAAAAGGGTCCTGCTGGACCGTGATCAGCGAGCAGGCACCGGCGGCGAGCGCGAGCCCCGCGACGAAGGCCGTTCGAACGAGCGTGTACATGGCCCGACCAGGGTAGCGTCAGCGCGCGATCAGCACCAGGGCACGGCGGGCCGGGATCGAAAACGGTGCCGTGACGCGCTCGCCGGTGAGCAGGTCGTCGTAGCTGCCGGGCGCCAGGTTGGGCACCGGCTGCGCCGCGTCGGAGCGGTTGAGCGCGACGGTCAGCGCGTCGCCGGGCGCGCGCATCTCGTAGACCAGCACGTCGGCGCTCGAGCCGACGATGGTGCGGGCGCCGCGCCGCAACGCGACGTGGTCCTTGCGGACCTGGGCGAGGCGAGACAGCTGCGCGCGCAGGCCGTCCTGGTTGCTCGTCGTGGCGCTCCACTGCATGAAGCGGCGGTTGTCGGGATCGCCGCCCCCGGCCATCCCGATCTCGTCGCCGTAGTAGACCAGCGGCACGCCGGGTGAGGTGTAGAGCAGCGCGTACGCGACGGCCAGGCGCTCGAAGGGCCGCGCCGACGAGGGCACCTGCGGCAGGTTGGTCCACGCCCGGTCGCGACCGCTGTCCCAGGCCGAGCCGTACTGCGGATTGTCGTCGGCGAACGAGATCACGCGCGGCACGTCGTGGTTGCCGATGAACGTGGACATCACCGCGCCCGGGCCGTAGTAGGTGTCGTTGCCGACGAGGAAGTTGCCGACGTCGGTCATCGAGCCCTGGCGGCGCAGCAGGTTGTCGATGATCACCGCGCGCATCGGGAAGTCGAACTGCCCGTCGAGCATGGTCTGCGGGTTGACGTAGTACTTGATGAGATCGCGCTCGCCGGTATAGGTCTCGCCGACCAGGTAGAAGACCTGATCCCACTCGACCTCGCCGTCGAGGCGGCCGCGCAGGTCGGTGACCCAGGCGTCCTCGATGTGCTTGACCGCGTCGAGGCGGAAGCCATCGGCGCCCAGCTTCTGGGCCCAGGCCACCGCGTTGGCGACCGACCAGCGCCGGGCGTCATCATTGCGAAAATCGAAGTCTGGCAGGTACGAGGTGAACCAGCACCGCTTGCGATCGAAGGGCTCGTCCCAGTTGCAGCCGTCGCCGCACACGCAGTTGCCGCCCCGGCCGTTGGCGTTGGGCCAGAACCAGTCGGGGTGGGTCGCGTAGGTCGGGCTCTCGGCGTGGACGTGGTTCATCGCGTAGTCGACGATCACGTTGAGGTCGTGGCGGTGGGCGGCGTCGATGGTCGCCTTGAGCTCGGCCTCGGTGCCGATGCGCGACTCGATCTGCTCGAGGTCGCGCGGCCAGTAGCCGTGATAGCCCGAGTAGTCGTGGCCGTCGGAGCCGGCGCCGCGGTTGTCGGCGTTGTCGAGCGGCGAGGTGAGCCACAGCGTGTTGACGCCGAGCTGGTCGAAGTAGCCCTCCTCGATCTTCTGGCGCAGGCCCACGAAGTCGCCGCCCTGGTAGTCGGCCGGCGGCTCGAGGCCGAGCGGGCGATCGTTGGTCGCGTCGCCGTTGGCGAAGCGGTCGACCATCACGAAGTAGAGGATGGCGTCGCGCCAGTCGAGCGTGGCGCGGCCTGGGCAGTGATCGCAGTCGACCCGCACGACCGAGTTGCGCGCGCCGAAGCCGTCGGGGCTGGTGCGCGGGTTGCCGGGGTCGGCCTGCCAGGTCCCGTCGACGACCAGCTTGTAGACCACCACCTGCTGGTCGTTGGCAGGGATCGTGGCCTCCCAGGCGTCCCCGACGCGGGTCATGGGCACACCCGCGGTCCAGCCGTCGGCCGCGAAGTCGCCGCGCAGCACCACCATGGCGCCCGGGCCGCGGTAGCGAATCGTCGTCGTGCAGGTCGGGACCGCGTGGTCGCACAGCGGCGGCTCGGGCGCGTCGATCGCCGCGTCGAGGGCCGCATCGGGGCCGGCGTCGATCGGGCCGGAGCCGGGATCCTGGGTCGCGGGACAGCCGGCCAAGAGCGCGACCGCGACGACGACGAACAGACGCATCCCAGGTGACGTCATCAAGGCTCGTGCCAGCGTAGCCCACGCCGGCGCCGGCTCGATCCGCGATCTTGCGGCGACACTCCAGCGACGACTCGTTGCCAATCGCAACGCGCGACGTGGCAGGCTCGGCGCCGGGACATGCCCTTCTCGTTAGATCGGTCGTCGCAGGTCCGGGCACGCTTCCTGCTCACGCGCGCAAGGATGGCCGCTGCCTCGCGCATCCTCCTCGCGATCGGGCTCACCGCGCTGGCGCCCGTGGCTAGCGCGCAGACCGCGCCCGAACCGCTGGTCGACCCGCCCACCACGTATCCCGCGCCGCCGCCGGCGACCGCGCCTGCGGTGGATCCCGAGGCCCTGAGCGCGCTCGAAGCCAAGCTGGCGGCGATGGCGGCGCGGGTCGACCAGCTCGAGGCCGCGGCGGCGGCGGCAGCTTCGCCCGAGCCAGAGGCCGCGACCGACCCCAGCAGCCCGCCGCGGGTGCCGGTCGCACCGTCCGATCCCGACGGCTTCCGCTTCGGTTCGTACGGTCGCGTCATCGCCGGCACCGACCTCGACGGCGGCAAGCCCGAGCCGATCCACGTGGTCGCCCACGGGCCCCGCATCGTCGAGGCCACCTACCTCGAGCTCGACTTTGCGTACCGCTACCGCTTCGCCGAGCACGGCACGATCCGCACCGTCACCACGCTGGCGTTCGGTGACGACCTGTTCCACGACACCGGCGACTTCGGCGCCGCGCCGGCGATCCGCAACCTCTACGCCGAGACCACCGTCGGCACGCTGAGCGCGTGGGTCGGGTCGCGCATGTACCGCGGCGACGATCTGTACCTGTTCGACTTCTGGCCCCTCGACGATCTCAACACGGTCGGCGGCGGGCTCGCCAAGACGATCTCGCTCGACGACGTTCACGCGCAGACCGTGACGGTCGCGGTGCACGCCGGCGTGAACCGCTTGCTGGTGCCGTTCCAGTACCAGGAGCGCACCGTCGCCCAGCCCGAGCTGGGAACCACCACGGTCGTGCAGCTCAACCGCCAGCGCATGATCACCAGCCTGCGCGCCGACTACGCGCGCATCCCGATCGACGGCTCGATGGGCTATCGCGCGCGCCTGTACGGCGAGCTACACGCGCTGCCGTCGGGCAACCGCCAGCGCGGCGACGCCACGCTCGAGTACCTGCCCGACGACTGGGGCACCACGATCGGCGCCGAGGTGTCGGTGTGGCAGCAGCCCGGGACCACCGGCCGGAGCCGCCACGCCAACCTGTTCGCGCGCTGGTCCAAGGGCCTGGCCGCCTTCGACGAGCTGGCGGCGCCGACGAGCTTCGACGCCGAGCTGAAGACGTTCTCGGCGGCCTCCGAGCTGGTCTTTGGCCTGGGCAGCAACTGGGACGCCGCCTGGGGCCACGTGACCAGCGCCGCCTATGCCCGCCGCTTCGTCGACGCCGACCGCAACCTGCAGGACCGCGACGACGGCTGGGAATACGCCCTCGACGTGCGACCGGCCGCCAAGCTGCGGGGCGGCCTGCACGCGGCGCTCGACCTGGCCTACGAGGCACGCTTTCCACGGGGCCTGCAGCCGACGACGCAGCTCGCCGCCGACCCGGCGATCGTGTCGATCGCGCCGATGCTGACCTACGCGCCGACCGGACCCTCGGCCTTCGATCGCCCCGAGCTGCGTCTGGTTTATCGCGCCGCCCACCAGAACCCGGGCGCGCTCGCGCTCTACCCGTCGACCGATCCGCGCGCCGTCGCGTGGACGCACTTCCTCGGCGTCGAGGCCGAGTGGTGGTTCAACTCCAACTCGTATCGCTGAGGAGCCGCCATGAACCTCCGCCTCGCATTCCTCGCGTTCGTGCTCGCCGCCTGCGGCGCGTCGGACCTCGAGCACCCGACCGACCTGCCCCACCAGTCCAACGTCGGTCTGGACTGGCGCGATCAGGTCATCTACCAGATCGTCGTCGACCGCTTCGCCAACGGCGACCCCAACAACGACTACAACGTCGCGCCCAGCGTGCCCGCGCGCTACCACGGCGGCGACTGGCAGGGCATCATCGACAAGCTCGACTACCTCCAGAACCTGGGCGTCACGACGCTGTGGATCTCGCCGGTGGTCAAGAACACCGAAGAGGACGCCGGCTTCGCCAGCTATCACGGCTACTGGACGCAAGACTTCTTGCGGCCCAACCCGCACTTCGGCGACCTCTACAAGCTGCGCGAGATGGTCGACGCGGCCCACGCCAAGGGGATGCTAGTCATTCTGGACGTGGTCACGAACCACGTGGGCCAGCTGTTCTACTACGACATCAACGGCAATGGCCAACCCGATGACAGCCTGTCCGGTGGTGGTCAGTCGCACACCTGCGTGCAGATCTGCGACAACCCGAGCCGGGCCAGCGAGTGCTCACCCGACGAGCAGATCTACTGCGACGAGGGCCGCAACTACTTCGAGCGCATCATCGAGTGGGACCCCGAGTTCGACCCCCGCGGCGTGCAGGGCTGGTCGTCACTCGGCTTCTCGGGGCCGGCCAAGGTGCGCTTCACCGACTGGCCCGAATCCAACCGCGTGCCGCCGCCCCGCCCGCCCGCGTGGTTCGGCTGGCCCCAGGACAAGAGCTGGTTCGACGATCCGGCCTGGTACCACCGCATGGGCCGCGTCTACGTGTGGTGGCACGAGAGCAGCTATTCCAAGGAGTTCGTGCGCCAGCAGGAGACCCTGGGCGACTTCCCGGGCGGCCTGAAGGATCTCGACACCGACGATGACGATGTCAAAGACGCCCTGTCGCGGGTGTTCGAGTACTGGATCGAGGCCGCCGACTTCGACGGCTTCCGCATCGACACCATCAAGCACATCGACCGCCCCGAGGATTCGCCCAACGTGCGCGGCTTCTGGGGCGTCTTCACCGACCGCATGCGCGCCAAGGCCAAGGCGCTCGGCAAGGAGAACTTCTTCATCTTCGGCGAGGCCTTCGATGGCAATGACCAGCTCATCGGCTCGTATACCCAGGGCGGCACCGACGCGGCCGGGCGGTTCGGTCGCTTCGACTCGGTGTTTTACTTCAGCGCCAAGTACCGGGTCATCGACGCGGTCTTCAAGCAGGGCCAGCCCACGCGCAACATCGAGTGCATGTACAACTCGCGCACGGGCCGCAACCCCGGCGACGCCTGGTGTCAGGGCCAGGGCTATCCGGCCGGCCCGACGTTCGGCGGCGTGGCCCACGCGGCCTCGGCCGACGGCGGCATCGGGCTGTCGCCGCAACAGGTGCCGGTCAACTTCCTCGACAACCACGATCTGCCGCGCTTCCTGTTCGACGCCAGCGCCGAGACGCTGCGGGTGTCGCTGGCCTACCTGTTCACCTGGGACGGCATTCCCTGCCTCTACTACGGCACCGAGCAGGCCTTCCACGGCGGCGTCGACCCGGCCAATCGCGAGGACATGTGGCTGGGCAATCCCGATCAGGGACTGGCGCCGTTCGACACCGGCAATGCGCCGTTCGCGCTGGTGCGCGACCTCATCGCGGTCCGCAAGGCCCATGTCGCGCTGCGCCGCGGCGACGTCCAGATCAAGTGGAGCGTGCAGCAGCCGGGCGCCCGTCGCGACGCTGGCATCTTCGCCTTCGAGCGCGCCGCCGAGGGCGACAAGGTCCTCGTCGTGCTCAACGCGTCGACCCAGACCAGCGAGGCGTGCGCGCCCACCGGGGAGGGTGGCGCGTGCCTGGTGACCAGCTTCGCGCCCGGCACCGTCCTGCGCGACCTCGCCCCCGAGTCCGACGGCGCCACCTTCACCGTCGGCGCCGGCGGCACCCTCACCGTGTCCGTCGGCCCCCAGCGCGCCCGCATCCTGGCGCCCTGATCGGCGCCGCGCGGTCCGGCCGGTCGGGGGGGCCTGGGCTGGCTCGGGATGCGGTCAGTCGAGTGGCCCTGACGAGGGTCACCGACGGGAACGCTCGGCTCGGCCAGGCGCCGACGCCGTCGTCACGGGTCGGGCGTGAACAGCTCGACCGTGGCGATGGCCGCGCCGCTGGCGTCGACGCCGCCCAGGATCAGCACCTGGCCGTTGGCGAGGGGTCGCGCGACCGCGCCGGTGCGCGGCACCACCAGCGGCACCGTCGCGACGCGGGTGAGGGTCGCGACGTCGATGATCTCGGCATCGGTCACGACGGCGCCGCCGGCGTCGGTCCCGCCCGCGACCACGATGAGCCCGTTGCTGGCGGCGATCGCGGCGCCGGTGCGCGGCGTGGCCAGCACGCCGGCGACCTCGACGTAGCTGCGCGTCGCCGGGCTGGCGACGAGGGCGCTCGCGGTGAGCACGCCGGCGACCGCGCCGCCCAGCGCGATCACCCGACCGTCGGCGGTGGGCACGCTGCCGTGGCCGGTGCGGCGCGCGCTGGCCGGCACGTCGGGCTCGTCAGTGGAGCCGCTGGCCGCCACCCGCACCAGGCCGCTGGCGCCGCTGCCCTCGCCGATGAAGACCGCGAACAGCGCGTCGGCGCCGTCGACGGCCGCGGTGACGGTGGTCGCGGTGCCGGCCAGCGGCGGCACCGTGGTCGCGGCGGTGAGGGTCCGGGTGATCCCGTCGACCACGACCGGGGGCGCGCCGGTGACCAGGAAGCCCTCGCTGGCGACCAGCGCGATCGCGGCGCCGCGGCGGGCCAGGGTCGGCTCGTCGTCGAGGATCGCGAACGAACCGCCGGGCCCGCCGGTGGTGGTCGGCGGGGCCGTGGTGTCGAAGCGCCACAGCGTGCCGGTGTCCGCGCCGTCATCGTCGACGCCGCCGACCAGGTACGCGAAGCCACTCGCGCTCGGGCCGATGGTGAGCGCCGCCCGCGGCGCCGGCAGGGGCACGCCGAGCTGCCAGGCGTGGGTGTAGACGTTGTAGACCGCGACGTCGTCGGTCGGCTCGTCGGCGGCCAGGCCACCCGCCACCACCACGCCGAACGGAAACGCCGCGGTGCCGACGTCGCGCCGCGGCGGATCGAGCTCGACCGGCGCCGACGCCAGGGTCCCGGGCGCCGCCACGTAGATCGCGATCGCGCTGTCGATCGCGGCCACCGGCAAGGCGGGCGTGCGGCCGTAGGCGAGGCGCGCGCCGCTGGCGTCGAAGCCCTCGAAGGTCAGATCACCGAGGACGCCGAGGGCCGGCACGTCGAGCGACAGCTGGAACTTGCCGTCGCTGCCGCGGTCGGCCTCGACCACCGAGCGCGGGTTCGACAAGGTCAAGCGCGCGTGGGTGACGTCGTCGAGCACCGTCGAGCCAGGCGCGGTCACCAGCGCCAGGTCGAACGTGCCCTCGACGCCGGCGCAGGCGGCGAGCGCGAGCGGCCAGCACGCCAGCCCCTTCACGCGGCCTCGATCGCGGCGACGACCCGCGCCGCATCCACGCCGCGCACCGCCACCGTCTTGCGACGCGACGACGCGCCGGCGACCACCGCGACCGCGCCGCGGGCCACGCCCAGCGCGCGGGCGACCAGCTCGACCACCGCCGCGTTGGCCGCGCCGTCGACCGGCGGCGCGGTCACCGCGATCTTCACGCGCTCGCCGTGGACCGGGCCCAGGCGCGCGCGCGAGGCCCGCGGCTGGACCAGCAGATCGAGCGCGACGCCCTCGGCGGTGACGCGTAGGTAGGTCATCAGCCCTTGCTGCCGCGACCGAGCTCGCGCGCGCGCTTGGTGGCGGTCTCGACCGCGTTGATGAGCGTCGTGCGCAGGCCGCCCTCCTCGAGGGTGTGCAGGCCGGCGATCGCGGTGCCGCCCGGCGAGGTGACCATGTCCTTCAGGCGCCCGGGGTGCTCGTCGGTGTCCAGGAGGAGCTTGGCCGAGCCCATCACGGTCTGGGCCGCGAGCTTCTGGGCGTTGCGACGCGACAGCCCGACCTTCACGCCGGCGTCGGCCATCGCCTCGAGGATGAGGAAGATGTAAGCCGGGCCCGAGCCCGACAGCCCGGTGACCGCGTCGAGGTGGTGCTCGTCCATGACGATGGTCATGCCGACCGCGTCGAAGATGACCTTGGCCTCGGCCAGGTCACCATCGGTGGCGTGACGGCCGCGCGAGATCGCGGTGGCGCCGGCCCGCACCAGCGCCGGCATGTTGGGCATCGCGCGCACCACCCGCGCGCCCGACGGCAGGTGGCTCTCGATCATCGCGGTGTCGACGCCGGCCGCGACCGACACCACCAGCGTGCCGGGCGCGATGGCGCTGGCCACCTCGCGCACCACCTTCTCGAGGATCTGCGGCTTGATCGACAGCACCAGGATCTGCGAGCTGCGCGCGACCTGGCCGTTGTCGGTGGTGGTCGCGATCTTGTATTGCGCGGCGAGCTCGGCGAGGCGCTCGGGGCGCGGCGCCGACGCGGTGATGTGATCGGGCGTCACCACGCCGCCCTGCAGCAGGCCGCGGATCAGCGCCTCGGCCATGTTGCCGGCGCCGATGAAGCCGATGGTCTTGTCGAGCGTGGAGGTCATGTCATCCCAGGTTGAAGTCTTCCTTGGCGTAGGCCGAAGGCCCGCCGCGGAACCGCATGATCGACGCCTGCTCGAAGAGCTCGTGCTTGGCGCCACCGGTGAGGTACTCGCCGTACAGCTCGCCGACGACCGGCGCCATCATGAAGCCGTGGCCGACGAAGCCGCAGGCCAGGAAGAAGTCGGGCAGCTCGGGCGGATGATCGAGGATCGGGTTGCCGTCGGGCGAGCCGTCGTAGGGGCCGGCCCAGGCTCGCAGGATCTTGATGTCGCCGAGGATCGGCATCAGCCGGGTGAGCCGCCGAGCGTAGGTCGCGAGGAACTCGCGCGACGACGCCATCGAGTGACTCGACCCGTGGCCGGGGATCGTCACGCCGCCGACGATCTCGCCGCGCATCGACTGCGAGCAATACAGGCCGCTGTTGAGCTCGGCCAGCATCGGCTTCAAGAACGGCTTGAGCGGCTCCGACGAGCAGATCTCGTGGCGGATCGGAAACGTCGGCACGTCGACGCCGACCATCGCCGCGATCGAGGGCGTCCACGAGCCGGCCGCGCACACCACGCGTCGCGCCGCGACCCGGCCCCGCGGCGTCACGACCACGAAGCCGCGCTCGGCGCGCTCGAGATCGACGACCGGCGTGTGGGTGTGGAGCTGCACGCCCAGCTCGGCGGCTCGCCGGGCGTAGCCCCACAGGAACGGCCACGGAAAGACGATGCCGTCGTCGGGGTTGTAGCTGGCGCCGACCAGCGATTTGTACGCGAGCTCGGGCACGATCTCGGCGGCGGCCTGGGGCGTGATGAGCTGGGTGCCGGTGACGCCGCAGCGGTGCTGCAGCTCGACCGATCGCTCGAGGCGCGCCTGATCGCGCGCGGTCCGCGTCACGAACAGGTACCCGCCCTGGCGGAACCACACGTTCACGCCGAGCTCGGTCGCGAACCCGCGGCACAGCTCGACCGAGCGCTGCATGAGCCGGATGTTCATCTCGGTCGCCCACTGCTGGCGGATGCCGCCGCCGTTGCGCCCCGACGCGCCCTCGGCCAGGTAGCCCCGGTCGATCACGACCACGTCCTGGGCGCCGCGCTTGGCCAGCTGGTACGCGATCGACAGGCCCATCACGCCGGCGCCGATGATCACGAGGTCGGCCTGCGCGGGCAGCGGCGCGAGGCTCATGGGCCGCCGCTGGGGTCGGGCTCGAGGGGCTCCTCGTCGTCGAAACGGTAGGCCGCGGGGTCGCTGGCCAGCAGCCGGAACGGCGTGGGCTCGATGGGCGGGCGCGCGGTGAACGGCGCGATCGTCGACGGCGCGGCCTTGGTGAGCCGGGCCAGCGCGAGCGCGACCGGGGCCAGGCACTCCTTGCCCTGACAAGGTCCGGTCCCAAAGCCAGTGTAGCGCTTGACCTCCTCGAGATGGTCGTAGCCCTTGGCGACGGCGTGCTCGACGTCGTGGAGCGTGACGTCCTCGCACCGGCACAGAATGATTTTGGCCACTATCGCGCCCTGGCCTGGATAGCGGCCTGGATGGCGGCGTGGATGGCGGCGTGGGCGGCGGCCTTGGCCCCGGCCCGCTCGCCCATGCCCGCGGCCGCGACCGGCCCGCGATAGCCGCACACGTCGCCGCAGGCGAACACACCGGCGACCCCGGTGGCGCCCTCGTGGTCGGTCTGGACCGCGAAGCCACCGGCCGCGGCGTCGAGCGTGACCGCGCAGCCGTGCTGACGAGGCCCTTCGGAGGCCGGCGCCGGGATCGCGGCGACCGCGATGGCGTCGCAGTCGATGCGACGCTTGCCGGCGACCACGGCGCGCACCCAGCCCCGGCCCCGCACCGCGGTGACCTCGTGGGCGGCGACCCGCTCGACGAGCGCGCCGGCCTGGGTGAGCGCGGCGATCAGCGCGTCGGCGTAGTCGCGCGGGCCATCGTCCTCGATGACGCAGATCCGATCGCCGGCGACGATGGCGTGCTCGCACAGCAGGCGGCCGACCGCGCGCGCGGCGAACACCCCGGGCCGATCGTTGTCGGGCACCGGCAGGTTGACGCTGTAGCCGCCGGCGGCCCACACCCACGCCGCGGCCTCGACGCGGGCCAGCGCGTTGGCGCTGGTGGCGACCACCACGTTGTCGTCGGGGAAGCAGCCGACCGCGGTCCAGCCGGCGCGCAGCTCGGCGCCGGCGGCGCGAGCCTCGGCGACGGCGCGATCGGCGACCGCGACGCCAAAGCGCGGATCGACCCGGAGCGAGCCGCCCAGCGCGGCCTGCTCGTCGAGGAGCAAGACCCGGGCGCCGGCCCGGGCCGCGGTGGTCGCGGCGGCGAGGCCGGCCGGGCCGCCGCCGATCACGGCCACGTCGACGGTGAGCAGCTCGGCCGGCTCGGCGGCGGGCGCGATCGCGTCGGGCAACCGACCCACGCCCGACAGCTGCCGCACGACGCGATTGGCGACCGCGTTCATGAGCTTGTTACCGGTCATGAGGCTGTGGTGATCCATGCCCTTGGGGAACAACAGATCGACCGCGCCCAAGACGTCGAGGTCCGGCGACGGGTACGCGTTCTGGCCGTGCACCGCGGTGCCGGGCGCGCAGCGGAGCTGACACGCGCGCAGGTTGGGCACGCCGCCGATGCGGGTGAGGCACCCGCCGCAGTGACCGTCGAGGCAGAAAAACGAGCGCGGCCGGTGGTACTTGAGCGAGCGCGACAGGGTCGCATAGCCGCCCGCGAACAGCGCGGCCGCGACGCTCTCGCCGGTGAAGGCGCGGATCGTGGCGTCACCGAGCGAGATCTCGACGGGATCGCCGCGCAGCTCGTCGGGACATGGCAGGCGCCGGGGCACGTGGCGAGCAGGCTACGCTCGGACGCGCCGTGGCTGCAACTGCTGGTGACGCCGCCTCGCGCGTCGACGATCGCGGAGGCTCGCCTGCGGCGATGGGGGGCGCGTCGCGTTGACCCGTCACGACAGCCCGCGTTACCGTGCCTTTTCAACGGGAGAGAGACCCCAAGATCATGGCGACTCCAACCAGACCGTGCCCTTTTTGCGGCGCGGCCGTGCTGATGACTGCTCCGGCCTGTGGAACCTGTGGGCGGCCGATGCCGGCTGTACCCGCCGCGCCCGCGAGCAGCCCCGCGAAGACGATGTTCGGCTACGCGGCCCCGAAGATCCCTCTGCCGACGCCGGGTAGCCCGCCGTCGCCGCCAGCGGCTCCTCATCCGTTTGCGGTGGCGCCGCCGCCCGGCTTCGCCGCGCCGCCGCCCGGCGGTCCCCCGCCCGGTCAGTTCGGTGGTCCCGGCGGTCCGCCGCCCGGACAGATTGGTCCCCCGCCCGGTCAGTTCGGCGGTCCCGGCGGTCCGCCGCCCGGACAGTTCCCCGGTGGTCCGGGCGGTCCCCCGCCCGGTCAGTTCGGTGGTCCCGGCGGTCCGCCGCCCGGACAGTTCCCCGGTGGTCCGGGCGGTCCTCCGCCTGGCCAGTTCGGCGGTCCCGGCGGTCCGCCGCCCGGACAGTTCCCCGGTAGTCCGGGCGGTCCCCCGCCCGGTCAGTTCGGTGGTCCCGGCGGTCCGCCGCCCGGACAGTTCCCCGGTGGTCCGGGCGGTCCTCCGCCTGGCCAATTCGGCGGCCCCGGTGGTCCCGGCGGTCCGCCGCCCGGACAGTTCGGTGGCCCCGGCGGTCCGCCGCCCGGACAGTTCGGTGGCCCCGGCGGTCCGCCGCCCGGACAGTTCGGTGGCCCAGGCGGTCCGCCGCCCGGACAGTTCGGTGGCCCAGGCGGTCCGCCGCCCGGACAGTACGGTGGCCCAGGCGGTCCGCCGCCCGGACAGTACGGTGGTCCGGGTCCCGGACAGTACGGTGGCCCGCCGCCGCAGAACCTGCCTGGCCCCATGGACGACTTCGCGCGCCGCCTGCCGCAATCGCAGCCCGGCACGCTGTTCGGCGTCCCGCTCGCCAAGCTCCGTGATGAGGGCTTGCAGCGCAAGGCGCTGCTGTTCCTTGGCATCGCCGTCCTGGTCTCGATCGTGGTGCCGTTCTCGCTGTCGCCGTTCCTGATGGCGTTCAAGGGCAACGCCTTCCGCGGCCTGATCTGGCCGCTGGTCGCCGGTGGTGCCTATCTGCTCGTCGCCGCCGCACCGCCCGAGCTCCGCAAGCAGGTGCCGCCAGTGGTCCTGCAGTGGCTACCCTTTGGCATCTCGTACTCGGGCGTGCTCATCAACGGGCTCGGTATCACCTTCCTCGGCCAGACCGGGTTCAACGCGTTCTATCCGATCGGCATGGCGACGCTCGTCTTCGGCCTGCTCGCGCGCCTGCAGAACCCCAACGATCAGACCGCGCGCATCATCATCGCGATCGGCGCGGGCTGCCTGCTGTTCCCGCTCCTCGACGCGTTCTCGTTCAGCGGCCCGATCCTGTTCAAGCTGCACAACGCGCTGTTCATCCTCGTGCTGCTGATCGGCATCGCCTGCATCCTGTTCGTGGTCCCGCCCAAGAAGCTGCCGCCGGCGCTGCAGGCCGTCGACGCCTTCGCGCCGCACGTCACCGCGGTGCTGCTGGGCTGGCTGGTGCTGCAGATCCTGATCATGGGCCTCATGATCATCGTGCACCTGAAGCTGCCGCTGGTCGGGCTCCTCGCCATCGTGCGTGGACTCCTCGCGCTGCTGGCGTACTTCGGCGTGCTGATGCTCACCGCGCCGGCCGCGTACGACTCGGTGATGGAGATGATCAACAAGAACAAGGCCGGCGGCCCGCCCCCTGGCAACTACCCGCCGCCGCAGGGTGGTGGTGGCTACCCGCCGCCGCAGGGTGGTGGCTATCCGCCGCCGCAGGGTGGTGGTGGCTACCCGCCGCCGCAGGGTGGTGGTGGCTATCCGCCGCCGCAGGGTGGGGGTGGCTGGCAGCCTCCGGGCTGAGCCACGAGGCCTCGTCGTAAACCCGGGCGCGCTTCGGCGCGCTCGTCGCGTTTTCGGCGCCCGCGTTGTATAGCGACGCCCATGCTGATCCTCGCGTCGGCGTCTCCGCGCCGCAAGCTGCTCCTCGAGCGCGTCGGGGTTGCGCTCACGATCGCACCCGCCGACGTCGACGAGTCGGTCCTCCCCGACGAGCTGCCCCTCGACTACGTGCGGCGGGTCGCCGGAGCCAAGGCCTTCGCGCATCCGCTGCCCGAGGGCGCCTGGGTGCTGGCCGCCGACACCACCGTCGAGCTGGGCGGCGTCGTGTTCGGCAAGGCCGCCGACGCCGACGAGGCCGCCGAGATGCTGCGCCGGCTCGCCGGCCACACCCACCATGTCATCACCGCGGTGGTGTTGCGCGGCCACGACTCCACCCACACGCTCGACGTCACGACCGCGGTCGAGATGGTCGCGTGCGACGACGCCGTCATCGCCGACTACGTCGCCAGCGACGAGTGGCGCGACAAGGCCGGCGCCTACGCGGTGCAGGGCATCGCCGCCGCGCTCATCCACGCCATCCACGGCTCGATCACCAACGTCATCGGCCTGCCGCTCGCCGAGGTGGTGGCGCTCTTACGCAGCACCGGCGCCGCCGAGGTCTCGTTGGCGCGAGGCCTCACCGCATGAGCGAGCTCGCCGCGCGCTGGGCCGCGACCCGCGCCGCCGTCGACCAGGCCTGCCGCGCCGCCGGCCGCGCGCCGTCGGAGGTCACCCTGGTCGCGGTGTCCAAGCTGCACCCGGCGTCCGCCATCGACGAGGTGGTCGGCGCCGGCGCCACCGACGTGGGCGAGAACTACGTCCAAGAGCTGCTCGCCAAGCAGGCCAGCGTCACGACCGCGCCGCGCTGGCACTTCATCGGCCGGCTGCAGCGCAACAAAGCGCGCCAGATCGCCGGCAAGGTCGCGCTCATCCACGCCGTCGACTCGCTGGAGCTGGCGGTCGAGCTCGACCAGCGCGCCACCGCGCGCCAGGCGATCTTGCTCGCGGTCAACGTCGCCGACGAGACCACCAAGTCCGGCATCGCCCTCGCCGACGCCCCCGCGCTGGTCGACGCCGTCGCCGCGCTCCCCAACCTGCGCCTCGACGGCTTCATGACCCTGCCGCCGCCCGACGACGATCCGACGCCGCACTTCGCCGCGCTGCGGGCCCTCCGCGATCGCCTCGCCACGCCAGCGCGCCCCCTGCCCCACCTGTCCATGGGCATGTCGTCGGACTTCGCCAGCGCCATCGCCTGCGGCGCCACGCTGGTCCGCATCGGCACCGCCATCTTCGGCGCGCGCCCGACCCCGGCTTGAGCTCAGGCGCCCGGCAACCCGCGCGGCTTGCCCATCGAGGTCGCGCCGATCCAGACGATCATCCGACGGGGCACGAAGCGGAGGAACCACATGCCGAGCTTGTTGCTGACGCCCGCGACCACGTTGCGGCGGCTGCCAAACAGCGCGGCCAAGCCGATGCCGGCGCAGCGCTCGGCCGACATGAACGCGGTCGCGCGCATCCAGCCAGGTACGGTCTGGCCGGCGGCCTGGTGGAAGCCGCTCTCGGTGCCGCCCGGGCACAGGCTGCACACCCGCACGCCGCGCGGCGCCAGCTCGTACGCGACCGCCTCGGTAAAGTCGCGCACGTAGGCCTTGCCGGCGGCGTAGGTCGCGTAGGTCGGACACGGCGTGTACGCGCCGATCGACGCCACGTTGAGGATGTGGCCGGCGCCGCGCCCAGCCATCGCCTTGCCGTAGCGGTGGGTCAGCTCGGTGAGCGTCACGATGTTGAGCTGGAGCTGCTGGCGCACATGCTCCCAGTCCTGCTCGACGAAGTACTGGTGCTCGCCGAAGCCGGCGTTGTTGATCAGCACGTCGATGGTGACGCCGAGCGCGTCGACCTGTGCGCCGAGGTCCGAGGCCGCGGTCGCCGCCGCCAGATCGATCGCGATCACGTCGACCCGCACGCCCTGGGCGGCCCGCAGCTCGCTCGCCAGGCTCTCCAGCTCGGGCGCGCGCCGCGCCGCGATCACCAGCCCGGCGCCCTTGCCGGCCAGCTGCGTCGCAAAGGCCCGCCCGATCCCGCTCGACGCTCCGGTCACCAGCGCGGTCTTGCCCGACAGCTCTCGATTCGCCATTGCGGCGACTCTACCCGTCGCTGGCTAAAGCTTGGCGCAGGCGCGGCCGTAGATCGTGCTGCTCGACGAGCTCGCGACCGCCTTGCAGGTGTAGCCGGTGCCGCAGCCGCTCTCGCCGGTGCCAGCGCAGGCCGCGGTGCACTTCTTGGACGAGCCCGAGCCGACGCACAGGCTGCCGGGGCCGCCGCAGTCGCCGTTGGCCGAGCACCGCTGGCCGAACCGCTCGGGCTTGGCCCACGGCACCAGCTTGGGGTTGTCGTCGATGCCGTGCATGCCGTACATCGACGTGAAGCCGTACGACGCCGAGTCGAGGCGGGTCAACAGGCCCGACACCGGCTGCGGCCGCAGCCGCGCGAGGGTGTCACGGGCCAACAGCGCCGCGACGAAGCTCTCGACCGAGGCCGGCGACGACGCGTCAGAGAACGACGTGGTCGTGATGACGTCGACGTTCTTGCCGGCCTTGTTCGGGTTCTCCTTGAAGGCGGTGCCGATCTGGTAGGTGTCGCAACCCTCGGCCAGGACGATCTGGTAGCGGTCCGACGGCATCGGCGCGACCCGGATGTCGGCGTCGTCGAGATCGCCCTCATCGGTCTTCTTCCAGTTGGCGAGGGCGAAGCCGTAAAACGGCCCGGAGTGGCCCGAGTAGACGATGACGTCGCGCGTGGCGAGCGACGCCATCGCGAGGCCCTCGAGCACACGCCCGCCGGCGTCGGTGTCGGGATCGGTCGTGGTGCCGGGCTTGCCGAAGTACAGGCGAACCTCGACGGTGACCGGCTTGCCGTCGGCCTTGACGGTGCGGGTGAACGGGCCCGAGGTCGGGGTGAGCTTGTCCCAGGTGGTGACCGGCGCCTTGAAGCCCTGGCCCTTCAGCCACGTGAAGAACTGCTTGGAGTGCTTGAGGTGGTACGC
>Ga0105048_10005909_pt1 | contig 19759 bp, 11 predicted proteins | sample MAT05_FD_78382 | JGI IMG/M metagenome (GOLD analysis project Ga0105048, IMG submission 78382) | Freshwater microbial communities from Lake Fryxell liftoff mats and glacier meltwater in Antarctica - MAT-05 | ecosystem: Environmental > Aquatic > Freshwater > Ice > Liftoff microbial mat | place...
ACGGGCCGACTGTCCGTCGGCGCGAGAGGATCAGCTCGTCAGTGCGCACCTCGAGACTCCACCCGCGCTGGTGAGCCTCGGGTGATCGGCCGCAACTGTGGCGTTGTGACCGGCAAACGGCCGTGGTTTACTTCACGCATGGACTCGGAGGGAGCTCGTCGGCGCGGACGCCTCGCGGTCGCTCCGCCCCACCCTGCCACGGTGGCGCAAGCGAAACTGGAACCCTTCGGCCCGTCGCCGCGGTCGCCCCATCCTGCCACGGTGGTGCAAGCGAAGAGCCCGATCGCGGCTGGCACGGCTCGCGGCCCGCAGACCTGTCTTTTTGCCCTTGAAGTGCCGACCGACAGCGCGGTACCGTACTGACAAACCGGGGATGGCGACCACCTACGTCCAATTGAGCTGCGCGTCCGTTCCCGAGGGGCTTCGCATCCTTGGCGCGAAGGGCACCGAAGGCATCGACGCCCTCACTCGCTGGGCCCTGGGTAGCCTTCTTGCCCGACGAGCGGCCCGAGGCGGCGAGGGTGGCTGTCCGAAGGGCCTTGGCGGCGGCGGTGAGGGAATCGACGTACGTTTGGTCGAGGTGAAACAGCCGAGCGCGGGTGGCGAGGGCGTCTTTCTTGTGGGTGAGAAAGCGAGCGCCGAGGGTCGCGAAGAGGGAGAGCCCAACCGCGAGCTTCTCGGGCGTCTCGGCGGTGCCGACGGCGGCGGCGATCTCGGCGAGGAGGGGCTTGTTCTGGCCGGCGGCGCCTTCGAGTACCGCCCTGGCCTGGTCGCGCAGGGTCAACCCGGCTTTGAAGGCTTCTTGCGAGGAGGCGTCGCGCGAGGCGGTGGAGATGTCGTTGTCGGTGGCGCGGCCTTCGTGCGTGGCGAGGAGTGCTTCAAGCTCGATGGCATGGTGAACGGCGAGGCCGAGCAGCTCCAGGGAGAAGCCGCGAAGGTGGTCTTTTTGCGCGGGCGTGGCCCCGGTATAAACGTCGTAAGCGAGGCTGTAGAGGCGGCGATCGTCGGTGAGGAGGCGCGATGTCGCAATCCGCTGTCCGAGGGCGACGAGGTCGGCTTCAGAGGCGCCTTCGAGGAGCGCGTCGAGGAGGCCTGGCTCGGGAGGGCCAAGGAGTTTGGCGAGGGAAGGGAGGGTATGAGGGGGAGTGGGGGTGGAGGTGGAGTCGGAGTCGGTGGTGTTGGTGGACGAGGACGTGGTGGTGTTGGTGGACGAGGACGTGGTGGTCGCCGGTTTTTTCATGTGAGGACGGTAACCAGAATGGTGTCATTTACTAGACGAAATCGTGCGGGGGCGGGTGGTGGACGTAAGTGATTGAATTTATTAAGGTATGGGCGCGTAATTTTGTTGGGCGGCGGGAGCGGGGAGGGGGCGGAGGCGCGCGGGATGCGTGCGGCGGTCGATTTGATGCCTGTGCCCCTGGATTTGATGCCTGTGCCCCTGGATTTGATGCGTGTGCCCCGGGATTTGATGCGTGTGCCCCGGGATTTTATGTGTGTGCCCCTGGCCGGAGGGCGTGTGCCCCTGGCCGGAGGGCATGTGCCCCTGACCGGAGGGCGTGCGTCCCTGACCGGAGGGGCGTCCTCGCCGACTACTCGATCAACGCCTTGAGCAGCGCGTCTCTCGCATCGGCGTAATAAACGACCGTGATCTTCGTGGCCAGATCGTCGGGCAGATCGAACAGCTGCTTGCGCGAGGAAACCGGCATCAGGATCTTCCGCGCGCCCTTGTCGGAGGCCATCTCGACGATGCTGACTGCGTTGTAGATGGGCTCGATGGATCCGCCGAGGTTGAGACCACCGACGACGACGAGCCCGCCTTCCAGGCTACGCCCGAGCAGCGCGGAGCACAGCGCAAGCAAGATGGGGACTCCAGTCGCCGCTGCGCTCTTGCAGGCATCGAAGGCACGGAACTGGAGGGTGAACTCGTGGGCGCGGGGGTCGCGATCCCCCACCAGCTCCCTGGCCCGGGCGTAGAGGTTCTGTTCGGCGCAGCGCACGCTCTCTTTGAGCGGGCCCGGAGGACTCTGGTTCAGGACCTTCAACCCGCCGCCCGGCCCTTCGGTCACCTCGATCCGGAAGAGCCCCGGGTTTTCGTCGCCGCTGCCCGGAGACAGCGCCCATGCCTGCCCCGTGGGGAGCGGGTCGCCGCCGATGCTGTTCTCGTTGTGGAGCTCCGGCGTGGAGACGAATTGCTCGATCCCGTCGGCCCCGAGGATATAGCTGAAGTGCGTGTTGCGAAACTCCGCGGCCACAACCCGCTTCTGCTGCTCTTTGACTCTGCGGCGGCACTCCAGGGCGAGCCTCGCTGCCCACTCTATCGCGTCGTCGGGGATGTCGGACTCCGGATCCGGGAACATGAGCTTCAAGAGGCCGCTCATCGTCTTCTGCACAGCCGTGGTGTCGCGTCCGCTCAGCGCTGCTCCGAAGCGGATCCGCCCCTGGAGCTTGTTGACGCGACTCTGCGAGCGCAGGTGGTTCCAGCACGAGGACAGGAAGTCGCTGACCAGGCCGAAATGGTCGGTAAGCTGGTCGCGGTGTACCTTCGGCACGTCCCAGCCGGGAATGTAGGCGTGGATCCGGTCCATGAAGGCGGTGTCGTCGCGCATCTCGGGGGGCAGCGGGGCAAGCAGGTGGCCCACTCGCTGCTGGTGCTCGATGTCGACGTCGAAGTTGCCGACCATGACCATCCCGCCAAAGGCGCGGATACTCTCCTTGCCTCGGCTGAACTCGCCCGACTCCATGTATCCTTTCATGATGTTGACGCCGTCCTTCTGGTCGAAGGAGATGCCAGAGACCTCGTCGAAGCACACGACGTCGAACTGGCAGACGAGGCCCCGCTGGCCACTGGCGTTGTTGACGAACATCTTTGCCACGGTGGCCTTGCCGCCCGAGACGAGGTGGGCATACGGAGACACCTGCTGGTAGAGGTGGCTCTTGCCGGTCCCGCGAGGACCCAGCTCGACCGCGTTGTAGTTGTTCTCGACGAACGGCACCATCCGCAGGAGCATGACGTCGCGCGTCCGCTCGCTGAGCGCCGAGGGCTCGAGGCCCACGCTGCGCAAGAGCAGGTCCCTCCATTCGGTGAACGAAAAGAGCGGCCTCCCCTCGCAGAGCGACTCCAGCACGTCGCTCTTCGAGAGTTGAATCTCACGCAGCGATTCGACGCCGAACGGTCGCCCGTTCTTTTCCGCGGCGATGCTCCCATCGTAGGCGAGATCCACCTCGGCGTAGAATCCTCCCGTCAGCATGCGGTCGTGGGCGTGAACCAGCTCGTCGGCGATACGAGCGTCGTTGATCCGCACGCTGGGCAGCTCGGCGATGAAGCAATCGTTCTTCGCATCGAGCCGCGCCTTGACGAGGTCGATAAGCTTCACGCGACCCTGCTCCTTGGCGCGGGCCTTGAACAGCTCTTCCTCGCCGGCGCGCACCGTGCGGCTCGAGAGCTGGCGTTGCACGATCGCGAGCCCCTCCTTGATCTCGTCCTCGTTGACGCTGGCGCAGTATCGTCCGAGCAGAAACTCTGCGACATAGGTCGGGACCGAGTATTGCCCCTTGAACTGGCGAACGAGATCTTTCCGTACCAGAAAGCCCTCATACGCCTTGGCGGCGATCTCGTCGAGCGCGTCGAGCTGCATACTAGTTCTCTCCAATGACGACGGAATGCTTGAAGATGCACGCGCCGGTGGCATCGAGCACGACGAGGAAGGCCGCTGTGCCGACGTGGTCGTCGTCCGGCACAAGCAGGCTGGTTTTGTGGCCGTCGGCCGAGGCGACGACCGGCTTTGCGGCGAAGCTCTGCGCCGCATCGGCGACCTTGCCGCGAAGATCGACGGTGAGGCCCGCGGCGCCGTCGAACACCGCGTTGAGCCGCATCCCAGCCCACTTGAGGTCGTTGAGCACGACCACCCTCGCGGCGCTCGTTTTTTTCGTGGTCACCGTCAGCGACGGGATCAGCGCCTCCTGCATCGTCAGCCCTCCGTGCGCATACTCTTTCCCGGCGAGGAAGCACGACACGCCGGGCGCCAGGACGACCCCCACGGTTGCGTCCCAGAACCAGGAGGTCTGCGGATAACCAGTTTGCGCGCCCGGCCCCGGGACCGCGCACCGGCTCCAGCGGGACGCGGTCAGGTGCTGGGGCAACTCGGCCTTGGGTAGGCCGCCGGGGAGCAGGAGCCAGCCGTGGTCGGTGATCACGTGGACCTTACGGAAGCCCGCTCGGAGAAGGTCGGTGATCCGCTGTTGCAGGCCGGCGAGCTCTTCTTCCACCCGCCACGCGAGCTTCGCGCCCTGCTCGTGGCCATACGTGTCGACACAACCGTGCTCCGTCCAGGCGCAGCCGGTGGGCAACCCGAGCTCGGTCGGTTCGAGGTACGCCATTCCAAGCTCCGTCACGAGTTGCTTGAAGCGTGCCTGAACGAGATCTTTGCCGTTCGCCAGCTCCTTTGCCTGGAAGCCAGTCCCGGTCAGCGGTCCGCCAAGCCTCGCGGCGAGCGGCTGAAAGGCCGGCTTCGCGGTGGCCGTCACGGTCGGCAGCGCCGACCAGGCGCGGGTCAGCTCCGCGTCGACCTCGAGATCCGGGCGGTCGAGCCGTGCCTTCAGAGCCATCGCCAGATCGAACCGCAGGCCGTCGGCAAATAGATAGACAGTGCCCGGCTCGACCGGCAGCGTGCGACAGGCGCCGGATCCCGTCGTGGGGTAGGTCGTCGAGAGCGACTGAATCAGCGTCGCGAACTTTTCGAGCCATGGCAGGTACACCGCCCGAATGGCGGTGGTGACGGCCTTCGTGGCGGCGGTGGAAGAACGCGCGGCGTCGAGCGCTCGCAGCACTGCATAGTCGGCCTTCCATCCGGTCGACTGGTAGTAAGCCGCCAGCGCGTCCCAGGTCGAGGGATTTCCCGGGGTTTGCGCAATCTGGGCGACCTCTCGCAGGCCCACGAGGGCCCGCGCCAGGGGCGTTTCGTCGAACGCGGCCCACACCCACTCGGCGCGTTGCTGGTGCTCGGAGGCGAGCAGTTCGAGCCTCTCCGCTGCGTCCTTCGCAGATCCCAGGGAGAGCGTGCCGAGGTCGGCTTCGAGGCGCTCCTCGGCCTTCTGATTCCATCGCGGCCAGAACTCGCCGCCCTCGAACAGGCTCGGCTGGGGGAGCCGTCCGAGCAGCTCTTTCACGCCCGGATAGGCGCGCGGCGCTTCCTTGTAACGCTGCCAGACCAGGGGCCAGCTTTTCTTGCCTTCCGTCAACCTTTCGGCGGCCGTGAGCGCGCCTTCGGTCACTGGATCGAAGCCGTAGGCAGAGCGGCATACCGCACGAAAGCTTTCCCACTCGGTCCCGGACGCTTCAAGCTTTGCCCGCATCGTGTCGGGCGTGCCCATCCATTGCAGCAGCGTTCGCGCTGGATCCGTGGTGACAATGGCGCGGAAATCCCCCGCCTCCAGCTTGCGGCCTCGCAACGAGGCCACTTCCACGGGTAGCAGGGGCCGCAGGCACTCCTGGATGGCTTTCCGGGTCTCCTCGTCCGAAGCGACGTCGAGCCCGATCCCTCCCTCTCCCGTGGACAGGAATGCACAAGGCGTCCAGTCTTTCCCGTTCTTCTGCGTCCAGAACTGCCCCTGGAACTGGAGCGCGAACAGGTGTGTTGCCGAGGCGGGGCACTGGTCCGCGCTGCGGAAATCAGAGCGGGCGACGCCGGGCAGATAGATGACAGGCGTCGCGTCCCCGCTGTGCGTGTCGAGCTGATAGCGCAACCACGCCGCCGGCCCGGTCGCCTCGTCGGGCGCGTACCCGCCGAGCGACCAGAGCCACGGAAAGGCGTGCCGCAGAGGCGCGATTGCCGACGCCCACGCGCGGCGCTCGTCCGGCCAGAGGATGACCCGCGGCGCCGAGAGCTCGTGCTTGTTGAACCTGGCGGAGTCGCGCAGGGCCGCTACGAGGGATGCAAGAACGGTCATGGGGTCTCGTCGTGGCCAAGGGTGAGCTCGTCTCGTTTGGCCTGGAGGAAGCGTTCAAGCTCCTGTTTCCCGGGCAGCTCGAGCTTGTATTTCGAGACGAAGAGGCGGTTGTCCATGCTGGCCGTGGCGTATTCCACGAGCACGTGATCCTTCTGCGTACAGAGCAGGAGACCCACCGGCGGATTGTCGCCCTCGGTCATCATGTGCTTGCGATACCAGGTCACGTAGGTGTTGAGCTGGCCGAGGTTCTCGTGGGTGAGCTTGTCGGCCTTGAGCTCGACGAGGACGTGGCACTTCAGAACGCGGTGATAGAAGACCAGATCGACGAAGCCGCGCGTCTTGCCGATGACGATGCTCTTCTGGCGGGCCTCGAAGCAGAAGCCGTGGCCGAGCTCGAGCAAGAACGCCTGGAGGTTGTCGAGCAGGGCGGCTTCGAGGTCGAATTCGCTGACGGCATCCTGGCTCCGGAGCCCGAGAAACTCGAAGACGTAGGGATCGCGGATCGCCAGCCGAGGTTCGGCCTTCTCCGCGGCGGCGTGCGCGCGGCGCGAGAGCTTGTTCTTGTCGATGGAGAGCGCCGAGCGCTCGAAGTAGAGCGTGGCAATCTGCCTGTGGAGCGCTCGCACCGACCAGTTGCCGCGAAGGCACTCGATCTCGTAGAAGGCTCGTTTCAGCGGGTCTTCCAGCTCGATGAGCTCTGCAAAGTGACTGAACGACAGACGCTCTACGAGCCGTCTTCCCGACAGGTCGGATTGTGGAGACAGCGTCTCCACAATCCTGGAGCGCAGCCTGGTCACCTTTCCAGGTAGCCCGACGAGGCCGCGCAATTGTGGAGTCGCTGCCTCCACAATCTGCGGATAGGTCCGGTAGAAGAGCCGGTAGCGATAGAGCTCCCTCCGATCGCACCGCGGGATCCCGCGGTCGGCCAGCGCCGCGGCGAGCGCCTCGACGATGCCGGCGCCATACGTTGCCCGGTCTGCTCCGCGGAGCTCGTATTCTTCGATGTAGTAGCCGATAGTCCAGTTCCGGAGCGTGAGCGTGGTATTCACCGTGCGATTGACGACGGCGGCGCATTCATCGTGCACGCGGCGCACCGCGTCCACGAGAGCGGTGAAGTCCCGCGCGAGCTTGCCCTTCCTGGCCGGCAAGGGCACAGGTTTCTTGCGCGCGGTGGTCATGCGCGGGACGCCCTCTTGCGGGCGAGCGTCAGATGGACATCGTTCCACCGGCTGCCCACGAGCTCCTTGCCTCCGACAGGATCGGTACCCGGCTCTTCTTCGCACCAGAACCAGGGATAGTCCTGCTTCGGGCGCATCGGCTCGTTGCCTCGGTCCTTGTCTTTGAGCGAGAGCGGGACGGCGCGGAACAGGCCTGCTCCCTTCTTGCCGACGTCGCCGGCGAGCAGGAACGGGCGGATGTTCTGGCGGACACCGTCGTTCACGTCGGGGTGAAAGCCCTGGGCTTGCTCGGCGAGAGGCTTCCAGCGCACGAAGAGATCGAGCGGGGCCTCGCCTTCGAGGATGGCCGCGAGCTTGAGCTGGAGCTTCTGGGCGGCTCCGAGGCGCACGGCGGCGCCGGGCTTGTCGGCCTTGGCGTCGGCGTCTTGCTGCTGGATCCAGTTGCCCAGGTAGCTGTAGGCGAGCTTCGTCAACGTGGCGTGATCGAGGCGGTGGTAGTGGACGAGCGCATGGAAGCCGTCGGGGCGGCCGTCCCAGATGTGCCACACGAAGGGGCGATCGTGAAAGAGCTTGGCGTGCTGCTCGAAGAACTCGTCGCGCAGCCAGTCTTCCAGGTTCTTCGATTTACTGCCCTTGAGCCCGGCGGAGGCGATGAGCGCGCCTTCGTCGAAGGTGCCGAGTGCGGCGGCGAGGATCTGGCGCAGGCGCGCGGCGGCCGGCTGCTCGCGGTTGAGCGGAGGGAGGCAGACGATGCCGTCGTCGTCGGCGAAGTCTTCCAGGCCGTCGGGGCCGAGAGCGGGGCAGTCGGGGAAGGAGGAGCCGGTCTGGCGGGGCCAGCGGTAGCCGAGGAGGCGGGCGACGGCGACGTGGAGGGGCTGGTCGGAGGCTTTGGGGTGGCCGTTGAAGAGCCACTGGGTGGGGTCGTCGCTGTGGTGCGCGGGGAGGCCGCCGGGGTATTTCTCGGCGGCGACCTTCTTCCAGCGAGCGAGGTCGAAGGGGACTTTGAGGTACGTCTGGTTGGTCTTGTTCCGCTTGCCATCGACCCGTTGAACCGCAGGCAGAAACTCCCCGGATGAACAGTAGGTCCATAATGCGGGCAGGTGGTGCGGGTCTTTTGGAACGATGACCGTGCTGCTCTGGTCGTAGAGATCGCCTGAATAGAGCGTCACCGGGAGCGGGACTGTGTTTCTCACCGCAACTCCTTGACGGCCCCACGCCTCGGCGCCCTGGACTCGCGCGTACGGTGCAGTGGAGAGCTCCCCGCTGCCACCTTCCCACCGCAGGATCCCGCTTCTTCCCCCGAATGCCAGGGTATCGTCCGACGTGAGCTGGAAGAGCGACCACGGGAAAGCGATCGACGAAACCTCCCAGAAAAATGAGACGTATCGCGGAGTATCTCCGTTCTGAAGTCCGATGAACGCGCCGGACAGCTCTCGGAGAAGAGCGGCCGAGGACTCGTGCGAGAAGCCAATTCTCGAATCTGGATTGTTCAGCTGCGTGCTCTGTCCCAGCCGGTCGAGCGTGGCGCTGCGAAGGAGCTGGGACTTTCCTCCCGGCGTCCTCGCGGGCTGTGCGTCGGTGTACGCAATGACCGTGTCTGCCGTGGGAGCAAGGCGGCTGATGCAGGTCAGCGCGACCGAGGCATTCTCTCCGGATATCGCTTCAAACGCCCCTGGACCCAGGCGAACCACGAGGTTCATGGTGTTCCTGGAAAGGATGCTGACGCGAAGGTCCCTGTAGCTGTCCAGGTAGAGAAAGTGTTGCTGGCTGACGAGGGCGGACGTCCCTCCTGGCGCCAGGAAGGCGATGCCCCGCTGAAGAAACGCCGTCGCCAGATCTGCCCTGCCTTCGCAATAGAGCTCGTCGATGTAGGCTCGCAGCTCGTCACACTGATTCCCCCTCCGCAGGAACGGAACGTTCGTGACAACTAGCGTGTACTGTCCCGCGAGCAATTCCGCGGCTTTCGCCAGACCATGAGCCACGAAAGTCAGTTCGATGCCGTCACCCTCCGTCGGCGCGAGAGCAGCAGTAAGCAGTGGCGCGAGCTTGTGGTAACCGGCTTCGTAGAGGTCGCCAATCTCGGAGCGCGGGTTGATGAGGCTGCCAAGGACGGGTGCGTCTTTGAACAGCCTGTACAGGTTCGCCATACCTGCTTTCGCCGCGCTGTTGTTGCCTGCAAGCGCCACCCACTCGGCCTCCGTCGCGCTCGGCGCGAGCCCCGAGCAAGCCAGATTCGGCCGCGGCAACGTCTGATACCCGGCCAGCTTCCACGCCGTCAGCGCCACATTGAACGCCGCGATCTGCGTGCAGCGCTCATCGAGCTCAAGACCGAACATATTCTCGCGCAGCACGGCAACCACCGCTGCCTGCCCGCCAATCCCCTCTTCCTCCATACGGAGCCGCACCAGGAGCGGCAGCGCGAACACCAGGAAGTGCCCGCTTCCCATACAGGGATCGAGCAGTCGAATCTTGCTCGCGGCCCTGGGCCACCCCTCGAATGTGCCCGCAGCGGGCCGCCACGTTTTCGTAGTCTCGTCCTGCATAAACCGCAGGTAAGTCCACGAGATACCTCGCGCGCCGTCCTTCGCCGCTAGCTCGGCCTTCGCCCTTACTTCACTCTCCGTCTCGCCTACGATGGGTCCGAGCTTACCCGCCCACCACGCTCCCAGCGTGTTATGCAGGAGGAACTCCACCATATAATCTTCGGTGAAAAGCTGCGTCACCGGTGATAGCTCGTTGGCGCCGATCTTCTTGCCCGAATCGTTGACTTCCTTTTTGCGCTTGGCCTGCCAGAACTGGTATGTCCAGCCCAGCGCGTCGTCGGCGCGGAAGCACTCGGGCGGCAGCGTTCCGAGGAGCTTACGCAATTCGACCTGATCGTTCATCGCGAGCGGGAGATCGAGCACTGGATCCCCGGTGCGAAAGACGCCCGGGAGCGTGACGCTGGCAAAGCGACACGCCAGATCGAACCCATCGCGCGCCCCCAGCTCGGGCGCCAGCTCGTCGCACTCTTCCAGTGTCACCGGGACGTTGCCATTGGCCTCGTCGGTGATCAGGAGGTTGTTCTCGGTGAGAAAGCGCGTGAACAAGAGACGGTGCCAGTGCTCGTACGAGGCCAGCTCGACGAGATGCCGCATGTCCATGGCCCCGGTGCGCTCGTCCCGCGCGTCGCCGAGAGCCCGGCCGCGCGAGCGCAGGCGAGAGCGGAGCGTTCGCTGCTCCGCGTCCATGTGCGCGCGGGCCTCTCTCTCGTGCACCGCCAGGTTCTCCAGCGCCGCGCGACACGCCGACTCGGCCAGAGCGCGCGCATCGGCCGTCGTGGTTTCGAGGAGCTTGCGGTGAGGCTTGGACAGCGAAGTGGACATGGCGTTTTGAATCCTGACGTCGGCGCTTACTGAAGGATGACGGGACCGGTCGCGAGGGCCGCTTCGATCGCAGCCTTGGCCTCTTTCAGCCAGGCGTCGAGCTCCGCCTGGTCGTGAAGCGTCGCGGCAGCGAGCACCACGCGGCGGGCCTTCGGCTCGGCCTCGATGATCGCCGCCGCAAGGGCCTTGTCGAACTGCACCGTCAGAGCGTCCGTCTGAGACTGCCAGTTGCTCAGCGAACATGCCTGGAGCGCCGCGAGGAGCTGCTCGTCGGTGCCCGTCTCCGGCGTACACCGACGCCGCGCCCCCGCGCTCTCCAGGAGCGTCTGACGCTGCTTCTCGTCGAGCTTCTGCCAGGCAGCGTGGGTTACCGTCCGCGCCTCCTGCGAAGCATATTTCTCGGCGTGCGCGGTGGCGGCTCGTTCGAGGCCGGCGCGCAGCGCGTTGGTCACCGCCTGGTGAACGTGGGACACCGGATCGGGATTGTCGAGCAGCGAGCGATTGGCACGAATGGAGACCAGCGTGGCAGTCCACTCGGCCTGTTCGGCGAGGCCAGCCGCCTGGACGACGAGCTTCTCGGTGAGGCCGAAGGCGGGGAGACGCTTTTCGATCTCGTCGCCGGTCGCTCTCCAGGCCTTGATCTTGGTGACGAGCCCGTCGCGCTGGGTGTGGAGCTCCATCAGCAGATCGTTGCCCGAGAGCACGTCGAGCTGGGCGAGATCGGCGACGGTCGGTGCCGTCGGGGCCGGCGCGTCGCCGCCCGACCGCGCGGCCAGGGTCCTGACGTGGGCGACGAAGCGCGTCGCGTCGGCAGCCTCGCTCCCCGGTGTGATCTTGGTGAGAGCGGCCTCCTGGAAGAGCTTGCGAATGTCGATCTTCTGCTTCGCCGTGAGCACCGGGCTCTCGGTGCGGAACGTCGCCTGGCCGAGCTTCTTCAGGTCCACATCGTCGAGGCGCAGTGGAGTCCCGTTGATGCCGGCGCTCAGGTGATTGCTCGCGAGCAGCGTCGTCAACACCGCGTCGATCGCGTCTTGCGGCCAGCCGAACGGAGAGGCGTTGAACTTCTTGCGAACTTCGAGCCCGGTCTTTCCCGCACCCAGGAAGCCGAGAATGGCTGCCGCGACCGGATGGGTCTGCGGCTCGCCGGGGAATCCGAGCTGCGCGAGCGCGCCGGGAGAGCCTTCCTTGGCTTTCTTGAGCACGGCGGGCCACTTCGCGGAGTCGCACTCGTGAAACCGGGGGTAGAGCCGGTTGAGCACCTGCTTGGCGGCCTCTTCCACGCCCTCTTTCAGTGCGCTGAAGGACTGCTCCTGGCCGCCGGACAGGAACAGACGCGCTCCGGCGAGGATCTGGTCGGCCAGATCGTCGATGCGCTGCTCTTCGGTGCTCTGCTTCGTCACCATGGACCGCCGGCACTCCTTGCCTTCATCGAGCGTCGGGGTGCCTTTGGAGTGAAGCGTTTCTTCGGCGGCCTGCGCTGCGGCGATGGCGTTCTTGAGCTCGTCGGCGTGCGCCTTCGGGAGGAACAGGTGCAGCGTGGCGTCGTCGGTGCTGAGCTTGCGGATGTCGGCCAGCACGGCGGTCTCGGGGGCCGAGAAGCCGTCGCGCACCCAGAGCGGGATGGCGTCGCCGGAATCGGGCTTTGTCTCGCCGTGGTGGAGGGCCACCTTGCGACGCTCTTTCGCGTCGCCGTGGAGCACAGAGGGGTTGCCGAGCGTGTGGGTCAGCGCCTTGCCGATGGACTGGAGGAGGCGAGAGGCGATGAGCGGCTGGTCGTTGAGCACCGCGGCGCGACGCTTGCGAAACTCGGACTCCCAGGCGGCTCCCTCGGTGGTTTGCAGGCGATACTCGCTGTCCACCTTCATGAGCACGCTTTCCTGCTCCATCGTGGCCAGCAAGGCGGGCAGCTGCTGCCGGAGCTGGGTGCTGCCGGTGACGAGGTCTTCGCTGAGCAGGTCGGCCAGGTGCTCGGGCTCGGCGCGAACGCCGAGGTCGGTGCCTTGCTGGCGAGGGAGCTTGTTGATCAGAAAGACGAGCGCGCAGACGCGGCTCCGGAGGGCGCCGTCGGGCCTGGTCTTCTGCTGCTCGATGATCTCCTGGAAGCGCTTCTGCATCTCGCCGGCGCTGACGAGGTCGTTGGCGATCTGGTCGTAGATGAAGTCCGCGGGCACGACGGCGCCAAGCTCGGCGTCGGCATAGGCGCGGCAGGCTTCGTGGACGACGCGGAGCTGCGTGCGCATCTGAGCCGTGGTGCCGGTCGAGTCGACGGCGTGGAGCACGCGCTCCCAGAAGCGGCGGCGCACGGGCAGGAGCGGGTAATCCGGAAGATAGGCGGAGTCGTCTTCCGATTGCGTGGCGAGCTTCGTTGCCTTGAGCTGGCGGGTGATCTCGCCTTCGTTCTTGGCGATGAGCTGCTTGATGTCAGGCTTCTTGTCGTCGCGTTTCTGGAGGACGACAGTGCGCACGACCTTCTCGACGTCGTTGTCTTTGAGGTGAATCTTGATGGTGAAGCGGCCCATGAGGCGCTGAAGGTTCGGCATGTCGTTCAGGGCGCTCTGCCCCGTGCCCACGACCATGACGCGCCCATCCATTTCCTTGCTGAGCGCCTCGGTGACCTCCTGAACGTCGAGGGCCAGCTGCGGATCGTTGCCGACGAACTGCTGGATCTCGTCGAGCACCAGCAGGGTGCAGGGCATCTTTCCCTTGACCGCGATCGCGTTGCGAATGGCCACGCGCATCTCGTCCATGCTGACGTCGGTCACGTTGGGATACTCTGCGCGAAGGAGGTCCCCCACCAGCGAAGGATCCTTGAGGTGGTCGTGGCAGAGCACGTACGCTCGGGCCACGGCGCCCGAGGTATAGAGGCGACCCAGCTCCTGATCGAAGTCTTTGCCCTGCTCTTCCACGGCCTTCTTGAAGGCTTCGAGCTTCCCGTCGCGCTTGAGATGGATGAGAAACTTCGCGTAGGGGTAGGCCTCGGGTAGCCCGGCCGACTTGAAGAACAGCCCCATGACCCGCAGGCGCACGCTGCCGGTCCCCGCTTTGAGGGTGCCGCCGGCCATGTGCAGGCCATTGTGGCGCTTGCCGAGGGTGGATATCTCGGTGAGCAGATCCGCGATCTCCGTGGGGAGCTGCGCGATGTTGCGCGCCTTCGCTCCGTCCTCCGGAAACGTGAAATTGACCCAGAGATAGCGCAGGACCTTGGCGAGGTGAGATTTGCCGCTCCCGTAGAAGCCGCTTATCCACGCGGCCTTCTGCTCGGGGCTGTTCCAGCCATCGCGATACCCCTGGAGGATGCGGCGCATCCCGCTCTGGTACTCGCCGTCACAAACGAAGGATGAGAGCTCGAACCTCAGCGTCGCGAGGTCTTCGGTGTTGTTGCTGGAGACGCCCTCGTTCACGAGACTCCACTCCAGGGGATTCTTGAGGAAGAGTTCTTTGGTCTTCATGGCAGGAGCCTTCGGTGCGAGGTCAGATCACTTCTCGGACAGGATGGGTATGGCCAGGTAATTCCAGCCCGTTCGAGCGTCGAGAAAGCGGTAGGTGTTGCCTTCTTTCACGCCGGGGAAAAAGACGAGCAAGAACCCAGGGAACGACGATTCGAGGGCGTCGATCAGGTCGGAGACGTGGAGAAAGTCGTAGAGATCCATGAGGCCGGTGAGGGCGAACACGGTGCGCTCCGGTGCGGCTGCCCGCGCCACTTCCTGTCGAAAGAACTTCTTGAGCCGCTCCTTCCACTCGGTCCTGGCGTAGAGATCGATGTCGCCGGGGTTTTTCCACCATGCGGGCCGCTCCAGCTCGTCGACGGAGTCGAGCCACCGGGCAAAGCTTCCTTTGAGGTCGATGCGCATCCACGGGTGACCAGCTTCGGTGGTCGCCAGCTCGAACTCGACGACGCGATTGGCGAGCCTTCGCTCGTCCTCGGCCGGGTAGACGGCGAACCAGACCCGCTGCGACGTGGGCAAGCCGGGGCGCAGCGGCATCTGGATGTGGCTGCGGTAGTTGGCGAGGAGCTGGTCAATCCGATTCATGGATCAGCGCTTGTTCGGTCGGGGTGAGGAGACTCGAGAAATCGAACTCGACGATGCCTGCCGCTTGCTTCAGCGAGAGCAATCCGCGCGCGGAGGCGAGCGCGAGCGCCGCTTGCAACTGGGACCGACTCGATGCGACCAGCGCGGCATAGGCCGAATCGAGCAGCCGCTCTCCGCGAAGACCGGACAGATAGCCAACGAACATGGCGTAGGCCGCCGCGACCGGGCGCGGCTCCGGGAGCCGGCGGATCTTCTTCACCCTGCCGGCGAGGTGCCCGCCGAAGGTCCAGGTCGTGTTCACGTGCTGGGCGAGCGAGCTCCTGGTCACCGGGCTGAAGCGACCGGGGAAGCGCCCTTCGAGGTGGCGCTCCATGGTCGTTCGTTCGACCTGCTCGCCGACGCGCAGCGGGCGGATCGCGTCGAAGCTCTCGCGAAGCTGGGGGTCGCGGGCATAAGCACACACCAGACAGAGCTGAGGGAGCGAGTCGAGATCCACGTGGGCCAGGTTCCAGAGCACCCGGAAGAGTGCCTTGGAGGGATCCAGACCATAAAGCTCCGTCAGGTGGCGAAGGCTCTTCTTGCGGGTGGCCAGAGTGGGCTTGTCGAGGATGTTCTCGTCGACAATGGCTCTGGCGAAGTCGTCCCTGGTCGCAGCCCCGGGCGACACGGCTTGGACCAGCGCGCGCATCTCGAGATACATCATCGACCGCGACACATGGCCGCCACCGGCCATCTTCGAAAATCCGAAAAGATGCAGCGCTGCCGCCATTGGGCAGCTCACCCGTGAAGGATGATGGCAGTGACGGGCGAGGCACCGTCTGTGCTCCGCCTGAAGCGCCTTGATGCGCCACACCAGCTCGGTGCCGTTGTTGCTGCGACCGGATCCACGGCGGCATCTGGTCAATGTTCGCGGGCGATGTCAAGCGCCGAGGCTTCGGGTGCGGTTCACTCGCGCGTGAGCGCGATCGGGTCGGATCGCCGAGGGAAAACCAAACACGGTGGCGCGCTTCCGTGACGCCCAGGAACGCGCCGGAGCGGGGCCTTCCATGGGGCCCGGCTCGCTGGAACGTAGCGGCGCCGCGCGGTTCCCAGCCGCCGATGTCGGCGACCTCGCCTCTCGCCAGACGACGCGGATGCCGGCCGTCCCCCGCGTCGGCGTCACCCGGAGGCCAGCGATGTCGGACCGATCCCGCAAATTCAGCGCGAAGTCAGGCCGACCCCGCCGGGCGCCCTCGTCACCCCCGGGCCGCCGACCGCAAGGGGATGGCCTCCGCCTGACCGAGCGCACGGTACATCGCGATATGCCGCGCGCCCCGGTGCGGCGCGAGATACCCCGCGCCCGACAGGCTCCGCGCGCGCGCAGATCGCCTCGGCCTCGGCCACCGATCGAAGCGCGCCTGTTTCATCGCCGTCTTCCAGCTGGAGGCGTATCCGCGCGACCGCGAGCCGGAGCACCGAAGTCCGCGGCGGCGCGGATGCGAGGCGTGACCAGCCGCGCGCGATGGCGTGTCGCGCGTCATGGGCGCGCCCGAGCTCCAGATACTCGTGCGCGAGATACCCCAGCGGCGTGGGATCGTCCGTCTCGGCCTCGGCGAGGCGCTCCAGCAATCGAATGTTGCGCTCGCTCTTGGCGAGACGAGCGCGCACGTCGAGCGACGCCCCGAGATGGATGATGTCGGCGGGCACGAAGGCCGTCGCCATCCCTCGCCCGCGCAGCCAGGGCAGGATGGTCTCGTGGATGATCCCCGTGAAGCGGAGATCGTCCGTGTGGCGCAGCAGTCGAGGCAGGTGGTTCACCTCGCCGATGCGTGCTTTGCCGCTCAGGACCTCGGCGGTGGAGGCATTGACGTGCTTCGCCTCGTGCAAGGGCACGAGCCCGCAGTCGAATCCTCCCCGCGCGATCGCCCGCCGGAGCGCCGGGCCGCTATGCGGCGCGAGGCGCTCGTCGGCGTCGAGCATCAGGATCCAGTCGCCGGTGGCTCGCGCTATCCGTGTCAAGCTTAAGACATGCGTGACGTGCTGGCGCTTACCCGGCTGGTCCGCCGGACCTACTTCGCGTCGATCTGGAACGTGTACGGCGTGTTCCACGACGCGTTGAACGTGCCGTTCACCGAGGTCGCCGAAAACTGGCTGGCGAAGTGCTTGAGCCGGACGAGGTATTTCCCCGCGGCGAGCTCGCCCGAGCAGGTCTCGACGCTCGGCTTGGGCGCCACCGGATCGGTCTCGAACGTCTCGCTGCCGCTGCACGCGGGCGTCGTCGTCCCGTCGGCGGTGTAGACCGTGAACTGCGCCGAGTTGCCACCATCCGGGCCGTCCTTGCCCGGCAAGACGCCCTGGAGCTTCACCGTCTTCGACGCGTCGAGCTCGAAGTAATACCAATCATCGCCGGTGTCGTTCACCAACCCGGTGTCGTCCTTGCCAATGCCGGTGTGATGGTACGCCGTGATCGTCGTGTTGACGGGGACCCTCCTGGCCGCGGCGGACGTGTCGTTGGCCTCGTAGCAGTCGACGAGGGGCTCATAGCTGTACTCGACCGAGTAGCTGGGCTTGTCTGCGTTGTACACAAACGACTTGATCCCGAGCTGGTAGCTCTTGTTGCCCGCGAGTCGATAGTAGACGACGGCCGGTGCGTCGTCCGTCACGCCAGGTCCGAACGCCGTCGTCTCGTCGCGCGGAACGTTCGGCTCGGCGCCCTCGGCGAGGAAGATCGCCGCCGTGACAGGGCCCGCTTGCACGTAGGTCACCTTGAGGAGCCCGCCGCCGAGATCCGTTTTGGGGAGCTCGAACTTCACGTAATCGTCGCCGGAGGCGAACGCTCCGCTCTTCTTGTCGGCGATCGTCGCCGGCGCGTAGGGAACGCAGTCTCCAAGGTCCGTGCCGCCACCGGCACCGGTCGTGGCCGTGGAGCCGGAGCTGGTGCTCGTCGATCCGCCGGTGCCAGTGTCAGAGGTGGTGATGGTGCACGCACAGAGCTGCGCCAGGAGAGCGACGGAGAGCGCGGAGGTGGCGAATCGGAAGTTCATGAAGTCCTCGAAGATGCAAGGCGCGACGAGCGCGCGCGTGGCCGATGCGAACAAGGCAACGTCCCAGGGCCCCCGAGTGTAGAGACCGCGCGCGGTGCGTCGCTACCCACGCGAGGGGGTAGCGATCACGTTTCTTCGCGGCCATCGGCGCGCAGCGCTCATCCGCGGGACGATCTCTTGCGCGCCAGCGTCAGGTGGACATCGTTCCACCGCCTGCCCACGAGATCCTGAAAGAGCGTTGCGTGCTGCTCGAAGAGTTCGTCGCGCAGCCAGTCTTCGAGGTTCTTCGATCGACTGCCTTTCGCGGACTGTGCGTCGGCGTACGCAATGGCCATGTCCGAGGTTGGCTCAATGCGGCTGATGCACGTCAGCGCGACCGAGACATTCTCTCCAGATATCGTTTCAAATGCGCCTGGACCCAGGCGGACGACAAGGTTCACCGTGTTCCTGGAGAGGATGCTGACGCGAAGGTCCTTGTAGCTGCTCAGGTAGAGAAAGTGTTGCTGGCTGACGAGGGCGGACGTCCCTCCTGCCGCCAGGAAGGCGATGCAGCGCTGAAGAAACGCCGTCGCCAGATCCGCTCTGCCTTCGCAGTAGAGCTCGTCGATGTAGGCTCGCAGCTCGTCACACTGGCTTCCTCTCCGCAGGAACGGGACGTTGGTGATCACCAGCGTGTACTGTCCCGCGAGCAGCTCGGCAGCCCTGGTCAAGCCCTGGGCGACGAATGCCAGCTCGGCGCCATCCCCCTCGGACCGCGCGAGCTTCTGGTAACCGGCTTCGTGAAGGCCGCCAATCTCGGCGCGGGGGTTGATGAGGCTGCCAAGGACGGGTGCGTCTTTGAACATCCTGTACAGGTTCGCGATACCTGCTTTCGTCGCGCCGCCGTCGCCGGCTAGCGCCACCCACTCGGCCTCCGTGGCGCTCGGTGCCAGTCCCGAGCACGCCAGGTTCGGCCGTGGCAACGCCTGATACCCCGCCAGCTTCCACGCCGTCAGCGCCACGTTGAACGCGGCGATCTGCGTACAGCGCTCGTCGAACTCGAGCCAGAACATGTTTTCGCGCAGCACGAAAACCACCGCCGCCTGAGCGCTGATCCCTTCTTCCTCCATGCGGAGCCGCACCAGGAGCGGCAGCGCGAACACCAGGAAGTGCCCGCTTCCCATGCAGGGATCGAGCAGCCGGATCTCGCTCGCCGCCCTGGGCCATCCATCGAATGTCCCCGCGGCGGGCAGCCACGTCTTCGTCGTCTCGTTTTGCACGAAGCGCAGATACGACCACGAAATGCCCGCCACGCCATCGCGGGGCGCAAGCGCCGCCAGCGCTCGCGCCTCGGCTTCATCTGAAGCCTGGAAGGGCCCGAGCTTCCCCGCCCACCACGCGCCAAGCGTGTTGTGAAGCAGGAACTCCATCATGTAGTCTTCGGTGAAGAGCTGCGTTACCGGCGACAGCTCGCTTGCGCCGATCTTCTTGCCAGACCTGTTCACCTCTTCTTTGCGCTTGGACTGCCAGAACTGGTAGGCCCATCCCAGCGCGTCGTCAGCGCGGAAGCACTCGGGAGGGAGCGTTCCAAGGAGCTCGCGCAACTCGACTTGATCGCTCGTCGTGAGCGGGAGATCGAGCACCGGATCCCCCGTTCGAAAGACACCCGGGAGCGCAACACTGGCCTCCTCGGTGGTCAGCAGATTGTTCTCGGCGAGAAAGCGGGTGAACAGCAGCCGGTGCCAGTGCTCGTAGGCTGCCAGCTCGACGAGATACCGCACGTCCATCGCCCCGGTGCGCGCATCCCGCGCGTCGCCGAGGGCCCGGCCGCGGGTGCGCAGGCGAGCGCGGAGGGCGCGCTGCTCCCGGTCCATGTGCGCGCGTGCCTTTCTCTCATGCACCGCCAGGCTCTCGAGCGCCGCCTTGCAGGCCGACTCGGTGAGCGAGCGCGCTCCGGCCGTGGTGCGTTCGAGGAGCTTGCGGTGGAGCTTCGAGAGCGAGGTGGACATGGCGTCTGGAGTCTCGGCGCAGGCCAGGCAGAGCCGAGGGAGAGAGTCGTTGCTACGACTGGATCCACGGTGACATCTGGTCAACGTTCGCGAGCGATGGCGGATGCTCGCGCTCGTGATCAACTTCGGTGAACGGCAAGTCAGGCAGGGTATCCATCGGGTGGTCAATGGGCTACAAGAGTGAATCCCTCCTTCTTCGCCTTTTTGCGCCTCCGCGCCTCTGCGCCT
>Ga0105048_10005910_pt1 | contig 19759 bp, 11 predicted proteins | sample MAT05_FD_78382 | JGI IMG/M metagenome (GOLD analysis project Ga0105048, IMG submission 78382) | Freshwater microbial communities from Lake Fryxell liftoff mats and glacier meltwater in Antarctica - MAT-05 | ecosystem: Environmental > Aquatic > Freshwater > Ice > Liftoff microbial mat | place...
CCGATGCCCATCTTGCCGTATGGTGAGGTGATCAAGGATTTGTACGGGTGATCTCGTTCGTCGTGACCCGCTTAGCGGGTCACGACGAACGGTGCTGACCCGCTAAAGCGGGTCACTACGAACGGGGGTGTGACCCGCTTTAGCGGGTCACTATGGTGGTGACCCGCTAAAGCGGGTCACTACGAACGGCGGGTCACTACGAACGGGTCACTACGAACAGGCTGCCCCTATGTTCAGCGTTTGAAGTGCAGGTTGATCACGGAATCGTCGCGGGGAAGTTCCAGGTCCTTCACTGTCGGCGTTCCCAGTTCGACGACGCGCTTCGCGTCTTCATCAATGAGACTTGCTTTGTAACCGAGCTTGTATAAATCCTGCAAAAGCACATCAGGATCGTACCCGGATTTCACCAGTCGATAAGGGGCGAATTCGACGATCAGTTCCATATTCTTCTGATTTTTGAGCGTATCACGCATCCCGTCGAGAATCAATCCTTCCGCACCCTCGGTATCGATCTTTACCAGCTTGATGGCACGCCCGTCCTTCCAATAGTCATCGAACCGCACAGTTTCGACGTTGATATAGCGTTGACCGCCGTGCTCCATGATGAGGCTGTGCATCCCCAGATTGTCTTTTTCGAGGAAGAGTTTGAACGAACCGGCGGCATTCGAAAGACCGCGGCTATCAACCGTCAAATTCTTCAAACCGTTGGCCTGCGAGTTCTTGCGGAGCAGTTCTAAGTTGTTCGGTTCCGGTTCAAAGGCGACGACTTGGCCCTTCTCGCCAACCAACTTGGCAGCGTGAACCGAATACCAGCCGATGTTGGCGCCGACATCGATAAACACATCCCCTTCGTTTAGGATGGAGCGCACCAGCTTGGTTTCCGTCGGTTCGTATTCCCCGTCATTGACAATGAGTTGCGTCAGGTAGTTATCGCCTTTGTGCAGGTAGAACGTCGAACCATCGACCGTGACATTTCCTGTCAGCCGGTAATGAATTTTGCGCCAGTTCGGAACAATCACGAAGGCGACAAGCAGGCCCACCGTTATTAGTAAACAAATGTTAACTATTCGAACCGGGTGGATCCGAAGTGGCGATTTCTGGGGTTGGGCAGACAAAGTCGGCATTGTGCAAACCCTTGTTTAAAAGGGGAACGGATTATTGCCAAATCATAGTTCACACTCGCGGAAAAATCAAATGATGCCGGGTCGATAACTTGGAGTTCGGACTTTCAACCTTGAGGACACGGAGCGGATCATGAGTCGAAGATCCGTCGAAATTATTGCAAGAGAAACAAGTTCGGAAGGCTCACTGCTTTCAATTCCCACTCGCAGGCTGTCGCCCTCCAGACATTGAACCCTTCCGGCGTTGTTGAAAAGGGAATTACCAAATTGACAAGCTGTGCCTCGATAAGGGGTTGTCCGCTTCACGGGAGTTGGGGGATTCCGGTAGACCATGCGGATCATCGCATTTGAAACGACCTCGCGGATAAGAACATCGGGATCAGCTCAGTGATTTCCCGGCGCTTGACGGTCGTAAGGAAAGATAGAGTTATTAGCCAGGAAGGGATTGCGAGTTCGGAAACGTTCCTATGGATTGGGACACGGGCTCGCCACTCATCTCGCGGCAACGGATCGATCTTACCCGAGTTTCCAGAACAACCGGGGCGATCGTTCATTACCGATTTATCGTTAAGTTTCCCCCTCCGCGGCGCAGATACTATTTCTGTCGCAACTGGAAATATCGTGCGGTGGCGTGCGGAGGCGCGGCCGCCAACCTCTTGCGGGTAATCCCAAGGATTCGGGATGATTGCCAACACAATCCGGCAATGGTTCAAAAAGCTCGGTCGTCCTTCCTCCGTTGCGGCGAAGGGGCGCTCGTTCCGGCCGCGTCTCGAACATCTCGAGGACCGCGAATGCCCCGCGATTTTCAACCCGGCGGATGCGACGGCCCTCGTGGCCGCCATCACCGCCGCAAATACCAATAGTCAGGCGGACGTGATCAATCTCTCCGCCAATACGACTTACACGCTAACGACCGCGATTCCGGACATCCTCCCGGACGCTGTCGGGGCCAACCCGGCCAGCTCGATCACGGTTAACGGCAACGGGGCAACCATCACCCGTTCGGGCGTCGCGCCGGCCTTCCGCATCTTCAACATTCAAGGCGGCCGGCTGTTCTTGAATGCCGTGACGATCTCCGGCGGCAGCACGGCCGGTTTCGGGGGCGGCATCCGCGTCGCGGACGCCGCGGTGAACAACAATGGCACTCTGGACAATCTCGTTCTGCGTAATTCCCTGGTAACGGGAAATACGACGACGGGCGGCGACGGCGGCGGCGTGGCCGTGGTCGCGAACGGCAAGGCGAGCGTCATCAACTCGACGATCTCGACCAATATCGCGGCAAACAACGGCGGCGGCATGTCCGTGTTGAATCTTGCCCAAACAGTGAACGTGGTCAACAGCACGATCGCGCGAAACGTCGTCACCCTTCCCGCCGGAGCGGGCGGCGGCCTTAAAGTCGAAGGCGCCATCGTCAACCTCAACAACGCTATCATTGCCGACAATCACTTGGTCTCGCTCGCAGGCGCCGCCAACGACATCCGCCTCACGGGGGGCACGTTAAACTCTCGTAACTCGCTGTTCCAGGAAACGCCCCCGGGTGGGACATTCAACGGCCTGAACCTCAACAACATCACGGGTGTGAACCCCCAATTGGGGCCGCTCCAGAATAACGGCGGTCAGACCTTCACGCACTCGCTGGGGGGTACGAGCCCCGCCGTCAACACCGGCAGCAATGCCGTCATCACGGCGCCCGATAACGTCAACGACCAGCGCGGCCCCGGCTTCAACCGGACAATCAGCGGCACAGTCGACATCGGCGCCTACGAGTTCCAGCCGGCAGCGGTCGCAGTCGGGCTGACCTCGAACCTTAATCCGTCGCTGTTCCGCCAGACCGTGACTTTCAGTGCGACCGTCGCGGGGACGGCCGCGAACTCGAACATCCCGCAAGGGACAGTCATGTTCGTCGTCGATGGGGCACCGCTGGCTGTTGTGGCTCTCGTCAACGGTTCAGCCAGCGTTGCAACCTCCACGCTTGCGGTTGGCGTCCGCTCCGTGCAAGTGTTCTACACCCCCGCGACTGCCATCGGGGATTATTCATTCAGTGCCGGAGCGTCCGGCGTCTTGGCACAAACGGTTCAAGCGATTCCGCCCGTGGTGCCTGTAGCGCCTGTAGCGCCTGTAGTGCCCGTTACACCCGCCTCGCCGATCGGACGGCGCTGGCGCCGCTAAGGATCCGCGCCAAAATAAGTGCCGCCTTTCGCAAAGCGAAAGGCCGGCACTTCGCGGAACGAAAAACGACAAATTCAGCAAGTTATTTTGGCGTCGGTACGAAGGCGTCGATAGGCCAGAGATCGAAGGAGATTGCCATGAAGGCGACTATTGGAGCGATTCTTATCGGCTTAACCGGGGCCAGCGTCACGCTGGCCCAGTCTCCCGCTTTTTCGCGGTTGACTTCAAATTCTCCTTCCTTCTACGCACCGCCGCCGGCGATGCCCGGACTGCCCTCGTTCGTACAGAACCAGCAGGTCGGCGCGCAACTCATGGGTTCGGGAATTCCCATGCCCCAGGTGCCGATGATCCCGATGCCGAATGTCGTCGTCGCGGATGACGGCAAGCAGCCGGCGGCCCCGCCGATGGATCCGAACCAGCCGTACTTGACCGAGCCTTACAATCCCCCCGACTATGAATCCCTCATTCCGATGGAGGATTACGGTGGTGGAGGCCGTAGCGGCGTCCATCTCTGGATGAACGCCGACTACCTGTTCTGGTGGTTGAACAAAGGACCGCAACCGAACCCGTTGCTCTCGACCGGGCCGGCGACGGACGACTTCCCTGGGGCACTCGACCAACCGAACACCCGCATACTTTCGGGCGGCAGCGGACAGGGCTTCAACGCCTATTCCGGCGTCCGCCTGAGCCTCGGCATGTGGGCCGGAAGCGATTCCCGTTACGGCTTCGAGGTCGGCGGCTTCCTCACGGAACAGAAATCGAATCAGTTCCGCGCCTCCGGTGATGCCAACGGGCAGCCGTTCCTCGCCCGGCCGTTCATCAACGCCCGCACCGGAAACGAGAACGTCTACTTCGTCTCGCAGAACTTCGCGGACCCCACACGCTCCGCGTTCATGACGGGCGGCATCGACATCTCGTCGAACAGCCGGCTCTGGGGTTGGGAAGTCAACTCGCTCTATAACGCCTATCGCGGCCCGGTCGTGGCCATCAACCTGATTGGCGGCTTCGCGTCCTTCGGACTGCGTGAACAGCTAAACGTCAGCGAGTCGCTCCGCAATCTTGTTCCGGGCGGCGGTGTCTCGTTCAACGGTCTGCCCACCGATCCAACGCAAACCGTGCTGACCTTCGACCGTTTTGAAACACAGAACACGTTCTACGGCGGTCAACTGGGAACCCGGCTACACTTCCAGCGGAACCGGCTTGGCATCGACGTGACAGCCAAGGCCGCGATCGGCGTCATGCAACAGCAAGCTGAAATTTATGGGGCGACGGTCCTGCAGAACCCCACCGGCCCGATCGGCGGCGCCCTGCCCGGCGGCGTCCTCGCGTCCGGGCCGAACATCGGCCACTTCTTCCAGAACCAGTTCGCGGTCATTCCTCAGGGGAACTTCGATCTCTCTTATGAGTTGATCGAGAATCTCGTGGTGAAGGTTGGCTACTCGTTCATGTACGTGAATAACGTGCTGCGACCGGGCAACCAGATCGATCGCACCGTGAACCCCGGCTTTGTGCCGAGCGACCCGGAGTACGGCACCCCCGGCGGCCCGGCCCGGCCTTACTTCCCGAATCGCACTTCAACCCTCTGGGCTCAGGGCATCAACCTGGGGCTCGAGATTCGTTACTAGGAACTCGATGCGAAACTCAAAAAGCAGAGCGACGGTCGTCGCTCGGCTTTTTGAGTTCAAAAAATGTGATCAACTCTTCTTCGCTTCGATACCCAGCAATTTCTCGACTTCTTCCCGATCCATCTCTTCGTTGATCAAGAGCGCGTCGACGAGTTTCGTCAGTTCATCGCGGTGGGCTTGCAGAAGCTCGAACGCCCGTTGATCGGCCTCGCGGAGCAGGAGTTGCACTTCCTCGTCGATCACCCGGGCGGTGCCTTCGCTGAACTCGCGGGAATCGTAGATTTCTTTGCCGAGGAAAACGTGCTCTTCCCCGGTGCGGAAGGCCACGGGGCCGACCTTGTCGCTCATGCCGAACTGGGTGACCATCAGGCGCGCGATGCGGGTGGCTTGCTTGAGGTCCGAACTCGCGCCCGAGTTCGCCTCACCGTAGACGATCCGATCGACCGCCCGGCCGCCCATGGCCATGATGAGCTTGGCCATCAATTCGCTCTTCGAGACGACAAGTTGATCTTCATCGGGCTGCGACCAGGTGACGCCGCCCGCCATGCCGCGCGGGATGATCGAGACCTTCACAAGCGGATCGGCGCCGGGCTCGTAGAGGGCGCAGAGAGCATGACCGGCTTCGTGGTAGGCCGTGCGGCGTTTTTCTTCATCCGTCAGGGGATCTTCGCGGGAAGAACCCATCTTGATGCGATCGAAGGCCTGCTCGAAATCGATTTTTTCAATCAGGTTCTTGTCACTGCGCGTGGCAATCAGGGCCGCTTCGTTCGCGAGGTTGCGCAGGTCGGCCCCGCTCATGCCAATGGTGCGGCGGGCGATCTTTTCGAGATCGACATCATCAGCCAACGGCTTGTTGCGGACGTGAACTTTCAAGATGGCCAGGCGTCCCTGCCAGGAGGGACGTTCGACGACGACATGGCGATCGAACCGACCGGGTCGCAGAAGGGCGGCATCCAGAACGTCGTGGCGGTTGGTGGCGGCGAGGACGATGATTGTCTCGTTAGGCTGAAAGCCGTCCATCTCGCTGAGGATCTGATTGAGCGTCTGTTCGCGTTCATCGGAACCGCCGCCAACTCCCGCGCCGCGCATGCGGCCGACGGCGTCGATTTCGTCGATGAAGATCAGGCAGGGGGCGTTTTCCTTCGCGGTGCGGAAGAGATCGCGAACACGCGTGGCGCCGACGCCGACGAACATCTGAATGAACTCGGACCCGTTGATGCTGTAGAACGGCACGCCCGCTTCACCGGCCACGGCACGCGCTAGAAGCGTCTTGCCGGTTCCCGGCGAGCCAACGAGCAGCACGCCCTTGGGGACCTGAGCGCCGAGTTTTTGGAACTTGTCCGGAGACTTCAGGAACTCGACAACCTCCTGTAACTCTTTCTTGGCTTGCTCCATGCCGGCCACGTCGTCGAAGGTCGTTCGCGTTTTGCCTTTTTCGTATTTGCGGGCGGGGCTGCGCACGAAGCTCGAGTAAGCGCCGCCCATTGGGTCACGCATCTTCGGCAAGAAAAAGAAAAAGAACAGGAGGATCAATACCATTGGCAACACGCCCCAGAGGAGCGGGCCGATCCATTGGCTCTGGTCTTCTTCCGGATTGATCTGAACGGGTTGTTTCTCTTTCGAATCGATCGCTTCCTTGTTCTTCTTGTAATCCTCATCACGGATCTTCAAAAGAAGCGGTTCGAAGTTGTCGATGTGCGGCAGCGTGACGGAGAATCGCCCGCTCGGCAGTTTCTGGTCCTTGATGAACTCATTCTCGGGATCGCGGACTTCGCCTTGAATCTTGGCCGCGCCGACGAGCGTCAACTTCGAAATTTGGCCGCGATCGATCAGGCCGAGAAACTTGTCGTACGAGATCGTTTTCTGGGCGGGATAAAACTGCCAGGCGATGAAGAGGCAGACGAGCAACATCGCCCCGAGGATGACGACGAACGCCATGGCCGGGCTGGCCTTCCGGACCGGCGGCGAGGGAGGAGCGTCGGGGGGAGTTCGCGGCGAGCCGGTTGGCGGCATCGGGAAATATCTCAGAGACTGGTTTGAAAAATGGACGTGGTGACGTTACACACGTTCAAACGAGACAAGAGAGTTGGCGACGGGAATCGTAGCCAATCGCGAACTCCTCTGGCTCGGGGTCAACTCTATTTTACGCCCCACCCTCGTTCGAAGGCAATGCGGGAGGCTCGTTCCGCGGAGATTCACTCACCGGCGGCGGCTGCTCCGCTGGCGGGGGAGCCGTCTCTTCGGGCGCCGGGGGCGGCGGCGGCGGAGCATCCTTCGCCTTGAAGAATGCCTCGAGTTCACCGAAGGTATGGAGCGGCGCCTTGCCCTTCAACGCGGCCTGCGAGAGCTTGGGCAGCGGCTTCGGCTTGGCCGGTTTTCGTGGCGGCGGGGGCGGTGGCGGGGGCGCTGCCGGATCACCTTGCCGTGAGGGAGTGGGGCCGTGCCGGCGTGGGCCGCCTCGCGGCGGCGGGCCGCCAGCACGCTGCGGGGGCGGACCTTCTCGTTGTTGTTGCGGCGGGCCGCTCGGACGGGGCGCACGTGGGGGACGCGGCGCTCGTTCTTCCCGAGCGGGACGCGGCTCCGCCGGCCGGCGTTCCGGCGGCTTGCGTTCGGTTCCCGGCGGAATCATCGTCAACGATGCGCGCCGACGATCTTCTTCTACCTTGATGACCCAAACGGTCACGACGTCGCCGACGCCGACGATCTCGTACGGATTCTTGATATAGCGATTGGCCATCTGGCTGATGTGAACCAGCCCCGTGTCCTTCAGGCCGATATCGACAAACGCACCGAACGGGACGACGTTCAGCACGGTCCCCTTCAGTTCCATGTCCGGTTGCAGGTCTTCAAGTTTAAGGATGCCCTTCTTGAAGATCGGCGGCGGGCGATCATCGCGCGGGTCACGGCCCGGCCGGGCCAGCGCACGCAGGATGTCGTCGATGGTCGGTTCGCCCACGTTCATTCGCGCGGCGATCTCGGCCGGGTTCAGGCCGTTCAGCTTATCGCGGAGCGCCTCGACCTTGGCCTTATCGCGCAAGTCAATGGGGGCGAAGCCAAGTTCGGAGAGCACTTGCAGGGCGATGCTGTAACTTTCCGGATGGATCCAGGTGGCGTCGAGCGGATCTTCGCCATCGGGGATCTTCAAGAAGCCGGCCGCCTGGGTGAAGCGGACATCGCCGATGCCCGGCACTTCCTTCAACTGAGCCCGGCTGCGGAACGGTCCGTTCTTGGTGCGGAACTCGACCAGATCGCGAGCCACCATCTGATTCAAGCCGGAAACGTGACGCAGCAACGGCACGCTAGCCGTGTTGATCTCAACGCCGACCTCGTTGACGCACGATTCAATGACCGATTCGAGCGATTCCTTGAGGTTCTTCGGGCGAACGTCGTGTTGGTAGAGGCCGACGCCGACGTGTTGCGGGTCGATCTTCACGAGTTCCGCGAGCGGATCTTGTAGTCTCCGGCCGATCGAGACCGTGCCACGGGTTGTGGCGTCATGGTTCGGGAATTCTTCGCGAGCGATCGGGCTGGCGGAGTAATCGCTGGCGCCTGCCTCGTTGACAATGACGAAAGCGATTTCCTTCGGAAGATCGGGCAGCGGCGCGGGCGGAACCGGCGGCGCCGCGGGGGGTTCGGGATCGGGCAGCGCGACAACTTCCACCGGCGGGGGCGCTTCGACTGGAGCGGGCGCTTCGACTGGAGCGGGCGCTTCGACTGGAGCGGGCGGCGCACTCCCTTCCGCGGAAACAGCATCAGTCCCATCCGTCCCCTGTGTCCCAGGAACAGGCATAGCCTCCGGCGCAGCCGGTGGTGGCTTAGGCGGCGCCGGCGGCGCCGGCGGCTTCGGCGGCGGGTCGGGCAGAATACAAGATTTGCCCGAATCGAGATCGGCGATGAGGTCGGCGACGAGTTGTTCGGTCTCGCGGCAGGCGGTGCCGTTGCCGATGGCCAGGATCGACGTCTGGTGTTTGCGGATCCACTGTTCGAGTTTCGACTTCGCTTCCGCCACCTTGTTGGCGGGGGCGTGCGGGTAGATCACGGTCTCTTCGAGCAAGTTGCCGCTCTCGTCGAGGGCGGCGATCTTGCAACCGGTCCGAAGTCCGGGGTCGATGGCAAGCACGCGCTTGCCGCGTAGCGGCGGTTGCAAAAGGAGGCTGCGCAGGTTCTTGGCGAAGATCGAGATCGCACTATCCTGGGCGTGATCGGTCAATTCCCGGCGGACTTCGCGCTCCAGGCTGGGCAGGAGAAGCCGGGCCAGAGCGTCGTCGATAACCTTATTGAGAAATTCCTTGTGAGGGTGATCGGCCAGCGGCAGGTTCGAGATGGCCGCTGATCGCAACCGCTCGGCATTCCACTCAATTTTGATCTTGAGGATGTTCTCACGCTCGCCGCGATTGACGGCCAGGATGCGGTGCGGCGGGATGAAACGGATCGTTTCGCGAAACTGGAAGTAGTCGCGAAAATCCTTCCCCTGCTCTTCCGGCACGTTCTCCGCTTTGGTGGAAACGAGTTCCCCGGTATCCCAGACCACGAAGCGGACCGGGCCACGGACCTCGGCCATTTCGGCAATCAGCTCGGCGAGGATGTGTTGCACCCCCGTCAGCACGTCTTCCGGCGTGTTCAGCTGCTTCTCGGGATTCACGATGCCCGGGAGCACTTCCGCCAGGTTGGCGGCGATTGGATCGCGGGTCCAGACCGCCAGGGCGAGCGGTTCGAGCCCACGTTCCCGCGCCTCGGAGGCCAGCGATTTTTTCTTCGGCTTATAAGGAAGGTACAGATCCTCAAGCCGTTTCGAGTTCTCCGCGGCCTGCACCGCATCACGCAAAACGTCGGTCAGTTTCCCCTGACCTTCGATGCTCTTGAGGATCGTATGCTTGCGGTCGTTAAGTTGCTTGGCCTGGACCAAACGGCCCTGAATTCGGCGCAGAACCTCTTCATCCAGGCCGCCCGTGCGTTCCTTGCGATAACGCGTGATAAAGGGAATGGTGTTCCCCTCATCGAGCATTTGCGCGACGTTCTCGACCTGCACTTTCCGGATTTGCAGATCCTGGGCAATGCGTGAGAGTTCCGAGATAGAAGCCGAGGCTGCCGGCTGCGAAAGGGTTTGCATATGCGAGGCAATCCGTTGAAAACGGGACGGCACACTCGGGTAAAAGCACACGAGCCACGCCGTGTCAAGGAGCGGAGTTATCTTAGAAACGCAACCGGGGCGCGGGAACGGTGAAAGCGGAGGAGCGACGCGGAACGGCAAATTATCATCCCAGATCCATCCTGGGGCGAAACTGCCCGCTTTCCTATCATAAAAGGCTCAACGGCTGTTTCCACCCGCACCGCAAGGAGCACCATGAGTCGGACGAATCGCACCTACGACGAAATCCAAGTCGGCGAAAGCGGCAGCGTGACGCGTGTCTGCACGGCCGACGATTTCATCATTTTCGCCCATGCCACCGGCAACTTAAACCCGATTCACCTTCCTGAAGTCGCCGGAGAGAACGCCGTCGCGCCGGGCATGTACGTCGGCTCCCTCTTCTCCGCCGTCATCGGCAACGTGCTCCCGGGCGTCGGCTCCATCTACCAGAGCCAAACGCTCCGTTTCCACCGCCGGGTTAAAGTCGGCGAAGAACTGACCGCCAAGCTCACGGTCATCGAAAAAGGCAAGGATCGCCTTGTTACGTTCGATTGCAAATTGACGAACGAACGGGGCGACTTGATCTCGGACGGCATCGGCACCGTGACCGCCCCCGATCAGAAAATCACCATGGAGGATACCCGTCTTGGCCCTCTGGTGATCAAGAAACACGAAAAGTACCACAACCTCCTGGCAAAAGCCCGGAGTTTGGGCGCGACGCCGACGGCGGTCGCCTACCCTTGCGACGAAGTTTCGCTCCGAGGACCGATCGAGGCAGCCGAGCAAGGCCTCATTGAGCCGATCCTCATCGGGCCGGCCGACAAGATCCAGGCCCTCGCCGCCCAGTTTCACCTCTCGATCGAGCGTTACAGGCTTGTGCCGGTTGCCACGCCCCACGCGGCCGCCAGCAAGGCGGTTGAGCTGGTTCATGCGGGCGAGGCCAAGATGGTGATGAAAGGCAGCCTGCATAGCGATGAATTGCTTCACGAAGTAATTAAGTCGCAAGGCGGCCTCCGGACCGGCAGGCGCATCAGCCATACTTTCGTGCTGGATGTTCCCGGTTTGGAACGGCCCCTGTTCGTCTCCGACGCCGCGTTAAATATCGCCCCCGATCTGATGACCAAGGTTGACATCACTCAGAACGCGATTGACCTCGCCCAGGCGCTCGGCAACCCGAACCCGAAGGTCGCTATTCTCTGTGCCGTGGAGACCGTGAACCCGGCCATGCCGGCCACGCTCGAAGCAGCCGCCCTGTCGAAGATGGCAGAACGCGGGCAAATCAAGGGGGGCATCGTCGACGGCCCGCTGGCGATGGACAACGCCATTAACGTCGAAGCGGCCCGCACCAAAGGGATCAACTCGCTCGTGGCCGGCAACGCCGACGTGCTCATCGTTCCCAATATCGAATCGGGCAACATGGTGGTTAAGGAACTGACGTTCCTGGCCCATGCCGACGCGGCAGGCGTCGTCGTCGGCGCCTTGGTGCCGGTCGTTTTGACGAGCCGGGCCGACAATGTCGTCGCCCGGCTCGCGTCATGCGCTTCGGCCGCCCTTTATGGCTACTTCCGTAAGACCGGTAAGCCGTGGATGGGGTAAGTGGTGCTTCGAAAGCCCAGGGACGGCCGTCCCTGGGCTTTGGTATCTGTGAGGTTGACGATGTCCAATCATCGCGTTCTAGCGACGCTCGCCCTCCTATTTCTTCTGACAACCACACTATGCGCTCAGCCGAAGAAAGAGACGAAGGACGAACCGCCGCGCGTGATCTTGGCGATGCCGATGGCGGTCGAGATCGGCAAGAAAGCGAAAATAGTTCTGCGTGGCCTGAAGATTGACACGGTCACTGAGGTGCGTTTCCAGGAACCACGAACGACGGGGAAGTTGCTGGGCGATACCAAAAAGATTCCGCTTCCCAACAACGCGAATGTCAATCAGGTTGGCGATAGCGAGATTTCGATCGAGGTGATTGTTCCGCAAGAAGTCGTCGGTTCGACCATCTCCTTCTCGGTGGTCGGCCCGAACGGAGAAAGCAAGCCGCACTCCTTGATCGTCAAAGACGACATTCCGATTGTGGTCGAGAAAGAGCCCAACGACGGGTTCCGGCAGGCGCAGACGATCTCGCTGCCAGTCGTCATTGAAGGTTCGATCAAGCAGGCCCAAGACGTCGATGTCTTTCGCTTCGAGGGCAAGAAGGGAGCCAAGATCCACGTTGAATTGCAGGCCAACCGTTTCGGTTCGCCCGTGGACGGGATGCTGACCCTGTACGATGAAGCCGGCCGGATCATCGCGACGGCCGATGATTCACCTGTTTCGCTCGACCCGCTATTCGCGGTTGAACTCCCCCGCGACGGAGTCTACTATCTTTCCTTGCTCGATGCCCATGACCAGGGCGGCGGCCTTTATCTTTATCGGCTGATCGTTCGTTAGAGACCGAACCAACTTGCTGACCTCCGACCTGATCGCGTTCGGCCTCTTTTCACTGCGGCGGCAGAAGCTGCGCACCTGCTTGACGATTCTGGGCGTCGCTATCGGCACGGCCACGCTGGTCGTCAGCATTGCCGTGGGCGAGGGGGTTCGCGTCACGCTCCAGGATCAATTCCGGGCGGAGGAGCGTCTGCGGCAGATCACCGTTTTCCCCGCCAGCGAGAGTTCGGATGATTCGTTCGACGGCATCCCGGAAAGTATTCTCGAAACCCCGGGTGAGATGAGCGAGGCCAAACGCGAACGCATCCGCAAGATGCTCGCTCAGCGTTGGCGTCGCGAAAACACGACGCCGACGCCCAAGCCGCTCACGCTGGAACGGATCGATCAACTAAGCCGCCTGCCCCATGTTGTCGATGTGATCCCCGAACTCGATGAAAACGGTCGGGCGTATTTTCAGAAGCAATCGTCTGACGTCCGCGTCATCGGCGTGCCGTTCGATTACAAACGATTCGAGCATCGTTTCGAGGTGGGCGGTAAATTCTCCGCGACTGATGCCCCCGAATGCCTGATCCACGAGTTTCTACTCTACCGCTGGGGCTTCCGCGATGATGCCGACGTCCAGGCCGTCATCGGCAAAACGATCCGCATCGAGTTGACCACGGCCCGGCGCACCCCGCTGAGTCTTCTCCGCATGCTCGACGCGGATCTGAACAACGTCAACGAAGAAGAACTCGCGGCCCTTGAGAAGGCGTGGAAGCTCCTGCCGCTGGCGTTCGGTTCGTTGCCGCTCAGCGATCAGGAAAAGAAACTGCTGCTCGCGGCCGTCAACCGCAAGAACCCCAACGCCAAGAAACAGGTCGAGAAAACAATCAAACAGGAGTTCACCATCATCGGCGTGCTCCGTGCTCCGGTGAAGGGCGACCCGGCCGACGATCGTTTCCTGGATTCCCCGCTCCGCGACGCCGACTTGATCCTGCCGCGTCAAACGGCCGAGATATTTTTCCTTCAACTGCCCCGGCGTGAGGAGAATGGCTTCTCGCGAGTTCAGGTCGTTGTCGATCATGAGGACCATCTGGAAGAAGTCGTCGCCGAGATCAAGAAGATGGGCTTGAATGAATTCTCGATGGGTCTGTTCGTGCAGCAGGTTCGCCAGAATGCCTCGCTGATCGGGTTCGCGATGGACTTTATCGCGCTGATCGCTCTCATCGTCGCGGCCATCGGCATCATGAATACGATGTTCACGGCCGTGCTGGAACGAACGCGCGAGATTGGCATCTTGAAAGCCGTCGGCGCCCGCGACAGTCAGGTGCTCTGGATCTTCCTGATCGAAGGCGCGCTGATTGGCCTCATGGGCGGTCTGCTCGGCATCCTGATCGGTTGGGTCGCGTCGTTTCCGGGGGACGATTATGCACTCAGGATCATGCGAAAACAGGGACATCAACCGATGCCGAACACAGTGTTCCTCTATCCTCTCTGGTTGCTGGTCGGGGTGCCGTTCTTCTCGATGCTGTTGACCACGCTCGCGGCTCTATTGCCCGCGCGCCGCGCCGCCCGGGTCGAACCGGTCGTGGCTTTGCGCCACGAATGACCTCAAAACATCTGTCAATCTAGCGAGCCTGGGTCGACCTTGCACTTTGTGCAGTCCCCCCGACGAATTGGATCCCCACGATCGTTGTTTCCGTGCTGACGATTCTACCGGATAGACCGATTCATTCATGGAGGCGTTCTTTTCGCGACTTGCCCCGGGCGACGGTTCGGCCGGGTGTGACGGTTCGCGGGAAGATCCGTTGTGGAAGGATCCGCCATGAAGACTTGGGCTCTGATACTCGTCATCTCCATCGCCATGACATCCATGGGACGAGCCGAAGAACCGCTCTGGAGCGCGAGCCCTCCGATCTCCGTCGTTTCCGGCTGGAAGCAGGCATCGCTATTGCTCCCCGTGGCGAAAACGGAAACCGAGATGATTGCCGAGCGGGAAGACGGCCCGGTGATCCCCGTTGCCGCTGCCGAGCAGATTCAACCGCTACCACGAGCCGTCCTTCTCCCAGATTCGATCAAGGGTCCGGCGCCGGCGCCAGTGCCGGCGCCGGCGCCAGTGCCGACGCCGATCACGAATTCAGCCACCCTCGGCGTTCCGTCCAACAAAACCAACTATCGCGTGAATCCGGAAGAGATCCGCTACGGCCGCGAGCGTGGGAACTTCTCCGATATCGAATGGATGAATGGACCCCATCCGATCGGCCACGGTGGCTGGATCTCCGGCGAATATCTCGCGTGGTGGACATCCGGCATGACCACGCCGCCCCTGGTGAGCGCCAGCCCGCCTGGCACACCGCGAACTGCGGCCGGTGTCCTCGGGCAACCGGGCGCCACGGTTGTCACCGGCAATTCCAACTTGTTCAACGATCTTCGTTCCGGCTTCCGCATCCGCGGCGGATTGTGGCTTGATGAAGGTCAGGTTTGGGGCATCGAAGGAGGCTTCTTCCGGCTCGGTTCAGCTAATTCGAGCGACGCCAACGGCTCGAACGGCATTCCGATTATTTCTCGGCCTTTCTTCAACGCCGTCAGCCAACAGCAAGACGCGGAGTTAGTGGCCTTCCCGGCCATCCTGGCCGGCTCCGCGACCGTCACGGGCTCCAGCGATCTCTGGGGGGCCGAGGGGAACTTTTCCAGGTGCCTTCGCTGCGGGTGCAACTACATCGTCCGCGGATTCCTGGGCTACCGTTACTTGCACCTCGAAGACTCGCTGCAAATTCGCGAGGACCTGACAGCCAGCGACCCCAACAGCAACGCGGCTCCTTTCGGCACGCAGATCACGGTCATCGACCGCTTCCGCACAACCAACGATTTCCACGGCGGGCAGGTCGGTGTGTCGGGCGATTACTACAACGGTCGCTGGATCCTCGGCTTCCGCGGTCAGATGGCGCTCGGCGTCACCCGCCAAGAATTGCAGATCGACGGCTCGACGCAGATCGTCGTGCCCGGCGGCGGCTCCTCGATCGCGCCCGGCGGTTTGCTCGCCCAAGCGTCGAACATCGGCAGCTACAACCGCAATGTCTTCAGCGTGGTGCCTGAGGTGGGCGTCCGGCTCGGCTATGCCTTGACCCCGAACCTGCGCGTGTTCGCCGGCTACAACGCCATGTGGTGGGGCAACGTCCTGCGGGCCGGCGATCAGATCGATACGGTCGTGAACCCGACGCAGATCCCCGTCGGCCGCGGTCCCGGCACTCTGGTCGGCCCCGCCCGCCCGGCCGTGTTGTTCCAGGATTCCAGCTTCTTCGCCCATGGCATCACCCTGGGTGCGGAATGGCACTGGTAATAGCCATGAAAGCCCAGGGAAGGCCTTCCCTGGGCTTTGTGGGATTGACCGAATCCTGCCTCTCGGCGACAATCGCGGGCGTCATGGAGGACGAACGCGATGGTGAAAGAACGGTACACCGCGGCGGAGTTGCCGCGCGGCTTTATATCCTGGTTGCCCTACTTGTGGTCACGGGTGCTCTTCCCCGGCCGCGCCGATCGCGCCGATCCGATCCGCGTTCTTCCACTTCTCTTGTTGATCATCCTGCCCGCCGTATTGCTTTATCCCACGCGTGACTTTCTCCTGCTCGAACCGGACGAAGCCCGGTACGCGCAGATCGGCCGTGAGATGCTCGATCGCGGTGAGTGGGTGGTGCCGACGTTGCAGGGCAAGCCGTATCTCGACAAGCCGCCGTTGCTCTACTGGATGGTGCGGCTGAGTTTCTCATGCTTTGGCATCTCGGAAGAATCGGCCTGGCTTTTTCCCGCTCTCGCCATCCACTTCACGATCTTGCTCATCTACCTGCTCGGCCGGCGCAGTCTGGGCGAACGCTCGGCCTTCTGGGGCGCGTTGCTGCTGACGCTTGCCCCCGGGTTCCTGGGCATGGGGCGACTGCTGCTGCTCGATGGCCCGCTGGCGTTCTTCGTCACGTTGAGTTTACTGGCGGGCTTTGAAGCGATTCGCGGCGAGCGCTGGCACGCCGGCTGGGCTCTTCTTGCGGCCATCGCCTGCGGTCTCGGCATTCTCACCAAGGGGCCGATCGCTCTGCTGCTGCTGGCGCCGCCTTTGGTGTTGCATCGCTGGCTCACCGGTTCGACAGTGCGGATCGGCTGGCGGCGTCTGGCCTTCTTCCTGCTCGTCGTGCTGGCGATCAATCTGCCGTGGTACATCGCCATCTACCGCCGCGAGCCGGTGTTCCTCCGCTATTTCTTCTGGGAACACAACGTCCTACGTTTCATTCACCCGTTCGATCACTTGCAGCCGTTCTGGTACTTCGCCCCGATCGTTCTGGGCGGGCTGCTTCCGGGCATCGTGCTCGTTGGCAGCTTTCTCCGCTACCTCGGTTCGGGCAATGAAGCCGTCGCCGCCGGCCGAACAACGGCCCTCGGCTTCTGGCTCCTGGCGGGCGTCTGGTGCGTCGGCTTCTTCTCGCTCTCCGGCAGCAAACTGCCAACCTACATTCTTCCGGCGTTCCCGTGCTTGGCACTCGTGCTGGGCGATTTCGTCGCTCGCTCGCGCTGGCGGCGTTCGAATTGGACACGCGCGGGAGTGATCGGCATGACGGGACTTCTGCTTTTCGCGAATTACCATGCAGTCCCCTGGTACGCCAAACAGAGATCGCCGATGGCCGACCGCGAACTGATCGCCCGTTACTGCGCCGATCCCGAGACAACTGTCATCTGCTTCCCGCGCAACGTCGACAGTGTCGCGTTTTATCTCGGACGCGACGATCTACGGAATATCCGCACGAAGCAATCGCAGAAGCTGGTGGAAGACTTGCTCAGCCGGCCGCGCACCGTCGTCCTCTTCACGCACCGACATTCATTAAACACGCTGAAAGAAGTGCTGCCGCCGGTGTTGCGCGTCACGGAGACGGTGACGCTGCGGCGGAACATCGATCATTACACGCTGGCCGAGAAGTTGGCGGGTGATTCGCCATGGGGCCTGTGCGACGTGGCGGTGATTGAGCGGATTCGGTGACAGATTTAGTCGTCCCTCTTTGGCTCGCCTTGCCAACACATCAACTCATCGTCAGCGCCGCCGGCCCCAATGTAACCAGCGTCACATCGCGCACCGGGTAGCGCTCGGCGTAGTCGAGGATACTCTTGATGCTCAGGCCGTTGATTTTTTGCTGAAGTTCTTCGAGGGGCCGCACTCGGCCGAGGTAGTACCAGTCGCTGATCAGGCTGCTGGCGCGGGCGCTGGTCGATTCTTGCCGCATGATGAGGGACGACTTGAGGCCGACTTTGACGCGGTCGAGTTCGTCGTCTTCGATGCCGTCTTTGAGCACGCGCAGTTCGTGTAGAGTGCGGTCGAGCGTTTCTTGCGCCAGTTCCGGTTTGGCGCCGGCGTAGGCGATGATGCTGGCGCGATCCTTGAACGTGTCGTATGAGGCGTAGACGGAATAGCAGAGGCCATGCTTCTCGCGGACGTTCGTGAACAACCGCGAACTCATGTCGAGCGACAGAACAGCGACCGCGCCACGTGCGTTGTAGAAGTCGTCGGTCCCGATCGGACAGCTCGGGTAGGCCAGGGCGATCTGCGTTTGCTCCAGATCTTTCTGAAGATGCATGCTGCCCGTCCGGCTCGTGGCGATGGTCATGGGGGCACGCGGTTTCGGCTGCCAGTCGCCGAAGAGTTGGCGAACATGGGCCTGGAGCGCATCCCACTGGATGTCGCCGGCCACCGAGATGACCATGCCCTGCGGATGGAAGACGTTGGCGTGTTGCCGGCGGAGATCGTCGATCGTGCAGGCCTCGATCCCGGCGGGGGTGCCGCGACGGTCGCGGTTGAGCGGGGTTGGGTAGTGCCGCTTCGAAAGCTCGACCATCACCTTGCCCTGCGGTTCATCTTCCAGCCCTTGAATGTCTTGCAGGGCGAGCGCCTGGGCCGGTTCGAGTTCGTCTTCCGGCAGCAGGGGTCGGCGCAGAATGTCGGCATAGACGCTCAGCGCGTCGAACAGATTGCGGCCGAGAAGGACGCCAGAGAAATGCATGTTGATGACGCCAACGCTCTCGGCACGATCAAGGCCGAGGCGATCGAGTTTCTCCGCCAGAGCCCGGCTATCGAGATCGCCCGCCCCGCGCGTCATCAGGTCGGCGAGCAGCGTGGCGGCGCCCGGTTTGTCGTCTGGGTCGTTCACGCAACCGCCCGGCAGCATGATGTTGAACGCCGCCGAGCGGACGTGCGGCATCCGTTCGGCCAGGAGCGTCAGACCGTTCGGCAGGGAAAGGATCGAAATCTCTTGCGGCATGAATGATTCCAAGAATGAGGTACGATCGCGCTTATCATACACATCCGCGCGGGGAGCGTCTCTGGCGAACGACGCCGCGGACGCCTACAACGACTACCAAGCCTCCGAACATTTTGTGGAGTTTCCCCAATGCGGACCCGATTCTGGCCGATCTTCTTACTCGTCATTCTGACCACACCAGCCGTCGGGCAAGAGTGGGCACGCTTCCGCGGCCCCAACGGCGACGGCATCGGCAAAGCCTCGCTGCCGACCACCTGGACCGAGAAAGATCAGGCCTGGAAGGTCGCAACTCCCGGCATCGGCCATTCGAGCCCGATCGCCTGGGGGAACAAGCTGTTCATCACGTCCTGCGATCGCGCGACCGGCCAACGCATCGTCCTTTGCTATTCCGTCGACGAGGGCAAGCTTCTCTGGAAGAAAGAAACGGATGGCGGTAAAAGCCCCCTGCATCAGCGAAACAGCTACGCGACGTCGACCCCCGTGGCCGACGAGAAGAACGTCTATGTCTCGTGGGCGACCAAGGACAATTACACCGTGGCGGCGTACGATCATGACGGCAAGCCGGTCTGGCAGCAGGACCTCGGACCTTACAAGAGCCAGCACGGCATGGGCGTTTCCCCCATCCGCTTCGACGATCTCGTGATCGTCGCCAACGATCAAGACGACGGCGGCAGCCTCGTCGCACTCAACTCCGCCGACGGCAAGGTCCGCTGGACCATCCCACGTAAACCGAAGAACGCCACCTATGCCACTCCCTGCGTCTTCCAGATCGGCAAACGCGCCCCGGAGATTATCTTCGCCAACTGGCAACACGGCGTTACCGCCGTCGACCCGAAGGCGGGCAAAGTGAACTGGGAGATTTCGGTCTTCAACACCAAGACGAACGAGCGCTCGATCGCCTCGCCGATCGTGGCCGGCGATTTGATCCTGACGACCTGCGGCTTCGTCACCGGCGTGAAGCATCATGTCGCACTGCGTGTCGGCGAAGACGGCAAACCGGTCGAAGCCTGGCGGCTCGAACGA
>Ga0105048_10005912_pt1 | contig 19751 bp, 15 predicted proteins | sample MAT05_FD_78382 | JGI IMG/M metagenome (GOLD analysis project Ga0105048, IMG submission 78382) | Freshwater microbial communities from Lake Fryxell liftoff mats and glacier meltwater in Antarctica - MAT-05 | ecosystem: Environmental > Aquatic > Freshwater > Ice > Liftoff microbial mat | place...
AATACTCGACCAGGCAAACGATTAGGAATCCACTTTTCTAGTTCTTCTAATGTGCCGTCAGTTGAGCCATTATCCCATACTAAAACTTCCCAGTTTTTATATGTCTGAGCTTCTATAGAAGCAAGTGTTTTCGGTAAGTAAGGCATACCATTCAAGACTGGGATTAGCCATGTAACTCTACAATCCATAGGAATTAACTAAAAATTAGGTAACTTTATCGTTAGAACAATTAGGTAGATCAAGAGTAGGCTTCTTAAGGGCATCTCTAAAAATTGATTTTTCTCAATAAGACAGGACTGAAATACTTATCCTTTCGCTATTATTCTCAATAATTTTGAATTAATGGAGATGTACTTAAGATTCAAGAAATTGTAAGACATAAATCATAGCTCTGTATTCACTCTGGAGGTAGCAGCTTAAAATTGCAAGTCACAGAACCATCACCTTGTGGTCTAATTCCTAAGCCATCTATTCCAGAATCAACTAGTTCAAACTCAAAAGCAGACTCGATATAGTCAAATGTAATGTTCTCTAAAGGATCTGACAACCAAAGACCAACAATATAAATGCTTGGTTTTAGATGTAGCTCTTCAATTCTTAATCTAACTATATTTCTACCTTTCTCGAATGTATTTATTTGCCCTATTGAACGAGTGTCGGCATTAACTAAATTTACGCCAGACTGATTGTATAGGGTTACCGCAAGACTAGCAACGGATCTAGGGGAATCTGAATCGATCTCTAACAGAAATTCAAGAGGTCCATCTGGATAAGGGTTAAAAGATAAAGCTTCATTAAAGCTATTGTATTGGACTGCAACAAAATGAGCTTTTTTGTTTCCACTAGCTCGTCTTATATTTGAAACATCAAACCACACTTTTGGAGAAGCTTTAAAAGAACCGCCAGATAGATAGCGTGACATAACATTCGCAGTGCTACCATAGTCAATCACTTTTCCGCTTTCCATCATCAAGCAGGTTCGACAAAGGCGTTGTATTGCATCACTATTGTGACTAACGAACAGAACAGTTCTACCTTCATTTTTTGATACATCCTGCATTTTTCCGAGACATTTCTTTTGAAAGTTGGCATCACCAACCGCTAGTACCTCGTCTACAATTAATATCTCTGGTTCTAAATGTGCAGCGACTGAAAAAGCAAGACGAACATACATACCAGAAGAATAGCGCTTTACAGGAGTATCTAGAAATTTTTCTACCTCGGAAAAAGCAACTATTTCATCAAACTTGCGCTGAATTTCTACTTTACTCATTCCTAGAATAGCTCCATTAAGGTAAATATTCTCTCGTCCTGATAATTCTGGATGAAAACCTGTTCCCACTTCTAATAAACTAGCTACTCGCCCTTTAATCTTAATTTGCCCTTGAGTAGGTTCTGTAATTCTACTCAAGATTTTTAAGAGCGTTGATTTTCCTGCTCCATTACGACCAATTATTCCAACTCGGTCTCCTTGGTTAATCTCAAAAGAAACATCTTTGAGTGCCCAAAATTCGTCATTAGATCTTACTTGTTTGTTACTAGAATTATTAAATACCTTTTGACCAAATGATTTTACGCTGCTACTAATAGCTTCTCGAAAAGATGTACTCTTACCATGTAATTCCTCCCCAAGAATATATTTCTTACTCAAATTTTCTACGCGGATTGCTGTATTAGACATTAGAAATTCCTATTTAAATATCGGAAAACCATTGACAAGCTTTAGAACTGACGTAAAAAACGTAAATCGCTAGTAAATAGACGGCGAATGTCATCTATTTTATGTAAAACCATCGCAACACGATCTACGCCAAATCCCCAAGCAAAGCCTGTGACTAGCTCAGGATCATATCCAACTGCTTTGAATACATTGGGATCGACCATACCACAACCACCCAGTTCTAGCCATCGTCCATTCCACATAACATCGACTTCGGCAGATGGTTCAGTGAATGGGAAATAGCTTGGGCGGAAGCGGATTGGACATTCACCTAACAATTCTTCTACAAAAGTTTTGACTGTGCCTTTAAGATCGCCAAATGTTAATCCTTCCTCGACAGCAAGAAGTTCAATTTGATGAAAAATTGGTGAGTGAGTGGCATCAATATCATCTTTACGATAAACACGTCCAGGACAAGCAATTCTTAATGGAGGATCGTTTTCTTCCATATAACGAATTTGGACTGAAGAAGTTTGCGATCGCAAGAGCTTACCATCACTTAAATACAATGTGTCAGCCATGTCACGGGCAGGGTGATCCGCAGGAGTATTAAGAGCCTCAAAGTTATAGTAATCAGTTTCAATCTCAGGTCCTTGAGCGACAGTGAAACCCATTCCCACCAAAATATCCAGCATCCGATCAATTGTGCTTTGGATTGGATGCATTCTGCCTTGAAGCGATCGCGATATTCCAGGCATCGTCACATCAAGGGTTTCTAATTCCAAACGCTTAGCAATTACTGATTGCTGAATTACAAATTTGCGTTCTTCTAGTTGAGTTTGCAGTACTTGTTTGACTTGGTTAGCGATCGCACCAACTTGAGGACGCTCTTCAACTGAGAGCTTGCCCATTGAGCCAAGAATTTGCGAAAGAGTACCCTTCTTTCCTAAATATTCAATCCTCAGATGCTCTAATTCTTCAGAAGTTTGCACCTCTCCAACTGATTTTTTTGCTAGTTCTGCCAGAGATTGCAATTGAGCTGTTAAACTCTCTAAGTCCGTTGCCATCAACGTTTTCCGTTTATTTATGAAGAATTTTTCTATCCTAACTTTAGCATCTAAAAGCCAAAATAACAAAAGCCTCGCACTGTGAGGCTTTTGTTATTTTGACTAACAAATCTATTTTTTTGTCTATTTTTTTGCAAGAGCTAAAAATGACATCGGATCGATCGCACTACCGCCATTTGGACGAATCTCAAAGTGAAGGTGAGGACCCGTACTAAATCCAGTACTACCCATAGCGCCAATTGTCTGACCTTGGGCAACAGTTTGTCCTTCTTTGACATAAAGTTCATTCATGTGGGCATATCTAGTAATCGTGCCATTGGCGTGACGGATATCAATCATGTTGCCATAACCGCCATCACTCCAGCTAGCGTAATCAATAACGCCAGAAGCTGCTGCCAAAATCGGCGTACCAACTGGTGCGGCAATGTCAATACCTGCATGAATTCGTCCCCACCTCCAGCCAAATCCAGACGTAAATACACCATCTGCTGGCCAGATGAAACCAGTTGACAATCCATAGTCTTGGACATCTGGTAAATAAGCACTAGCAGTTAGTTGTGGCAATTGAGGTGAAATACCTGCGCGATCGCCTGGGTTAGCAATTGCACTACGACTAGAATCAAAGTTGCGATCAGGATTAGGTGAAGTATTTAAGTTTGCCGCAGCAATCCTTGACGATTCCATCTTACGAGCTTCTTCCGCCTTGCGAGCAGCTTCTTTAATCTCGGCGTCACGAACTTTTATATTCAGTTTATCTACCTCAGACTCCAAGCGCTTCACTTCCAAGGAAGTCATTCTTGACTCGGGCTCAGGCAATAATGCAACTTGAGTTGGTTTTCCACTTGTAGCTGTTTGTTGCTCTAAAGATACGGAAGCAGGAACTTTAGGGACGAGATTCGCAGACAGTTTTACAGGAAGTTGAACATTGGGTTCTGATGCAGGTTGAGGGACAACAGATACAGCTTGAGAATTTACATTACTGCTCTGTTCGATCATCCGACTTGTCGGAATACTAGGAACTAATATTGCTGCTACAGGTATAGACTTGGTACTTGTCTCTGATACTGGTTGACTTGTCGCTTCAACAGGTGCATTGCTAGGGCTAACTCTTTGTTCAACTACAAAAGTAGTAGGAATCTGGGGGATCGCCAAGGCAGTAGCTATCTTGAGTGAAAGCTGTACTTTAGGTTCATTTACAGGCTGAGAAAGATTAGCTTCGAGAGGTGTTGAACGAGCAATGCTGTATTGCTCAGTGGCGATTGTTGCGGGTATTGACGGTGTAGCGATCGATCTAGCTGGTAAATTGAGTGCGGTTGAAGATATTGCAGGGTTTCGCTTGGTGACGCTGCCGCCTAAATCATTAAACAGTTGATCGGGTGCAAATGGGAACAGTGCAGCTGCAACCTTGAGAGATGGTTCACTTGCTACAGGTAAACTTGGTTGAACAACGATAGCTTTTGCTTGCAAACTCGCTGATTGCTCCTGAGCAGGCGAATTTGGCAGATTTGCAGTAGCACTAGTACCTGCTAACTGCATCAAGCCATCCCAAGGAGATACGCGATTAGCTACCGCTACCTTAGTTCCTGAAGTATTGGGTAAAACCATTGGCGTTGCCGCAACAACACGGATTTGTCCAACTTCTTTAGGAGACGTAGAAAGCGAAGATGAAGTGTTTAGATTATTACCATTAGTAGACACTACCAGCTCGCTTGAAGGTGAGGGAATGTCCTTAAGTGGCTTTTCGTTGGAAGCTGCAATTGTCTGGAAAACTGGCAAATTACGCTCTTGAGGAAGATTTAGCTCTTGGTTAAGCTCTAACCATTGAGGATTATCTAACTTGTTTGCCTCAATAATTGCTTTTTGGGTAAGCCCATAGCGTCGGGCAATTGTCTCAATTGTGTCTCCATTTTGCACGCGATAAGAAGCATACTTAGGCTGTTTGACGATCGCGTTCTCGGCAACCGCATTTCCAGTGGTATTTGGCTTAGAGTTGGTACTAGCCAAAGTAGCGATCACCTTCTTACCCTCTAGCTCTTGCAAACGCTGCATCAAACGATCTTTCTCAGCAAGTAACTGTCTTTTTACATGCCCCTCTTTGACTTGCATTAAGGCCGTAACATTGCCAGGTATCACTAAAGGTTGGTCGATCGCTAAAAAATCCCCAGAAGTCAACGATGTAAACTTGATAATCTCAGTTTTTGGAACGTTGTAATAGCTAGAAATAGCTTCAAGAGTGTCACCTGACTTAACCTTGTGAACTAATCCATTCACAGGTGGAATCATCAACTTCATCCCAGGCTGTAACTCTGTATTCGCACTTATGCCATTGGAAGCAGCGATCGCAGCTGCATCTACTTGATAGACCTGAGTTAATTTCCATAAAGTTTCATCTTCACGAACTTCATGTACAACTACGCCTTGTGCAATATCCCATGTGCCTGATGCGATCGCAGTTCGTGCCATTTCATACTTACGATCTTGGTTCTGTGCCATTACATCCGTCAAGGTGCGTGACGATGTAGCAACTGGCGTAGCTTTAAGACTGTTATTAGCGGATTGCTGGCTAACCAATACCCCCACGGTTCCTGCGGAAAGGGCAAACCCTAATACTGCGAGAGATCGCCGTACCTTCAAAGAGGATACCTTTTCGGCCAATGTCAGGGAAACATTGGTTGTGAGATCCTCGTCTTTGGTAGATATCTTTTTCAAAAAACTGCCTCCTCTAAACTAGCTCCGCTCCTATAAATCAAGTGTGAGAACGAGACGAACTGCTTGTGTAAATTTACGTAAAAAACAGTAAACCACCAATTCGGTAAGGAGCAATTACAAATCTTAAGTTACCTTGTTCGTTTCATTAAAACAAGTTCATGGTGAACAGCAGAAAATGTATTTTCATGCATTAACACCAATTATTTTGCTTTAAGCATATATAAGTTCACTTTGTCAACAACCGATTCGGTAAAATAATCCCCCTAAACTTGTAAAAATGCAATCTAAACGTATGTACCCCCAAAGATAGTTTTTTCTTTAAAAACCGATCACTGTTAATTTTTTGAGTCTATAGGGGGATTTTACTTGATTTGAAATCTTAAGATATCCCTTTTTTCAACATCTAATTAGGTGTAGCCTTATGATTTTGTATAGTTGCAAGCTCTTGATTTCTTTGTTTTACTCTTACTTACTACGTCTGACACAATAAATCAGGGCTTTCAACTATGTAAGCTTTTTTTAACAATTTGCAGCAAAAAATTTACAAATTAGAGTCTTCTGCTTAGGGACAGAAGTTAAATCTGGACACCTAGTATGCCGCAAGATGTACATAATCATACTGAGTACATCAATAGCTTAAAATTACTTTAAAAATGAAATGAGAGTTAGAAACAACTTTTTGAGATAACTTTTTTTCAGTATCGTAAAAGATACAAGAAAATTTCTTGTCTTTACTATAGAATCAAACTTTTATGTCCTTCATTTATTTTAAAAACGTTATAAATTTAATCTTTAAAGACTTTTTAGGAAAAGAATATCTATGAGCATCGGATATCTCGCGCTGGTCTTACACGCTCACTTACCTTATGTCCGCCACCCTGAAAGCGACTACGTTCTCGAAGAAGAATGGCTATATGAGGCGATCACCGAGACTTATATTCCCCTAATCAAAGTTTATGAAGGACTTAGACGAGATGGCATTAATTTCAAAATAACTATGAGTATGACGCCACCGTTGGTGTCGATGTTGCGAGATCCGTTGCTTCAGGAACGTTACGATAAACATCTTGCTCAGTTACAGCAACTGGTTGAGCTGGAAACAATTCGTAATGAACATAATGGTCATATTAAGTACCTTGCTGAGTATTACGTTAAAGAATTTGCCGAAACCCGCGAAATTTGGGAAAAATATAGCGGCGATCTCGTAACTGCATTTAAACAGTTTCAAGATACAAATAATCTGGAAATTATCACCTGTGGCGCAACCCATGGGTATTTGCCATTGATGAAAATGTACCCAGAGGCAGTATGGGCGCAACTAGAAGTAGCAGTTGAGCATTACACCCAAGAATTTGGACGCGCTCCAAAGGGAATTTGGTTGCCAGAATGCGCTTATTACGATGGCTTAGAGCGGATGCTTGCCGATGTAGGACTGCGCTATTTTCTCACTGATGGACATGGAGTTTTATATGGTCAGCCACGCCCGCGGTTTGGCACATATGCCCCTGTTTTTACCGAAACAGGAGTAGCCGCATTTGCTCGTGATCATGAGTCATCACAGCAAGTATGGTCGTCTAAGGTAGGTTATCCAGGCGATCCTGTTTACCGTGAGTTTTATAAAGATTTAGGATGGGAAGCGGATTATGAATATATTAAGCCGTTTATCATGCCTAATGGTCAGCGTAAAAATACAGGCATTAAATATCACCGTATTACAGGGCGTGATTTTGGTTTAGATGCAAAACAGCTTTACGATCCCTATTGGGCTAAAGAGAAGGCCGCAGAAAATGCTACTAACTTTATGCAGAATCGTGAACGGCAAGTTGGTTATCTCAATGACATGATGGGTCGTCCTCCGCTTGTGGTATCTCCTTATGATGCGGAATTGTTTGGACATTGGTGGTATGAAGGTCCTTGGTTTATTGATTTCTTGATTCGCAAGTCTCATTACGATCAAACTACTTATGAGATGACACATTTGGCTGACTATCTACGGGATAATCCAACCCAACAAGTATCGCGTCCTGCTCAGTCGAGCTGGGGTTATAAAGGTTTTCATGAATATTGGCTAAACGAGACTAATGCATGGGTTTACCAGCATTTGCACAAAGGCACGGAAAGAATGATTCATTTGTCTTACCGGGAGCCTGTAGATGAACTAGAGTGTCGGGCGCTGAATCAATCGGCGAGAGAGTTACTTTTAGCGCAATCCTCTGACTGGGCATTTATTATGCGAACTGGCACGATGGTTCCCTATGCGATGAGACGAACGCGATCGCACTTAATGCGATTGGAAAAGCTTTTTGAAGATATTGAGTCTGGTAAAATTGATGCTGGTTGGCTTGAGAAAGTGGAATATATGGACAATATATTCCCTGATATCAACTACAGAACCTATCGTCCCCTTTCGGCGGGTTAATTTCTCGGTAAAGAACAAAGAAGTTTGTTCTTTACATTTATTTAATAAATTTTTAGTAACATATACTACCGTTTACATACTTATATGTTACGGTAAGAATATATTAATGGTGTATGTAACTTGTAAGGATATCAATATGAATATCGGTCAAAGAAAAGCTGAAGCAGCCGCAAATCACAAAGCAAATCTATCAACTTTGATTAAGCGTCGTATGGAAGTTGCTCGCTCTAATAATGATGCTAGCTTGTTAAATATCCTTGAGCAAGAAATGAAACAATTGGGATTAAACTAACTTTTTTGCCAAAACTGGAAAATAAAAAAGCATCGCTTAGCGATGCTTTTTTATTTAACCAACACCGCCAAAGACTTCAATATTTTTAAATAAACAAACAGGTGAAGCATGTCCAACACGGATTACTTGATTGGGTTCGCCCTTCCCACAAAAAGGGGAACCATAAGCTTCAACAGTATGGCGATCGCCTACTTTAGCAAGGTTATTCCAAAACTGATTAGTGATACTCCGATAGTTTGGATTGCGGAGTGTTTTTGTTAGTTTTCCATTTTCAATGAGTTTGCCGTATTCGCAACCAAATTGAAACTTGTTTCGATAGTCATCAATTGACCATGAGCGATTTGATTCCATGTATACGCCACGTTCGATATCAGCGATCATGTTTTCAAATGAATGCTCTCCTGCTTCAAGGTTAATATTTGCCATGCGATCAATTGCTGGTCGGTTCCATGAAGTTGCTCTAGCATTTGCTACACCATCAATACCCGATCTCACTTGACTTTCAGAACTTCCTAAGCCGCGCAATAGCTTACCTTCTTTGATCAAATATTCTTTAGTAGCGGGAAGCCCTACATCATCAAAGGCATAACTAGCGAATTCCCCTGAAGTAGTGGGATCAAAAGTAACATTCATTAGAGATGACCCATATTGCATTTCGCCAAAGTCTTTTAGTTTGACAAAGCTGCCTCCCGCATAGTTTCGCTCGTCTCCTAAAATGCGATCAATTTCTAAGGGATGTCCTATGCTTTCGTGGATTTGCAGCAACATTTGATCTGGCGCTAAAACTAATGCTGTGGTTTCAGCAGGACATTCTGCGGCTGAAAGTAGCTCTACTGCTTGCTCGCCGACGACTTGCGCTCTTTGTAAAATTGCTGTGCGATCAAATACTTCCATGCCGATTTGATGGCAACGAGCGAGTTGTCCATTATCACCACGTCTTTGAATAATTGTCCCATCTTGGGCAGTCGCGGCATAGTCTGTAGCGATCGCTAAAAATTTTTGATAAATATCAGAACCATTGCTACTGACAAAGTTTGTTTCAGTTTCAGTAATTACGATATAAGCACTAGTTTTTACGATCTGGTCAGATACTTTTAATTTGTCGCATATCTCAATCAGTAGCTCGTACATTTCTTTTGGAGCGATCGCATCTGATGGTTTTAGAAATGGGGAGAAGTATTGCCCGATCGCTGGTGGTCTTTGGGAGATCGTGAAGCGATGCACTGCCCAATTCGCTGCATTTTTGGCTTGTTGATAGGCTTTTTTGGCAGTGAGTTGAATATTTTCAAGGTCGATGCAATTGGTACTGGCATAGCCAAACTGTCCATCAGCTAGCACTTCGATCATGACGCCATGAGACTGGCTGCGTCCATTGGACTGAGGCTGGCGATCGCGCACGTAACGAGTCATCTTAGTTTCTCGGACTTCACGTAGACCGATCCATTCGGCAAGTGGTAAATCGATATTAGATAAGGCAGTTTTTAAATCAAATTGCATGACTAAACTTCATAAAGTAATCTTTACAAAATAAAAAGATACGCAAAGCGCTTTCTTTTACTTTACCAACTATTAAATTAACTATTAAGCGGGTGATGGGATTCGAACCCACGACATTCTCCTTGGCAAGGAGATGCTCTACCACTGAGCCACACCCGCAATTTGTGGTCTTTTATATTTAGCGCTTTACTAATATGACAAACATTGTTGTGAATGTCAAATATTTTTTGGAAATGTAAAAAGGCTCAGTAAGCGAGCCTTTTTGTTTTTAGTATTTATTTTTAGTATTTAAAGCCGTTTTTACGGGTATGGATTGCAGATTCGCCTTCGCGAAGGCGATCACCTGTAGATATGGTCGCCAAAATGAGAACATGATCGCCAGCATCGAGGCTGCTTGTAACCGTTGCATCAAGATAAGCGATCGCATCAGTTAAGTAAGGCTGACCACTTGGAGCGATAGCAGTCTCAATACCCTCAAAAGGATCTACATCTGGAGCAAAACCTTTAGAAAAATATCCGATTATTTTGCCCTGACCTTTTTCAGCAATATTAATTACAACTGGACTGCCCACGGTCAAAAAAGACTCAATTGGTCTTTCTTTGGCAACCGCGATCGTCACGGATGGAGGATTAAAGCCAGCTTGTTGAACCCATGAAGCCAGCATGGTTGCTGTCTTGCCATTTTGTTGAGAAGTGACGATAAATAAACCACTAGGAATAGCGCCGATCGCAAAGCCTAGTTGTTCATTTGAAGAAATAGTATTAGTCATTATTTAGAAAATTAATAAGAAACTTGTTTTAGCTTACAAGCCCAGAGGAGTACAAATTAAACAAAGCTAAGCAATATCTATACTTCTCCCAAAAAATTTAAGAATTTAAGTTAGGTTTGCTAAACTACTCCACTTAAACAAAATACTAAACAAAATATCTAGACGTATGCAGTCTGAAAACCCCACCAGAGTAAAAAAGCGATCGCACTCAAAACCACAACACTAGAAAGCACGATAGATACAGGACTATCGGCATTTTTGAATTTCATGATGCCGCGATTGAAATCTGACATATAAACAAGCCCTAAGTAAATGATCTAAGTTATTTAATCAAAACAGTTTACTTATAGCTCGATTTTGATAGGAATTGGTTAAAAGTAACAAAATCTCTGGGAACAAGCATTTAAAAATAGCAAATTATCTATGACTAACAGGCTTCGTATTTTCTGGTTGCCATCTAAACCGCTAAAAAGATTAAAAGAATTGCCCCAAGATGCAGGTGTGTATTACATTACCGCCCTCTGGATTGTGTTTTATGTAGGTAAAGCAAAAAACTTACGCAACCGTTGGAAATCTACACATCATCGATATCAACAGTTTGAGCTTCTACATCCATTTGGGAGATTGCACTACAGAGTCTTGTCAATCAATCAATTACATTCCTATGAAAAAGCGGAGATTGCCAGATTTCGTCCTGTATGGAATCGTACCTCTAGACCAAGACCATGGGATTTACTATGTTTGTTTTGGGCAGTCTGGGGAAGAGTTATTCTTTACACCTTAGTGTTATTAGTAGCGATCGCTGTTTTAATTTATTTGCTTCTACAATCGATATATTAATTACAGCCTATTGAGGCTATAAGGAGTACATAGAAATTTTTGAGAGTGCCGCGAAACGGCACTCTCAAAAATTTCTATGGGTTTTATGACAGCGCAAAGCGCTGTAAATTTAAAAATCAACTTTACCTGTTTTGTCTTGGTTCTCATGAATATGGGCAATTAAGTAAAGAGAGATTGAATCACCATCTCTACTTTCTGGGTGTTGATGGTAAATTAGATACTTAATCAACAGAAATTGAAAATATGCCTCAACTGATTGGAATTTTGGTATTAGCCGCCTATGTATATGGGGTTGTGAAATTTTTGCAAGGTTTTCGCAGCACCGATTTTTCTGGCAATCAGTTCGGACTAGCGTTGCTGTGGCCCGTGCTATTTGTAATGAATGGCAACTATCGCAAAAACTTCTTCAAAGCACTTAAAGGCTCCTAATGAATTGGTGGAAACGACTAAGATCCAATCCTCTGGCTTGGATTGGAATCACAATTTTAACTATTTTTTATGCAGCAGCGCTACTTGCTGACTTTGTGACGCCTTATGGTGTCACAGAACAAGTCAAAAATGGTGCTTTGCTTCCACCTACGCAGATACATTGGCATGATCGTCAAGGTCAATTTATTGGCGCTCACGTCTATCCGACTACTCAAGGAAAAGTTGATCTAGAAACAGGCGATCGCGCGCTTATTATTGACTATACCAAGCCGTCTCAAATTCAGTTTTTTCGCCAAGGACGTTTATTTAGTACTAGTAGCGAAGGGAAACTGAACATACTTGGAACTGATGAACAAGGACGGGATCAGTTGACCCGTTTACTCCATGGAGGACGGATTAGCTTATTAATTGGTATCATTGGCACGACTATTTCCTATGCGATCGGCTGCTTGGTCGGCGGTATTTCTGGTTATATTGGCGGCTGGCTTGATGTGATTTTGATGCGTTTTGTCGAGATTCTGATGTCAGTTCCCTCGATTTATTTATTAGTAGCATTAGCGGCAATTTTGCCACCCCAAATTAGCAATACTCAGCGATTTGCATTGATAATTGTGATTATTTCTTTTGTATCATGGGCTGGGTTAGCCAGAATCATTAGAGGACAGGTATTGTCCATCAAAGAACAAACTTTTATTTTGGCGGCTCGTGCATCAGGAGCAAGCCCATTACGGATTATTTTGAAACACGTTTTACCCCAAACCATCACATTTATTATTATCTCCGCTACCCTAGATATCCCTCGATTTATTGTCGTAGAAGCGGTATTAAGCCTTGTTGGATTAGGTATCCAACCTCCCGATCCGTCATGGGGTAATATGTTATCTTTGTCTACTAACGCGTCGATTGTAATCTTGCAACCTTGGCTTGTATGGACTCCTGCACTAGCGATTGTGTTGACAGTGCTATCATTTAATCTCTTAGGGGATAGTTTGCGCGATGCTCTTGACCCAAAAAACATTAGGCAATAAGCTTTAGCTAGAATTGCTTTAATATAAGATTTTAGGCAGCAACTTTTAGAGTGATTTCTAAAATGATTTCTAAAATGATTTCAAATTTACAGTTGCCTAAGAGTTTTTCTGAAAGTCTTAAAATATGTTGCCAAAATGCCCATGCAATTAGGTAGTATGGGATTAATATCTAGACTATTTTGTGTTTTCTATGACGGGTTTTTTGCGCTTTCGTCATGCCAATCTGAAAGTTAGCATCAGCAAAATAGGAGTATATTCAGCGTGCAGTACTTAGCGGAACTTCAAAAAAAATCTCAAGCAGCTTTTGGATTGGGCGGTAATTCATCTGTTCGTTTACTAGCACGTAATACCGGTGAAAACGTTTGGCAGCCGATTACTAATGACCAGATTTTGCCAATTCAAGATTCGGGTCAGGCAAAAGATTTTAAAGATGGTCAGATGATTATCGCCGAAATCACTGGAAGTAACCAAGTTCAGAGCATCCAAGATGCTTCTAAAAAAATTGTTAATATCTTGCAGGCTTTTTCGCGATCGCAAGACAAGTATAAATCTGCTGAAGAAGAAGTTGAACAGTGGAAACAATCTCTTAATTTTCAAAGCCAAGAGTTACATCGTCGTGAGCAAGAATTAGAACAAAAAGAAACAGAATTAGATCAGCTTGATACAAGAAGGCAAGAGGTTGAGTCGTTAGAAGAAAAGTTTGCCAAAGAGCGTAACGAAATTGAGCAATTACGCGAAAATATTGAATTAGAACGCAGTCAATTTGAAGCTAAGGGAGCAGCCTTAACGACAGAACAGTCTGAACATATCAAAGCTTTGATCAGCCAGTTATCCACAAGTTTTACAAATCCTGATGCGCTTAGAGATAGGATATATGCTGCTATTGATCTAATCAATAAGCGTCAAGAAGTGCTGACAAAGTTTTGGCAAAATTTGGATGGACTTAAAAATGAAGTCGAAAAACAAAAAGGAATTTTAAGCACATCCACAGAAGAACTTAATGCTCGCAAAAATCAATGGCAACAAACTCAGGGAGCTTTAGCAGAGGTACAAGCGGAGCTTAAAGCTCAGCGCGGCATTTTGAAGTTGCAAGAAAATAATATAGCAATGGCAAAAGTTCAACTTGATGCCCAAATAGATCTTTATGAGCAGACATCTGATGCGATCGAGTCATTTGGGGGGCCAGGTAGTATTGAAGTACTTAGCTCAGAAGAAGAAAATCGTTTGCAGTCAATGTCTATACAAGAACTAGAGTCAACAATTAAGGCTTTGCAAGCAGACTTTAACAAGTTAGCCAGTTATGTAAGCGCTCAAGAAGATGAGTTAGCTGGACTAGAAGGAGAAATTGCCGATTTTCAGAGTCAGGTGGAAACGGCTGATCAATTTGCTCGAATTGAATTAGAAAGCAATAAAGAATTTGCAGAAGAGCAGTATAAAGTGCTTGAAAATAGCGTAATGGGGACAAGGCGCAGTATGCAAGAGCGATTGTCAGTGCTAAATCAGCAAAAAGCTGTGTTGGATCGTCGCAAAGGGATTTCAGTTGAAGCAAGTCCTGTGCAAGGTTTACTACCTTTGCTATCGCAAATTGAGGCGCAAAAAAACCGTCAAGAACAAGAACTTCGTAAGATGGAGAGTCAAAACGATGCTGTAAGAAACTATTCACAGCAGCAGCAAGAAATGCTTGCAAGACAAACTCATGAGCAACAACAACAGGATCAAGCAATCCGTGTTATCGAAGCTCAACAGCAAGAACGCATTAGAATTGTCGCTGGGCTATTAGGGCAAATTGGTGCCCAAGAAGAGCTTTTACGACCTGTGCAGGATATTGTAGACACGTTGCGTCCACAGTTAGAAGCTGCGGTTCAAGATTTGGGTGTAATGTCAAATGGTAGTAACTCTTCTCAAATTCTGACTGATTTACAATCTATTATTCAAGATTTAGTTGCTTCATAGAATTTTTTTGATTAGAAAAAATCAAAACCAAAAAAGAGATGCGGCGCGAAGCGCCGCATCTCTTTTTTGTAAAACTTAGGTAAAAAGGAATTTTGCAATGTCCACATCTATGATTAGTAACCTCTTATTTTGCTATTTCCGCTAACCCAAACACCGCAATGACTCCAGCATTCCCTTAGCCTTATTCAAGGTCTCTTGGTATTCCTTCTCAGGATCAGAATCAGCAACCACTCCAGCCCCAGCCTGAACACTAGCAGTTCCATCCTTCGTCACCATTGTCCGAATTGTGATCGCTGTATTCAGTTGTCCTTCAAAATCATAATAGCCATAGGCTCCTGCATAAGTACCACGGCGATCGCTTTCTAAATTGTGAATAATATCCATAGCTCTTATTTTCGGAGCACCGCTTACTGTCCCGGCAGGGAAGCAAGCCTGAAGCAAATCCCAAGCGTTTTTGTCTGGGCGAATCTCACCGACAACATTGCTAACGATATGCATTACATGAGAATAAAGCTCAATCGACATCAACTCATCAACTTTTACAGTTCCATTCTTGCAAACACGACCAAGATCGTTCCTTCCTAAATCCACGAGCATGACGTGCTCTGCTATTTCCTTCGGGTCAGCTAGCAAATCCTGAGCTAGTTCCGCATCTTCAGATGAAGTAGCGCCTCTAGGTCTAGTTCCTGCGATCGGTCGAAGAACTGTCCGCGACACTCCATTTATAACTTCGGCTTTAACCATAATTTCAGGACTAGAGCCAATTAATTGCCAATCTTTAAAGTTAAAAAATGCCATGTAAGGCGAAGGATTTACCACTCTCAAAGAGCGATACAAACTAAATGGTTCACCCTTAAATTCAGTCGTCAACCTTTGCGAAAGTACAACTTGGAAAACATCCCCTGCTTTAATATGCTCTTTGCCTTTTTCAACTGCATGACAAAATTTCTCACGAGTGATATTGCTTGTATAACTTACAGGCAGTTGCGATCGCGGATTTGTCCATTTGATCGCTGTTTTTTGCCGATCAAGGGGTGAACGCAGTTTATCAACTAGTACAGACAAGCGATCGCAAGCCAATTTATAAGCAGTCTGAGGATCGTTACCAGTACTCAAGTCAACATAGGCGATCGCCCAAATCTTCCGCTTCACTTGATCGAATACTAGCAAATTATCTACCTGCATCCATACTCCATCAGGCACATCACCATCTTGGCATGGATAAACAGGTACTTTTGGCTCGATCCAATTAATTAACTCATAACCCCAATAACCAAATAAACCACCCAAACTCGGCGGTAACTCTGGCAGATGCACAGGAGTAATCGGCGCAAGGCAATCACGCAAATGCTGAAATGGATTACCGACAAAATTCTTTACTATGCCATCGCGAAACGTTTGTGTGGTGCGATCGCCTCTCGCTTCTAAGACCCACATAGGATCACAACCCAGCAAACTATAGCGGCCAAGCCGCTCGCCGCCCTCAACTGACTCCAATAAAAAGCTATAGGGCTGACCTTGACATACACGATACCAAGCTGATACGGGCGTATCCAAATCAGCAACCAGTTCCATATACACAGGAACAAAATTACCCTGCTCCGCAAGCTTAATAAAGTCAGAATACTCAGGGAGAATCATGCGATCGGAATTTCCAAATAATTTGCTTCAACTACACTTGATTTTATCGTGGTTTTCAACACTGCTTAACAAAAAGCTGCAAGTTTGACTTTATCAACACTGCTTATCTAGGATATATATCTAGGCTATATATCTAGACTACTACTCACGCTATACAGTAAGGCGTACTGAGAAATTTTTGAAAGTGCCGCTTCGCGGCACTTTCAAAAATTTCTCTGGGTTTTATAACAGCGCTTTGCGCTGTATTCTCATGATAAATCAGCAATAAAGTCGAAACCAAATTATCAGCAATCATGCAAGACTCAAAATGGTATTTTAGGAAATCTGTCTTTAATATTTGATCTGTAATGTCTAAACACTATAAAATTACGCTTTTACCAGGCGATGGAATTGGTCCTGAGATTATGAAGGTGGCGGTGGCAGTGCTACAGGCGATCGCTCCAAAATTTGATATTACGTTTGCTTTCGAGACGGCTCTGGTTGGTGGTGCAGCGATCGACGAGACAGGACATCCTTTACCAGATGAGACTTTGCGGCTTTGTCAAAATAGCGATGCAGTTTTATTAGCAGCAGTCGGTGGTGAAAAGTGGGACACAATGCCTTCTAATCTTCGTCCTGAGCAAGCTTTACTAGGATTACGTGGCAGGATGGGACTATTTGCTAACTTGCGTCCTGCAAAGATTTTGTCTCAACTAATTGATGCATCGACTTTAAAACGCGAAGTTGTTGAAGGTGTAGATATTTTGGTAGTGCGCGAACTGACGGGCGGTATTTATTTCGGTAAACCGAAGGGAATTGTTGCTGATGAGAATGGCGTGCGTCGTGGCTTCAATACGATGGTTTATACGGAACCTGAAATTGATCGCATTGCCAGAGTTGGATTTGAGTCAGCTCAAAAACGTCGCGGAGCGGTTTGTTCTGTAGATAAATCTAATGTACTAGAGGTGTCGCAGCTATGGCGCGAACGTGTGATCAGTATGGCGCCAGAATACCCTGATGTAAAGCTATCGCATATGTACGTTGATAATGCAGCGATGCAAATTATTCGTAATCCCAAACAGTTTGATGTAATTCTCACTAGCAATTTATTTGGCGATATTCTCTCCGATGCAGCAGCAATGCTGACAGGTAGTATCGGAATGTTGCCATCTGCGAGTCTAGGTGAGATAGGTAAACCAGGGGTGTTTGAACCAGTGCATGGTTCTGCGCCAGACATTGCAGGTATGGATTTGGCAAATCCTCTCGCTCAAGTCCTCAGTGCGGCGATGATGTTACGTTATGCTTTTAATGAAGGTGCGGCGGCAGATGCGATCGAGTCGGCAGTAAATAAAGTCCTTGATTCAGGCAAGCGCACGGGTGACATCATGGCGGATGGTTGCGAAAAATTGGGATGCGTTGCTATGGGTGAGGCGTTGCTAGCAGCAATATAAAAAGTAGAAGCAGCGCTGTCTCGCGCTGCCTTTTCTTTTATCTTGCCTAAAGACCTAAATTGGGCGCTATGTAGTCGGTAATAGTAAACTTTTCTCGATCGCTTCCCTGACAGGTTGATGAACATAGCAATCGCTTTCGAGACATTCGACCAAAAGACGATTTGCTTTGCAATATTGACTCAATTGTTCAATTTGATTGAGAGTGAGATCCCAAATTTGTCCAATATTGCGATGATGGATCGCTTGTTGACGTAAATTATTTGCCCAATATTGCCATTTGATATCACTATCAGCATTGTCGGGGCAAGTATTGATTAGTTCGGTTAGGGCATTTGCTAAGCGAGGATCAGACATTTCTTGAGCATATTCTAGAGCAAGGCTAAGATCGAGATCGAGATCAAGCCCCAGATCTTCGCCATCTTTAGTTTCCAATGCACGGGCCAGATCGAAAGCAAGGTCGGCATTGAGGTTGCGATTTTGACAAAGATCGAGGTCGAGTACGAGAGTACGTGCCAGCACATTTGCTAAATTGAGGGGATCGCTTTGGGCGATCGCTCGACCAAGGGTCAAATAGAAAGCGCGTACTGATTGAATACGATCTGGAACTTGGGCGGATTCAGCTTTTTGGTTGACCCATTGCAGCAGATTTTGTAATTGGCGATCGCCAACTAATAAGCGATCGCACTGATCTTTCATTAACTGCAACAAGTTATCAGCTGAGCGCATCATGCCGACGGCAAGTCGAAAAATGTCGTGCCAACGATGATCAGTGATTTTACTAGCTAGCAGTGTTAATGTTTCTTGATTTCCATTAAAAACCAGTTCTCTCGCTGCTAAATATTCCTGAAAAGTTAGATGAGAAAAAGAATAAATCCCCTTAGCACGTTCCACAAACAGCCCATGTTGCGATTCGATCGCCTTAATAATTGCTTCACTGTCGAGTTGCAGTGACTCATCATCAGTATGGGCTTTAGGTAAATTACGAATGTAATCCGTAATATAGCCTTCAAGATCAATTTGCCGAAAGAAATAATCGCCTTGATAAAATGTAGTACAGGCAACTTGCGATAATAAATCCTCTTTGCGTTGCATCGATAAATTTTTATAAATCTGATGTCGCTCAATGTTGCGCTTGGCATCCCATTTTTTGAGCAATACATCTAACCCTTCCCGATAAAGCTCCGAACGATTAGTAGGAAAATCACCATATTCATCGAAAACTAGACACAGTAGAGTTAGCAATAATGGATTAGTAGCTAATTCTTGAATCGGTCGATTATCTTCTACTTTCCGTAAAAAAAGCTCACTATGTCGGGAATTATCAACAAACCAACGTTGAGCAAAATTGGAAATCTGTAATGGCTGAAAGTTAGCTACCTCAACTTCTGTGAACTTCTCAAAGACATATTCCTGCGCTCCCAGTCGGCTTGTAATCACAAAGCGATTGGTATAGTACTGTTCTGAAAAACTGCGCAAATCTTCGAGAACTCGAGGCAAATCACCCTCACGAACTTCATCAAGTCCATCTAAAAATAAAATTGCTCGACCATGTTGCAAAAGTTGTTTGATAATTAGCTCATCACCAATGTTATAAGCGTGAAAGTCTTGCGCGATATAATCCAAAATCCGCGGTTGTGAGTCTGTACCAGCATACTGACGCAAGGTCACAAAAATAGGCACTAAGCCGCTAAAAACATCGCCTTGAGAGCATTTTAGGGCTGTATATTTTAATAACGTTGTTTTTCCTGCGCCTGGTTTACCTAGCAGCATCAATTTGCTATATCGATTTAGAGCGTCCATGCTAGAAACTCGGCTTTCATCGATCGCTGATACTCCTAAGCGATCATGTCCATGGTAGGTAGAAAGTAGTTCAGCAATTCCTAGACGACGGCGGCTGGTGATTTTTTCTAAAACATCAGTTCCTGTGTAGATTTCTTCTAAACCGATCGGATGTGACATATCCAAAACTCGCATAGTAGCGCAGCGCTCTTGGATAATTTGACGACTGCGATCGCG
>Ga0105048_10005915_pt1 | contig 19748 bp, 1 predicted proteins | sample MAT05_FD_78382 | JGI IMG/M metagenome (GOLD analysis project Ga0105048, IMG submission 78382) | Freshwater microbial communities from Lake Fryxell liftoff mats and glacier meltwater in Antarctica - MAT-05 | ecosystem: Environmental > Aquatic > Freshwater > Ice > Liftoff microbial mat | place...
ACGCCGGTCGTATTGGCCGTGATGTCGTTGTCGCTTAGATTGGCAGCAAAATCATAGCGGACACCGACACTCGCACCGGTGATAGTGTTCCGTCGAATAACTCCGCTGAACGAAGCATCCAATTCAAGTCCGGTCACCGAAGCGCTGAAGGTGTTGTTGGATACGGTTCCAGTCGAAGGCAACACGAAGCGGATACCGGTGGTTACGCCGCTTGTTCGATTGTCGCGAATGTCGACGTTGGTTGCGTTGCCGACGATCGTAGTGGCAGGATCACCGAGAGCGATGCCGTTGGTGGCTTGGCTAATACGATTTAGTCGAACGACGGCGCGGTTGGTACCGCCTGCCAGAAGGACTCCACCGACGGTGAGATCATTATTGACGATTTGGTTGTCGGTACCACCGACGAGGGCGACTCGACCGGCAACGGAGCTCTCGCGGACCGAGACACGACTACCGGTAATCGTCACGTTCCCGGTGATGCCGATTCGATAGAGATTCACATCGTCAGCGTTGACGGTAACGTTGCCGACAATTCGAGAACCCGGCGCGCCGACGATGGTGAGACCTGCATCCGCGGACCCAATAATCAAATTGCCGTTGACGGTTCCGGAGACGAAGAGCACATCGCCTGGTTCAAAATCGTTGTTGTCGAGCAATTGTTGAATCGACGCGCCGGTCGAGCTTGCATTGAAGACACGACCGGAAAGCGAGATGCCTTGCGTTCGAAGGTCGAGTTCGGCGCGTCCGGCCGAGACGTTCTCCCAGACTACCGTCGGCTTGCCGTTGCTATCGACGGAAATGGCCATCGAACGAGTTCCGCGACCGACGGAAAAAAGGCCGGGCTGCGATCCATCGCCTGATATTTCTTCGGTGAAGCTGGATCCGGTCCACTTCAGCCCGACCAATTTCTCGCTTCCATCCAATCGGAACAATCGAAGTGTTCCTCCGCCGGAGATAAGACGCGTTTGCGCGTCGCGGGCCGTGACCAAACTATTGAAAACGATTGTCGGCGAACCGGTCGCGTTGGTGTACTTGGCGACGATGATCGACGAGCTTTGGTCGATAAATGTTTGCCAACCGACATAGAGATCGGTACCGAGGTAAGCGATCGTCGGCGCAGTATTGAAAGTCGACGGTGCGGTAAACGCGGTCGATAAAATGCTTCCTACGCCGCTGTCGGTCGCAGAACCCAAAATCGCTTGCCATTCTGATCCATTGTATTGCCTGACATAGACGTGCCGTATGCCCAAAAGATTCAACGAGACATAGCTCACAGCGATCGCATTACCGCTCACTGCGACTTGAACATCCGCCGCGTCAATGCCGCTGGAAGAAGCCGAAATACCGCTTCCAAAATCGCTGGCGTTACCAATTGCTTCCCATTGTGTACCGTTGAATCGACGAGCATGAATTTGTTGCGTCGTTGCGACGTCTTGAATCCAAATGACGACCGGCTGAGCATTGTATTCAACAATTTTCGGTTGCGCAGCCATACCGGCCCCGGAGATACCATTCGCATCGAGCGAAGTTCCCAAAGCGACCCAAGCACCTTGACCACCCAATGCTGCGGCATCGAATTGAGCAACGCGAATGTGAGTTCCGGTAGACGTTGTTTCGGACCAAGCGACGGTCGGCTTACCGCCGACGACAGCGATGCTCGGCGACACCGATTTGCTTGCCGTGTTACTAATGCCACCTTTGGATGCGCTCCCAGCCAGTTGACTCCAACCGGTCGAAGCCTCGTGTCGAGCGGCATAGATTTCGAGATTGCCGCTTCGACCGTCGGACCATACAACGATCGGTCCGGTTGAAGTACTCACGAGCGCATAGTCGATCGATGAAGCGGTGTCGGTCGTAAGGCCGAAGCCCGTCGCAGACCCGCTCAGTTCAACCCACAAACCGAGATCGCTGGTGCCGCTTGGTAATGAGGATGCACCTAGATCGAAAGTCGTTGGAACAGAGGGTTGCACCGGAGGATTCGATGTCGCCGACGGAATGACGAAATCGAACGGCACAACCGATTCGCCGGAACCGTAGTCGACAAATGAAGCGGCATTGGTGAAGGTAATCCGGTCATCATCGCCTTCCCCAAAAAGTAAGTCGGCACCCGAGTTGCCGAACAGTTGGTCGCGTCCTGAACCGGCTTCATTGCCGTTGGTTCCGAAATCTCCGTAAACATAGTTGGCGGTATTGTCGGTCCCGATGCCGGATGGATTGAAAGCGTAAAGAATATCGTGTCCCGCGCCGCCGATCAGATCGTCGCTTCCACCGTCGCCATAGATTGTGTCGTCCCCTTCGCCGCCGTCGATGATATCGCTATCGAAACCACCGCGGAGAAAGTCGTTTCCACCGAAGCCGAATATACGATCGAAGCCTGCACCGCCGTCGATGATGTCGGCTCCGTCATTACTGCCGCGAATGACATCGTCATCTTCGTCGCCGAAGAGTTGATCACCCGAACCACCGCCACCGAAGATTTCGTCGTTCCCGAATCCGCCGCGAACGATGTCGACTCCAAAGCTGCCGTCGAGATAGTCGTCACCGAGGCCACCGAAGAGGGTGTCGTTGCCTTCGCCGCCGTCGATCGTGTCGTTTTCGGAACCGCCGTCGATGATGTCGGCTCCACCGAGGCCGAAGATACGATCGCGACCGGCACCGCCAAAGATCGTATCATCACCGTTGTTAGAACCATAGATCGTATCGTTGTCGGCACCGCCGTCGATATACTCGGCAAGCCCGGGACCGGCGTAGATCGTATCGTCGCCGGCGTTCCCGAGTATCCGATCACTTCCGGCACCACTATAAACTATATCGCTGCCGACTCCGGCGTCGATGAAGTCGGCACCACCGTAGGTCCAGATACGATCATCCCCTTCACCGGCCTCGACGTAATCACCGAAGCGAACATTGTCGTCGAAGTTCGGATCGGTTTCGCTGCCGTCGTCGCTGCCGTAGATCCGATCATTACCGCGACCACCGTAAAGTTCGTCTCCGATGCCGCCGCCTGCATCGAGTAGATCATCACCGTCACCACCACGCAGAATATCTTTGCCGGGACCGCCGTAAACAAAATCATTTCCTGAACCCGCAGTGACTTCGTCATCTCCCTTTGCGACTCGAATGACAAAACCAATGGTCAGTGCCGCCGCGATTACGACCGTATCGCTGTCGTCTTCAGTCGTAATTTCGAAAGACGGCGTTGTGATCGTCCCAGCGATTGAGATGTTCGACCCGATCGCGTCACGGTTGCGATAGTCACCACGAACGATGACGTCTTTGGCCGAGATTGTTCCTGCTAGAGTCACGTTGTCGCCGGCGAGCAAGGCAATCAAACCGTCGGCGGCTGTGATGATCGATCCGACGGCGGCTGAGATGTCTTCGCCGGTCGAAACGGTATCGATCGTTGTGAGTCGGATATCGCCCTTCGATGAAGAAACAGCTTGAGAGATGTTCAATCGCCCTTTGCTTTCGGTGAGATAAACATTTCGCGAAGCCCGCGCGATCAGGGTGCTCGTCAAGCTATCTTCGGTATCGATTTCGAGATCGTCGTCGAACTCGCCGATCGAACCGTCGGCCACGACAATCGAGATTGATCGCGCTTCAATGTCGCTGTCCGAATCACTATTGACGTCGATAACCGACTGAATCGAAGTGATCGAAACGTTTCCTTGAAGTGCGCGAATCTTGTCGACACTTAGAAGACCTTCGCTGGTGATGGAGACGTTTCCGGTGGTCGAAACGATGCTGCGGGTAAGGAGATTGCCGATGTTGCGAAACGTCGTACTACCGAACGACGTGGAGTTGAGTTCGCTTCCGGCAAGAGAAATATCCAGCGGGTTGGTTGGACTGCCGATTGCGCCACCGGCGATGAGTGAAACGTTGCCGGTGAACCCGACAGCGGCGCGGGTTGTGATGTTGGCTACGCGACCGGCGGCGTCGGAATAGGCATCGAGAATCGATCCAGCAGCCTTCAACGCAACGGAGTCGGCTGAATAGATCGCACCTACCAGCATGTCGCCTTGAGCGACTTCGATCAAAACCTTTCCATCGCTGTCCGCCCGCGCGACAAAAAGCTGATCGATCGACTGGCTAACACCGTTGACGGTTGTATCAGTGAGGACCTGAAGGATGGTGATGCTTTGTGGAGCTTTCGCAGTCAGTGCCGAGCTACGACCAAGTTGAGTTCGAAACGGAAAGACGCTCGTATCGCCGATTCGAACACCGGCTCGAAGAATCAAATCGCCCGTGGTGGTGACGGCTGCATCTCCCGATGCGGTATCCAAAATGGAACCGCCGGCGTTGACCAAGACTTCGCCGCCGGCCAGGATCCGTTCAAGCTTTGCGTCGCTGGGCGTTTCAACAGCAACTCGATTGAAAGCCATAGCAATAATTCCGACGCTCGCATCGACATTGACGTCTTCGACCCGTTTTATAGTGAGTGCATCGACAACGCGTTTATTTGTCACCAGCGTGCCCGCCGTCAAATTGGCCGGACCGCCGTCGGTCGCAAAGGCACCAATCATCCGTCGCCACATTGTTCCATCCTGAAAGTTTTGCGTTGTCAAATCTATCGAGCGGGTCGAACCTAGGTTCTGATAGATTCCGTAATCTTCCGCGTTGAATTCGACCAAGACGTTTGCGCTATTGGTGACGGTGCGAACGTTCGGACTTGTATTGGTTGGGCCGGTGAAGTGCTGGATAGAAATCTTTGTCCAGCGCTGGGTGTCAGCGAAGTTTTCACTAAGCAGATTAACGTTCGATACCGACGAACCGTTGAATCGATAGAGTCCGTAGGTCACGCCGAGCACATCGTCGGCAGTGGCTTTAGAAAGCAACGTGGCATTGGCCGAGCTGAGCGACCCGAACTGAGCCGGATTGTAGATCGAAACGCGATCTTCGAGTCGACCGATCGAACCACCTATGGCAGGTGTTCGCAAGGTGACTTGTCGGCCTTTCACATTCGTACGTTCGGGCACACGAACATCGGCGTTCGCAACTTCGGCGTTATGCGGGTACAGGAACTTAATCAAGCCCGGAGAAACAATGTTGTTCGCCGCTTGTGTGCTCCAAAGTCCTGTTTGAACCCCATTTTGAATGTAGCTTGCATAAAACGATGTCGTCGCCAGTTGACTGAATGAATCGCTCGGACGCACCAACTCGACGACTCCGTCGAAGAGCGAACCGTTGGTCGAGGTAATCGAAACGTCGCCGAGATCGGACTGAACGGACGCGGTCGCTCGCAGGATAGTCGGTGTTGGAAAACGCTGGTCGATCGTGATCGGTGAAACGAGTGTCAAATCGCCGGAAACTTCTTCAACGAAGATCGAATTCCCAGCCCATGCCGCCAAACCGCCCGCCGATGCGTAGCTGGAATCAAGTCGCAACGGTAACGCTTCTGAACCGAGCATTCCTGACTTGGAATACAGTCGTATCTCTTTGCCAGTGATGATCGAATTGGTATTGAAGGCTTGAATACCTTGTGCCGCCGCGATCGTTACGTTGCCAGTCAGAGCACGGATATTGCCGATATCGAATCGGCTTGCCTGATTGCCGATCGAGACTGCCAAGACATCGATACTTCCGCCGGCCAGCAATCCGAGCGAGCCTCGATTCCCTTCGATTTGTACGTCGATATCCTTTGCAACAGAGATCCATGGATTGGCACCGTAGATCGCTACCGAATCGGACGACAAGACGGAGCCGGCGGTGGATGTCAACGTTACGGCTCCACCTTGCGGTACTCGAAGGTCACCTCGCAGCAGCATACCACCGGCCGAATTAACGATGATGCTCGGCTGAGCACCCGTATTCGGCGAAAAAGAGATACCGATCGCGTGGTTGGCACGCAGAGTATTGGTGTAGAAGTCTTTGATTCCTTTTTCAATGAACAGTGTGGTGCGAATGGTCTTCTTTTTCAGCCAGCCACCGCCGAAGACTTCGACTTTAAAGCTCAAAGTCTCGTTGGTTCGTTCAAAACGATCATTGGGTCCGTCCGGTCGGAAGGTTGACGCCGAGACGTTGCTGTTGACCCATTCTAACGAACGAGCGTAATCGATCTCGCCGAGATCGACTACTTTGTCTGCGGCACCGATGTACTTGTAAACGACGCCGTTCAGATCGTATTCAGGAGCACGCACCAAAGTCTTGTTTTTCTTGACCAAAACTTTTTTGTCGTCGCGTTGTTCGTATCCGATGGTGAAGGCTTTGCCGACAGCGTAACTCGGAACTCGACTTTCGATGAACGGAATGAGGCTCGAATTCTCAGCCGTTTCAGATTCCAGCAGTGGTCGCTTGTCGAGCGGCGTGATGATCTCGCCAACGAAACTCGAATCGCGCACCAACGCATCAGCGATGAAATTGTTCCCGACGATGTTGAAGCTCTTCTTTTCATAAACGCGTTGGATGCTAAGAAGCTGCTTTTGGCCTTCCGTCCAAACGTAGTATGATCGCGAATCGGGAGCATACGACAATAGCGTGTCGATCGGAAAGCGATTGGTCGAAATCGGCGTGTAGACAATGGCGTTGTTGACGAGGGCACCCGTAAAAATGGAACGAGTAATTTCATCTCCCGCGCTGATGTATTCCGTTCGTGTCGGTGCGTTCGGAATCGCCGTATCGACGATAGTAATCTTACCGCGGCGAAGAGTAGTAACGTCTACTTGGTCGAGCACAACAGGATACGGAGTGTCGTTTTGAATCTTGATTCGAGCGTAGCCGTTAGCGACTTTCAAATTGCCGTTTCCGGTACTCAAGATGCGACCAGCGATGAGAATTTCGCCACCGGCCGGTTTCAATTTTCCGAAGACAAACTGCTGGTTCGCACTATCCCAACGAAGGTCGACCGGACCAGAATCGCCGTTGAAGCTGATGCCCGACGAGCTGTTCGAACGAGGCAGTCCGAACTCATCAAGAAACGTAGCGTTGAAATCGCCTAAAGCTGGAGGCGTGAAGGAACTCGAAATTCCGACATCAATGACATCGCTGCCCGATTGAATCAATCCGTTGACGTTTAGGTAACGAGCGGTAATAGCGATTCGACCGTTGGAAATGATCCGCGAAGTACTGTCGTTTATTGCTTGCTGGAGCGTTTTGGTGCCGTCGCTGACACTTTGCGTTGTATCGAAGACTTTGCGCTTATTTGGATCGTCGATGGCCGACTGGTAGAGCTTTGTAAAGTCGAGATACTGCCTGGGATCGCGAACGTGAAACCAGCCTTCGGAGTTGAGGGTAAAGTCCTTTGCGGAAATAATCGTCACCGGTTCTCCACGAATTTCGCCGGTGACAATGATGCTCCCTTCGAAGTTTTGGATGTAGACACTTCCGTCTTGATTATCAACTCCGTCGTTGATGTAAAGATCCTGATCAACGGACGGAGCTACGTAGCCTTGGATACCGTAGCCGCTTGCCGGGCCGAGTGCATTCTGAACGAGCGTGACTGCCTGGACGCCGGTTTGACTGACGTTGGACAAATTGTTGAAGTTGACGAAAACGTTGCCCGGTTCCATCACCCGCCGCTCACCGTTGACGATCGCAAGCCGCTCGCCGTCGAGGACCTGGATTCCATTGGTGACCATGGGAAAAAGCGAAGCGTTATAAACGTCGATTCGCGCTCCGACGTTGGCTCGTATTTGATTGTTGACTTTCGATTGGTAGATCGCGTTTGATGCGCCAGGCACTTCGATGAAAATCGATCCCGGCGAGGCAGTGAGTTGTGGCAAATCGAGGAACAAAAGGTCGAGATCGCGTTGGATAAAAAGGCGATCCTGACCGTCTACCGATACGGTTGTGAGTAGACCGAGTTTTTCGAGATCTTCGTCGATGATTCGCAACTGTTCTTGATAGCGAGCGATGGATTCGGCATTGCCAGTGTGATTGGCGATCCAATCGAGAACCGAATCGCGTTGCTTCAACAGTAGATTTCCAACATTGCGAAACGTCAGCATTGGAATCGGGACGTCGACTTTCTTGACGACAAAGAAGCGACCTAAAATCGAATTGCCAAAATCGCGAGTCACCGTGCTGTCGTAATCCGGCGAGCCTTGATTGACGAGGGTGTCACGTTCGGCGACAGAGAGGCCTTGCCATCGCGAAGTATCTGTATAATTCTCTTCGTGCGGAATGATCGTTCCTTCCGCTCCGACAAACTTGTAGTACTTACCCGCTTCGCCGCGACCATAGGCACCGAGGATGGCGCGAAAGATGTACCCTTGGCGGACATCGAACCCGATCTTAGAAACCGGGAGTAACGCGAATTCGTAATCCGAGTTGGCCGGTAAAGGTATAACGCCGGTCCTGTAGCGAGGGTCGTTTTTTTCAGCCGCAGTGAGCAGTGATCCCATCCGTGCCGGATCAATATAGGACTGCCCATCATACGTTAGCGGGAGGATCTTCATCACCGACTGACTGGCGGCACCGGCTTCGACTCGAACATTGTTGCCAATATCAACAACGCTGGTTTGAAAGACTTGCCCATTGTTGGAAATTGCTTTGCCATAGGGTGCGACCGACAAAGATACTGCAGAACCATCGGTTTTCGCATTGCTGAAACCAGGTTTCGCAATCAAATCAACGTCGCGCATGGCGACGATGCGTGAGGTGCCCTTGAGATCGATGGCATTGCGTTCGGTCAGCGTCGCGGAGACAGTATCAAGAACGGCATTGGGGAAGGTCGAAGCGACCAAGGCAGTGGCGTAACCAAAGTTGTCGAAACGATTGACACCGCCTGTGCTGCTGTTGGCGAACAGACCGGATTGAATAGCCACGTCGACACCGCGGATGGTCGAGTTATTGATGTCGATCTGTTGTGTGGCCGTCGTATTGCCGCGAACTTTGGAAAATGCTGCACCGGTAAAGCCGTTGACGGTCGTTAAATTCGTTTGTGGTGAGTTTGTCCCTTGCCCGCGCGTCGAAAGAGTTACCGTGCCGGATCGATTTTCAAGCGTCGCGCCCTCGGCCACGATGTTCGAGAGAGTAACGGCATCAATGATTGAGAAGCCAGCGGATACACCTGCGATCCCATTGACACCTTGAATCTCGACTTTGTCGGATGCATCGAAGTTGGTACTAGTTGCGATTTCAAAACTGCTGGGTTGTTTCAAACTTCCCACGGTGACGAGACTGCTTCCGGGACCGATGGTTACCGTGGCTGCAAAGGGTAGATTAGAAAGACCGATATCGGAGTCACTGGACATGACGTCGACACTCAAGGCGGCCGCAGTTGTTGATCGAACGTTTGCCTTTGAAGCTTGAGTCTTGGCTAAGTAGTTGTTCGATCGAACGTTGAGCGAATTCGCTCGAACGTTGGTTGAGTTTCCGAATCGGACATCGGCTCGGGATGTGTTTTCATTACTGACAAAAGCCCCTTTGCCAGCACCGAACGCGATCGATACACTATCGCTCACTGCGTCGATGTTCTGCTCATGATTGGAGTCGACGAAGAAACGGTTCGAAGCGATCGCGGCGGAGTTCCCGAGCAAGGCAGCCGTCGCGATATCGGATCGGGTTCGCGAAGTCGATCCGGCTCCGGCAAAGATACCACCTGAACCGGCGGTACTGTCGGCAAAGAAAGTGTCTTCGCTCTTCGCTAGAATGTTCACTGTCCCGCCCGCGACGATTTGCGCTCCGCTCAAGAGACCAGCGGTAACTTCATCGATTCCGTTGCCTTGTCCCGCATCGACATCGGCGTACATGAACCCGGCTGCAATGAGTCCGGAGACTGCCACACCCAGGCTTTTGGCAAGGCCATTGATCTTCATCGTGGCAATGATGTTCACATCGCCGCCTGAATTGAGCCTCGCATTGTTGCCGAGAGTCGCTTTCACTTCGTTAGCCAAATCGACAAAGGCAAAGTTCACCGTTGCGGCGAGACTGGCACCGGCGGTTAGACCGACAACGTCGGAGTGGGCTGTGATATCGCTGTTGGCTTTGATTGTCGCACCACCCGCTCCTCCGGTAAGCGTTGCATTGTCGCCTATGAAAGCCGCCGTCTCAGGCGTGTTCGGATTATCGATAGCAATCCGGACGAAAGCGGCCCCTGCTGCGACCGATCCGATCACCAACTGGCCAGCAAAACCATCGAGGTTACGATGATCGTTGGTAAGTACATCCAATCGACCGCTGGCCGTAATGGAGGCACCGCTTGCTACAAAAGCTTGAGCGACCGATTGATCCTTGGAGACGATGACGGCGGCACCTAACCCGATGTTGCCACCTGCGGCGCCGACATACGATTTGTATTCTTGATCGTTGTCGAGATTCGAGACGACGATGACATCACGTCCGGCTTTCAGGAGACCGCCGGCTTGAGCGGTCGAGTTGACGGCCGTTGTATTGACAGAGATACCGGCCCCGAGCCCTACCGCGCCGATTGCGATGGCACCGGTCAGTTGTGTGAAGTCGAGCCTTTCATCGGAGGTAACGCGAATAGAGCCGTCGGTTTGGATATCGGCACCGGAATTGATACGAGCGGTCGTGCCCGATGCGGCTCCGGTTGCGTCGATAGCGGCTTGGAGTGAAGCTTGCGACGGTGCAGCATTGCGAATTCGCGAAGACAAATTGGCACCGGCAGCGCCGACTCGCTTCTCGGAGCTTTGTTTCGGATTGCCGGTGTCATCGCTGAAGCCGTCGAGATAGTCGCTGGTCGATGTGGCGGCCGATTCGGCTTGTCGCGCTGCATCGCTATCGGCTCGATCGCCGTTGCCGGCTTGAAGGGCATTGGCCGTTTGTGGTGCTCCGCCGCTACCGGAATTGTTTTCATTGGAGTAATTCTTTTCGATCTGCGTACCGATCGACCAGACTGCGACGCTTGCCGCCAATCCGACCGCGCCCGAGCCAGCAGCACCGCTGACGGTAATTCCTTTCAGCTCCTTGATGCTCAGCGCGTTGATTTCAACGTCGCCTTTTGCATAAACGATCGCGCCGTTTGCAATGTCGGCCAGCGTATCATTTCGAATCGTAACGAGGTTGACAGCTCCCGCCAAACCACCCGATGCACCGAAAGCGACGGCTCCCGCAAAAGCCAAGCCGTTGACTGTATTAGCGGAGTTGACGTAGACGCTCTGATCGACTGCGGGGGCACCTGTCAAGGCTTTATTGATTCGAGCCCCCGGTTGGATTGTTGCTGTTGTATCGGAGTTGAGCAGGGTAACAGCAACGCCACCGGCCAAGGCTCCGGTGCCTGCGAAAGCACCTGCGACAGCTAAGTTGGTAAAGTCTTCAATCGAAGACGCTTGAACGACAACACCCGATACGGATCCGCGTGAATAACTCTTCCCGTCCGACGATTTCCCACCGGTGAGTATGTTCGTTAAGTCGTCGCCTGCGCCGAGAGCATCGACGAAAGCATTGGAAGCGATGACGGCGGTCGTGAGTTTGTCGATCTTCATGACGCTTACCGAGCCGCCAGCGGCTGCCGAACCGAAGCCGATCGCACCGGAAATATTATCGAGATCGGACGAGTCGTCAGCCACGACCAGCACGTCTCCGACGGCTTTAACATTGGCACCGATGTCGATTTTGGCAATGGTTTGGTTGTCGATGGTGAGCATATCCAAGGCACCACCCAAACCGACTCCGGCCGCCAAGCCTGCCCCAACCAGGAGAATGTCTTGACTATTAGCGGCGTAGATCGAAACATCGTCGTTCGCCTTCACGACCGCATTCGGTGCAATGGTTGCGAACGTTTTCTCGCGAATCGTCGCTAAACCTATACCGGGACTGATGGCACCACCAACAGCCAGCGAGCCAGCGATGGTGATAAGATTAAGATCGCTGCCAGCTCCGACCAAGACCGATTGTTTTGTACCGAGCGTCGTTGCGTCGGCGTTGACGCGTGCTCCGTCACCGATATAGGCTTCCGTCGTGTTGTCGATGAGATTGGTGCCACTGGAGATAGCGACCGCGCCGAAGCCGCCGGCTAAAGCAAACGTGTAGACTTCGATATCGTCGAGATTAGTGGCCGTTACTACTAGGCCCGAGTGCGTTCGTGTTTTCGGCGTTATCACGCGCCGTCCGGTCACCGACGGATCAAGCGTTTCATTGTTGTTGTTCTTGTCGAGATCCATGGCACTGATGCCTGCGCGTCCGACTTCGCCTTGTGCGGAAAGACTTGAGGCGTTCGCATTCAGCGTCACACTGTCTGGTTCGATACCGGGGCTCGAAGTTGAACCGACACCCGATTGACTGGTAATGGCGAATTCGCCAGTGCGGGCACTTAGCGGGGTACCTTGTCCTTCGCTGTGTACCTTGGCTCCGGCTCCGATGAAAGCTTGCGTCTTTTTCGTGATATAGGAAGCGCCAACGCCGGCGCTGACACCGGCGTATTTGGCTCCGGCACCGACACCCACAATCTTATCAAGCTCAGAGTCGACTCGCGCATCGACCAAGATGTTCCATCCCGCACGCACATCTCCAGGTCCTGCGGTCGCGACGGCGTCGGATGGATCGTCGCCGATAAAGGATCGCGTTGTGATATTCAGTGTATGAAGCGCCGCATCAGCGACAACGGAAACTTTTCCACTACCGGCGAGTCCGGCAGCGATTGAAGTGATGTCCTCTTTCGATTCGGTGGTTACGAAGAGATTCCCTTCGGCGTTCGCCGTGACACCGGAGTCGATGTATGCGATCGTTGTTTTGGTCAGCTCGTTGACGTCTGCACCAACACCAACGGCAACAACTCCGGAACCGGATAAACTACCGGCCACCGACGCGATGGTTGTCGTGTCACGAGCATTGACGTTGATGTGGGAAGTGATCGAAGGTTCACTGTCTACGGCGGTGAGTGTGGTGCCGCGGTCGACAAATGCTCGCGTCGTTTCAGTCAGTTCCATGTAGGTCGCCGCGCCGGCAACGGCGACTTTTCCGGCCCCGGAACCTGCGGCTGATACGCCAACAATTTCTTCCGTCGAGTTGGCGGCGATGGTGATTCCTGAACCTCGTGCCGTTATGTTTACTCCGCTGCGGACGTAGGCTTCGACGGTGTCTGTGTGTAACAGAACCATGTTGCCGGCTCCGACACCGACTTTGCCAGCAGCGCCGACCGAAGTACCGATGCCGGTCAATTTGAAATCACCGTTGGCAGTGATGCCGACGAGGCCTTCGCTTTGGATGATCGCATTCGGATCGGCGTAGCTTCGCGTTGCCGCCACGACGATGTAAATCGACGAGGACCCGGCGATACCGACGGAAGCGCTCGCACCGAGATTTCCCGACAAGGACTTCAAAGTTTCGGTCGAAACAGACGCAATGGTTATTCCATTCTTGGCGAAAGTGCTACTTCCTTCGGCAACGTAGGCTCGTACATCTTTGGTGAGGAAGGCCAAATCCAAACCGGCCCCCACGCCGGCAGATTCGAGAGCGACTCCAAGCGAGCCAGCGTAACCGACCAAAGTTGTGACGTCTTCGGCTCTAACGTTGACGCTTTGCGCAGCGCTACCAACGATATCAACAGCACGATTGATTTGCGCATTAACGCCGACGTAGGCGCGTGTGTGGAGGGTATAGCGATTGATGGCTGCGGAGCCGGCAACTCCGAAATCTCCGGATGAAGCGCCGCCGGAGATTGCAATCGAGGTCGCGATCGGATCGGGCGTTGTCGGGACGATGGAGCCTGCATCGGGGAAGTCGACTAAGCTCGGTGAGATGGTGTGTCGAGCGGTAATCGAGAGAACGCCTATCGCATCGGCACGACCATCGACGAAGGCTCGGGTATTGACTTCGATCACAGCAATAGCCGTTGCCCCACCGACGGCGCCACCGTAGATTTCCGGGGTGGAGAATCCAACACCGCTGGCCACGGTTTGGGGATTCGTTCGAGCCTCGGCCAAAACGGTAAGCGTTCCGGTTGATTTGACAATGGCCGGCGGGATCGCTCCATTTGGAGCAGCAATGAAAGCTTCGTTGGTGATCGAAGCCTTGTTGACGGCGGCTGAACCGGCGATACCAACAACGCCTTTTCCTCGCCCGGCTGCCGCTCCCCAAGCTACGATGTCGTTGCTCTGGTTGGCAGGAGTGATGGCTTGAATCGTGACGCCGTTTCCACGAATCGAAGTGCCGGAGTTGACCAGTGCTCGGTTGAGAAAATCGACGGTATGAAACGCTGCGCCAGCACCGATACCGTTGGTGCCGGGCTGCGTCGACATGGCTGGACTAACAGCTTTGGAAAATACGTCAAAATGCCCTGACGCAGTCACCGAAACGGTTCCGCTGGCGCTGATGATCGATCCAGAATCGATCGATGCAGTATTTTGACCTGAGATTTTGCCGTAAGCCAAGGCCCCGGCAATGCCGACCTGAGGCGAAAGAATTTTAGCGACTGCATCCGAGTCCCCGTTGGCTGCATCGACGGTATCGGCGACTCGAGGGATCAAACTGAGTCCGTTCGTAAGACTGGCAACGAAGGGTGATTTGAGTAGACTTCCTACTTCCGCGTCGAAATTAAAGCCTTCGTCCTTCGCACCGCGAGCACTGGCTTTTGCATCAATCGTCGCCACCGTTGTTGCTTGCGATAGTACGATCAGCGAACCACTTAATGTCATCGATCGCGCGATGGTGGCAGTCGATTTTTCGTCGACGAGATTGAAACCGGAGGAAACGCCTAGGCCTACCCAATCGCCCGCGCCATCGGCATTAGCTTTCGTGTTGACTCGGCTGTTGTGGTTCGTTCGAACTGCGACACTTGGAATCGCAATCGAGGCACCCGAGCCAAAACGCGAATCGGTTTGATTTCCAATAATCGCTATTCCAACTGAGCCGCTGATTCCCACATCCCCGGCCGCACCCGAGGCAGCTTCGGTGGTCGTGAGATGATCGGCTATGGCGTCGATGGTAAGGCTCGATAGCGTCCCGATGATCGTCGCGTTATCTGCAATTGTCGATAGCGTTACGTTGTCAACTTTGTTGAGCGAGAAAGAAGCACCGACACCGACTGTGCCGGCGTTGACCGACGGTGCGGGTTTCGTTTTGGCTTGCGCGGCGACTTTCGAGTCGGCCTTGATGGCAATTGCTTGTCCGGTCAATCCTTGAACCGTCAAGCCCCCTTTGATTTGTGCCGATACGTTGGTGCTGAGGAGGTTGATGGCGACTGCTCCCGCGAAGCCGACTTTTCTCGCACTCGCTCCTGAAGTTGCATCGACGACAAACGTGTTTGAATTGTCCGCTCCGACCGTTCGCTTGTCGGCTTCAATTGTCAGCCCCTTGGTGTTCAATACAACTCCGCTTTCAATCGACGCACCGATCACTAAATCGACAACGTTGATAGCGACCGCCACCCCGACTCCGACCGACGCCGAACTGGTCGCATCGCTATTCGCAATTGCGTTTCCATCCGTGTTGCCGAGAGCTCGAATCGTCGTTGATCCGCCGACGGTAACTTGACTATTGCTGCCGATCATAGCGCGCGTCGTCGACTCGATCATGTTGAGCGACAGACTAGCTGCGATTGTGACTTCGCCTTTTTCGTCCGAGGGTTTAGGATTCACTCCAACGCGTGTCGCGCGCGCCGCGCGTCCAAGGGCAGCAGCTTGCTGGTCGGCTTTGCTGCGTTGGTTATCTAGTTGCAGCTTGGCGGTCCCACCGTCTTCGTCTCCCCCTTTGGAACCGGCTTTCGCAGTGACGGTCGAGTTTTCTAAGCTTGTCGCTGTTAGTGATAAGCTGCCGCCAATGTTCACATTTCGATTAAGGCCAGCGAGCGTCGTACTGACTCCCCAGCCCACGCTAAAGACTCCGGCGATAGCGACCGAAGAGCCGGTCTCCGTTACCCCTTCGCCGTTGATCGTGTTTAGTCCGCTGTGATCGGAAGTAATGGTTAGATTTCCAGCGACCGTCAACAAACCTCCTGCATCGAGCTCGGCAACCGTGTCGTGATTGACGATTGCATTGGCGATTCCAGCCGCGATTGCGACACCACCGGCGGCGCCGGATTTAGCGGTGGTCGTGACATCGTTTTTCGAAGTCGATGTGACGACGAGATTTTGAAGGTTGGCGATCGTTGCGTTGGAGCCGACTTCCGCTAATGTCACATGGTCAGAAACATTCAGTGCGTAGGCGGCACCGATGCCGACGGCTCCGTCGCCGACAACGACGATTGGTTTCGCGAAAGCCGTTTCATTGGTAATGGAACTGGCGTTTATAGTTAAGCTCGAGCCGTTCGCATTCAAATTCGAGCCGGGTTGAATCGCCGCCTTCGCATCGGATACCGCCACGTTGACGGCAACGGCGCCTGCAACACCGAAATCGTCGTTGTTAGCCTGACCACCGCCGCGTCCCGATTGAGCCGTCGTCGATAGGGTCCCCTGGGAAATTTTTCCTTCAATCAGAATCGAGTTCCCTTTGAGAACGGCTGAGCCGCCGACTTCGGCTTTCGCATCGGTCGAGACGACGGCGACACTCACTCCAACGCCGACGCCTCCATCTGAAGCGGCAATCGTTGTAGAGCCGTCCCCGATCGTGGTGATGTTGTAGCGTTCGTCGGCAATCAATCGCAACTCGCCGTTGTTGGATCGAACGTTACCGCTGAGAATCTGCGCTATCGTATCGCCGGTATGGGTGGTGAAGGCTGCGGCACCGGCAAGCTTAACGCTCCCGTCGGAGGTCGACACAGAATTGGAGATGAGCGATTGCTGAAGCTTGGTATTGGTGTTGGCATTGCCGTCTTCGTCTGCTCCTTTCGGAGTCGCTCGAGCCGTAACATTCGCCGTACGATTGCTGCTTGAAGTAAGGTATACACTTCCGGTACCTACTAGGCTTGCGTTGCCATCAATCGTAAGTGTCGCATCTCCGATAACGATGGCCGTCGCCAATGTTCCGCCAGCACTCGAACTACCGCCGATGCCATCTGCAGTCACGGTGACGCCGGTCACGTTCTCGGAACTGATCGACGTAAAGCCTGCAACATTGATCGAGGCGTTTCCTCCAATATGGACGTCAGCTTGACTGAACACAAATGAGCCCGCAATCGCGGCATCGTTGGTGAGATCGTCGTTCGCATTGCTATCCGCTTGCGGTTTGCGAAGCATGTTGGTGAAGATGTTCGACCGACCGACGACGGTGAAGTTTCCGGAAGTCGTGATCTGCGACGTCCCGGCTATATCGACATCGGCTAATCCGATTCCGACACCTCCTGCATAGCGTAGCGAACCCCCAAACGCCGAAGCTTCATTGACGACAAGACTGATGTTTGCGATTGCTTCAAAAGTCACTTCGCCAGCGCTGATCGAGCCCGATTGCATGCTGATACCGACAATCGGTACCACGAAGAGATTCGGAACATCGTCACCGTCGACGATTCCATTACCGCCAGTCGACGTCGAGCGAATCGATAGATTGTGATTGGGCATGGAAAGGTTACCTACCGCTACTTCGATATTGCTTGTCGAAATAACGCGGAAGCTGAACCCCAATGTTCCAGAACCTTCCAAGCGGACTAAATCGTCGGCGAAAGGCATGCTTGGAAGGGGCGGTATCTGTGGCGGAAGTGGAAGCGTCGGCAACGTAATTGGGCCGTCAACACCACCATCGAAGTTGATTTCGAAGAGTCCGCCGCTAGCTGCCACAAACGTGTTGAGAAGATTCAAAGTTCCAACGTCGATGCGGAGCTTATCACCGCGACTGTCTTTATTGTTTATCGATCGAACATTGAGAGTTGTGTCACCGACGCCCGTCAGCACCAACGGGGTTGCAACATCGTTTCCTGTAGAAGTGGCCACTAGGCGAACCAACGGGGCGACTCCTCCTGAATCGACTCGAAAAGTTAGATCGTCTACCGCACCGGAATAGAGAAAATCGGTCGCCAACATGGTTCGCACTTCCAGAGATTCAATTAGGCACCGCCTAAAACGTACTCTGGCTGAATTTTCAGTCTGCAAAACGTTTCTTCGTCGGCGATTTGCAACTTCTAGTCGAAAAACGTTTGGATTTTTTGGAATTGCCACGATGAATGCCCGACGAGGAGAGATGGAATGGGATCACCATCCCGAAAGATGACAATGAATAATCCGGGAACCGCCGGTCGGTTGGGACAGGCTATCCAGAAATTTTCGGAAAGTTTTCGAGATTTATTCAAGTTGAAAAAACGGACGTACGCTTTTGTATTTACACCCCATAAGATGCTCAAAGATAATGTGTATGATGATCATGGAACGTCGAGACCGTGTGGCTTTGAATTCCTTTGATTTAAGTGGGTGGCTGAGCCGATGGACGAACAATCCGGCGGAACTGAATTACTGGAGCAATTGTTTCAGCAGAATCATGAGCGGATGAAGAAATTGATCGCGTTCCGGTTGGCACCATCGCTCAGGCGACGTATCGATGAATCGGATGTCCTTCAAGACGCTTTCGTAGAAGCTTGTCGTAAGTTCGAAAATTACAAAAAGGATCCGAAGGTTCCGGCCTTCTTATGGTTGAGACTGATTGTGACCGAGACGCTGATCGATTTACATCGGCATCACCTTGGGGTACAAAGTCGCGATCCGAGACGTGAGGCCTATGAACATCTCGGATCGTTTGGGCAGACGACCGCCTTGTTGCTAGCCGATCACCTGATAGGCGATTTCACGCCTCCTCATATTGCGGTGTCGCGACAAGAAACCTTGCAGCGTTTGCGCAACGTGCTTGAAGAGCTTGAACCAATCGATCGAGAAATCTTGGCGCTGCGACACGGCGAACAACTGACGCGACATGAAGTGGCAGGAGTATTGAATATCCCAACGGCGACCGCAGCCAAACGCTATGTGCGTGCCTTGGCGCGGCTGCGGAAGCGTATGGAGGATTCGCATGAAGAATACCGCTAACGGTTTGCCTTCGGAAGACAATTCGATTCATTACGAAGTGCTTGACGAGCTGGTCGAAGTGTTTCTACAAAGGCGAAGAACTGGCGAATCACTCACGATCGAACGATTTTCTGAAGAACATCCAACGCTCACCTCAGAGATACGCGAAATATTTCCGACTCTCCTTCAGATGGAGCAGCTTGGACGAAGCGAAGAATCGCATTTGCTCGATCCAAGTCCTGGCCAACCTAACACGTACTCGGCCATCACATCAAAGATGGAAAACGTTGGCAGCCGCGTTGGTCCGTACATCATCGTATCGGAACTTGGTGAAGGAGGCTTCGGGATGGTCTTCAAAGTCGAGCAAACCGTACCGATGCATCGATTCCTGGCGATGAAGATTATCAAGCCCGGGATGGACTCGAAAGAAGTTATCGCTCGTTTCAATGCCGAGCGGCAAGCACTCGCCATACTAGACCATCAAGCAATCGCAAAAATAATCGACGGCGGTACGGCCGAATCCGGTCGCCCTTATTTTGTAATGGAACTGGTCGATGGAATTCCGATTTCCAAGCATTGCGAAAGGGCGTCGCTTGACGTGCGCCGCCGAGTCGGCTTATTCGTAGAGCTTTGTGACGGAGTGCAACACGCTCACCATCGAGGCATCATTCATCGTGATCTCAAACCGACTAACATCTTGGTCTCGCAGGTAGACGACCGATTCACGCCAAAGATTATAGACTTCGGTATCGCGAAAGCCCTTTCGGCTCCTCTGTCGAATGACGAAGGCCTGACGAAAATATCGCAAATCATCGGAACGCCGCTCTACATGAGTCCGGAACAATCGCGTTTCGGGGCTACGAAAATCGACACTCGCTCGGACATCTTTTCTTTGGGAGTTATCCTCTATGAAATGCTGACCGGACGAACACCGATCGAACGTGAGCGATTGGCGACGATGAACGCGACCGAGCTTCAATTTAT
>Ga0105048_10005916_pt1 | contig 19747 bp, 15 predicted proteins | sample MAT05_FD_78382 | JGI IMG/M metagenome (GOLD analysis project Ga0105048, IMG submission 78382) | Freshwater microbial communities from Lake Fryxell liftoff mats and glacier meltwater in Antarctica - MAT-05 | ecosystem: Environmental > Aquatic > Freshwater > Ice > Liftoff microbial mat | place...
AAACTTCTCGTCGCCACCTACCGCGTTGGCACCGGCCGCCTTGCCCTGCTTGTTGGCAGTCGTGCCGAGTGGAATCCAGACCTGCTTGCCCGACACAAGCTGCAGCGACTCGGCGCAGTCGCCGGCCGCGTAGACATCGGGCAGGTTGGTGCGCAGCTGCTCATCGACGGCGATGGCGCCCGTGTCGCCTAGCGTGATCCCGGCCGTCTTGGCCAGCGCCACGTTGGGCTTCACGCCCACCGAAACCAGCACCATGTCCGTCTCGAACGGCACCGTGTCGGTGTGCGCCAGCAGCGCGCCGCCTTGCGCCTCGATCGACTTGAGCTGGACGCCGGTGCGCACCTGCACGCCGTGCTGCTCGACCTCGGCCTGCACCAGCTGCGCGATGGCCAGCTCGAAGCCGGGCAGCACCTGCGGCTCTCGCTCCAGCATGGCCACGTCGATGCCGCGCGCGCGCAGGCTCTCGGCCATCTCCATGCCGATGTAGCCGGCGCCCACCAGCAGCGCGCGCCGGGGCGCATGCTGCGCGATGAACTGCTTCACGCGTGCGCCGTCCTCCAGAGTGCGCAGCGTGAACACGCCAGGCAAGTCCATGCCGGGCAGCGGTGGCTTCACGGCCTGCGCGCCGGTGGTGATGATCAGCTTGTCGTAGGCCAGTTCGTAGTCGCGGTTTTCGCGGCTGTCGCGCACGCTCAGCTTCTTGGCCTGCGCATCGATCGCCAGCACCTCGTGCTGGGTGCGCACGTCCACCTCGCGCTCGCTGCGGAAACTCTCGGCCGAGATGACCACCAGGTCGTCGATGGGGCGTGCGGGGTCGGCAATGTTGTAGGGCAGGCCGCAGGCGCCGTACGAGACCTCGGGGTCGCGCTCCAGCAAGATGACCTCGGCGTCGGGCCGTCTGCGTTTGGCCTGGCTGGCCGCGCTTGTGCCGGCCGCCACTCCCCCGATGATGACGATGCGCAACATGGCGCCAGCTTAGCGCACAATGGGTGCTTCAGGTGCGCGACAGCTCCTGCGCGCGACGGCCCAGGCCCTGCACCACTGAATGGAAGCTGCGCAGCCTGCGCACCGCTGCGCGCGGCAAACGCTGTTTCACCAGCTGCTCGATCAACGGCATGCGCGAGGTGCCGCCCGTCAGACACACGATGTCCACCGCACCGTGCTCGGTGTTGCCCATCGCCAGCGTCTCGTCCAGCGCGGCCAGGATGCGCGCCACAGGTGTCTCGGCCGAGCTCTCCAGCGTGCTGCGCGTCACCTCGCGCGATAGCTCGGCGCCCGGATAGTCCAGCGACACCAGCGCGCGGTCCTGCTCCGACAGCTTGCGCTTGGCCGTCTCGACCGCCTCGTACAGGTCGAAGCCCACTCCGTCCTCGACGATGACCATCAGCTTGTCCAGCTTGTCGCGGTCCTTGATGTCCACCGCACCCGTGGAGATGCCGTTCAGTCGGCGCAGCACGGCGGTGCGATCGAGCAGTGTCAGATCGGCCGGTGAGCACAACATCTCTACCAGGTCCGACGGCATGGTCAGGATGTTGGAGCCGAACGGCACCTTGTACTGCGTGGTGGAACCCAGGTCGTGCGCCACCGACCGACGCACAAGCGCGCCGTCCAGCGCATCGCCGGCCACCGCCACGCCGCCCACGGCCAGCACGTCCTCGGGCGCGAAGCCTTGCACGCCCATGCGGACCAGCGTGAAGTCCGAGGTGCCGCCACCGAGATCCACGATCAGCACCAGCTTCGGCTCGGTCAGATCGCTGGCGAAGTCGTAGGCCGCGGCGACAGGCTCGGGGCAGAAGCTGATGTCCTTGTAGCCGGCCAGCTGCGCTGCCTTGCGCAGGCGCGTCTCGGCCAGCTGGTCGTCGTCGGGGTCGTTCGAGAAGCGGGCAGGGCGCCCCAGCACGGCGCGCGTCACATCGGCGCCGTAGTGTTGGCAGGCGCGCTCGCGCATCACGCGCAGCAGTGTGGCGATCAGCTCCTCGATCGTCACCGTCTTCTCGGCGATGCGCGTGGCGGTAAAGGCGCGCGACGGCAGGTGGCGCTTGATGGAGCGGATCAGGCGCCCGCGAAAGCCGTTGGCCACCAGCGCCTTGGGGGCAGCCGCGCCGAACGCGTATTCCTCCATGCTGGCGAAGTAGAGCGCGCTGCGCATCACCGTGGGGTCGGACGCTTCCGGATCGATGGGCGCCGGGGGAAACAGCTTTCCGGGCGCGGCGGCGCAAAGCAGCGAGTTGCTCGTTCCGAAGTCGATGGCGAAGATGGTGGGCAGCTCGGACATGGAACCGCCCAGCTTGTCGTCAGGAGGTGACGCCGTCTACGCGGAATCCTCGTCCGCGCAGCAGCTCGGCCACTTTTGCGGCGCGATCGCCCTGCAGCACGATCTCCGGCCTGCCGCCCTCGTGTTCCACGGTGCCGCCACAACCGAGCGACTGCTTCAGCTGCCTGGCCAGCGCCTGCAGTGCGGCCTCGTCGAATTCACGTAGCTCCTCGAAGCCGCGCACGATGATCACCGCCTTGCCGCCGCGGTGTTTGGTCTCGCGCCGCAGCACCAGCCGACCACGCGACTTCTTGCTGGGCTCGGGCGTCGGCCTGGGCGCGCTTACCGTGGTGCCCTGCGCCTCCGGAGCGACCGGTGGTGCGACCGCGGTCGGCTTGCTGGCCAGCGCCGCGAACGGCGAGTGCTTCAGCTCCTGCGGCGCGGCGGGCGTGGGCCCCTTGGCCTTGTCTTTTTTCGACATGCCCCGCGAGCGTAGCCCATGGCATCCGGCCCGGACGCGACTACATGGCCCGCGGCAGCAGGACCACGAACGTGGTGCCTCGGCCCTGCACACTGTCGGCGTACACGCGCCCTTTCAGCTGGCGCACGATGCCGTAGACCGAAGCCAGGCCCAGGCCCGTGCCCCCGGTCTTGGTGGTGAAGTAGGGCTCGAACAGGTGCCTCCTGGCGTCGTCGCTGAGCCCCACGCCCTGGTCGCGCACCTCCAGCGCCAGCCAACCGCGCCCGCGCACCTCGTTCGCGCGCGGCTCGCGCACCCGGATCTCCACCAGCCCCCTGCCGTCGCTGGCCTCGCCCGCGTTGATGCACAGGTTCAGCAGGATGCGCTCCACCTGGGACGGATCGGCCAACACCGCCGACTCGGTTACCAGCAGTTCGGTCTGAACCTGCAGGTCGGCACCGAAGCGCGCGCTCAGCACCGGCACCATCGAGGCCAGCGCGCGCGCCAACTCCACCCGCATCGGCGTGGCTGCACCATCGCGACCCAGCACCAGCAGCTGCTGGGCAATACGCGCCCCCATCTCGGCGGCCTCGATCACATGATGCGCCGCCTCGGTCACCCGCGGGTCGGCATGGTTCAGCAGCAGGTCGGCGCCGCCGATGACGCTGGTCAGCACATTGTTGAAGTCGTGCGCCGCGGTGCGCGCCAGCCTGCCCAGTGCCTCCAGCTTGGCCGCGCGCTGCATGCGCTCCTCCTGCTCGCGCAGCGTGGACTCCAGCTGCAGGCGCGCCGACTGCTCCTCGATCATGGCGATCATGTCGGCCACCGAGCCAGCGAAGTCGAGCTCGTGCTGCTCGAACTCACGCGGGCTGCCCACGTGCTCGTGACACACCACGCCCACCACGTGGCCGTGCAAAATGATGGGCGCGTCCAGAACCGACACGATGCCGTTCGGCGTCAGGTAGCTGGCCGTCAGCTCGCCCGTCACGCGGTGCGTGCGCGCGTCAGTCGCGGCGATCACACGCCGCTCGCGCAGCCCGGCCAAATAGTTGGGGAACATGCGCGCGTCCAGCTCCGCGCCGCTCGTGAAGCTCTTGCTGGTGAGCGTGTACAAACACTGACAGATAAGGTTCGTATCCTCGTCGTCGAAGTACCAGAGCCCCACCCGCTCGATGTTCAATGCCTGGGCGCTGACTGCGGCCGCATGGGCCACTGCCTGCTGGCGCGCCTGTTCGCCGGCGATCACATGTCGCGCGATGCTCAGGCGTGCGGTCTCGAAGGCAATGCGCTTGCTTGTAGGGCTGGTCACCCGGAGAGTATATCGATTGAGCGGGGCAGAGTGACACCAGATCCTGGCCAGATACGCATCAAGGCGGCGGCAGACGTAGACACGCAACCCGTATTCCAGGGCGGCGCGACGGCTGCCTTCGGGCTTCCTGTGCTGTTGCGCTTCGCGCTCCTGGCCTCGCCGCCAGCGCTGCTGATCGCCCTGCTGTCGCACCACGCACAGCTGCCCATTTGGCTGTCGTTTATGCTGCTGTTCGGCCTGCTGCTGGCGGCCGGCACGCTGGGGGCACTGTCGCAGGCGCGCCGCGATGCCGCGCGCGCGCACTCGTTCGGGCAGTACACGTTGGTCCGGAAAATAGGCGAGGGGGGCATGGGGGTGGTGTATGAGGCCAGCCACGCGCTTCTGCGCCGACCCACCGCCATCAAGCTGCTGCGGCGCAGCGCCGAGAGCAGTGCGCAGGCGGGGGCCGAGGCGCTGCTGCGCTTCGAGCGCGAGGTGCAGCTGACCAGTCAGCTCAGCCATCCCAATACGGTAGTGATCTATGACTACGGACGCACCGACGAGGGCGTCTTCTATTACGCCATGGAGTACATCGACGGTGTCGATCTGGAGCGCCTGGTGCGGGTGGACGGTGCGCTCTCGGCGGCGCGGCTCATCCACCTGGCGCTGCAGATCTGCGGCTCGCTGGCCGAGGCCCACCAGAAGTCGCTGATCCACCGCGACATCAAGCCTGCCAACCTGCTGGTCTGCGAGCGCGGCGGCGTGCCGGACACCATCAAGGTGCTGGATTTTGGCCTGATCAAGCGGCTTGATGGACCGGTGGTGTCGGGCAGCCACGTGCTGGTGGGCACGCCGCTGTACATGGCGCCCGAGGTCCGGGCCGACCCCACGCGCGCCAGCAAGCGCAGCGACATCTATTCGCTGGGCGCGGTGCTGTACTGGCTGGCCACCGGTCAGACCATGCAGGAGGCGGCACTGGTCACGGATCAGACGGCGGCCCTGCCGGTCGACCTTGAGCGCGTGATCCTGCGCTGTACCGAGCCCGACCCGTGCGAGCGACCCGAAAGCATGGAGGAGCTGGCCGCCGAGCTGCGCCAGTGTCGTGCTTACAACGGCTGGAGTCTGGACGACGCGCGCGACTACTGGAACGAGCGCGGGAAGCGGCTATCTCGGGTGCTGTCAGAGCCCGCCGCGCCCGGCGCGCGCACCGTGACAGCGAGCTGACATGAGCAAACGCATCGGCGATCCCCGCCACGGCATCCTGCGCCGACAAACCTCGAAGCCCCCCGCCGACGCGCCCGCGGCCGCAGCCAGCGGGGCGGGCAGCACGAAACCCTCGGGGTCGTGGCTGACCCGTGCCAGCGCCGCGCTGGCCTCGCCGCTGTCGGTGCTGATCGTGGTGCCCGGACTGGTGGTGCTGGTAGGGCTGGTGCTCACGCTGATGGCCGATCACGCGCTGCGCGGCAGCAATCTGGAGGTGGCGCGGCAGCGGCTCTCCGATCAGGCGCAGACCGTCGGCGACCTGGTGCGCGTGGCGCTGGAACAGGCCGATCCCATGCTGGAGCGGCTGAGCGGCCTGGTGAGCGAGTACGACCCCAGCCTGCCCCCCGAGCCGCTGGCGCACGGCATGGCCGACCTGTTGTTGGGCCGGCCGGGCGTCACCTATATCAGCGCCAGCTTCCCCGACGGCCGCTTCCAGGCGGTCTACGTCGCTGACGATCACAGCCTGCGCTTCCAGGACACGCGCGTCACGGCGACCGGCAGCGAGGACAGTCGCGCCCGGCTCGGTGCGCGCGGTGCGTTGCTGCCCGAACGCCATGCCCGCACCCACTATGACCCGCGCCAGCGCGGCTTCTACAAGCTAGCCGTGCAGGCCGGGAAGGCGGTCTGGACCGAGCCGTACGCGTTCTACACCACGCATCGCACTGGCGTCACACGTACCAAACCGGTGTATACCCAGGTGAAGAGCGTGCGCACGCTGCACGCGGTGCTGACCGTCGACTACGACGTGCACGCCATGTCCAGCATGCTGGCCGCGCGCAGCTTCCCCGGCATGCGGGCGGTGCTCTACGCGCGCGATGGAACGGTGCTGGCCTACGCGGGCCGTGAGCTGGTCAACGCCGTGCCGATCCTGGCCGAAGATCGCACGCTGCGCTTCTCGGACCTGCGCGACCCGGTCATGCAGACCTTCTTCGCACAGGCCGAGCGCGTGGATCACCGGAGCAGCGCGCTCACCAGGGTGGTGCAGGCCGGCGTGCCGTATCTGGCGGTGGTGGCCAAGGCCTCGGCCGACGCCGCGCTGGACTGGTCCGTGGCCTACCTGGCGCCCGAGAGCGTGTTCCTGAAGGAGCTGTACCGCTATCAGCGTCGCAGTCTGACTGTGGCGGCGTCGGTGCTGTTGGTGGCATTGCTTGTGGCCTACGGCTTCGCGCGGCACGTCACGCGCACGCGGCGCGAGATGCAGGCCGTCAAGGCCGAGGTGCGGCGCGCGCAGGCGCAGGTGCGCGAGCTGGGCAGCTATCGCCTGGTGGAGTGCCTGGGTCGCGGCGGCATGGGCGAGGTGTGGCGAGCCGAGCATCGTCTGCTGGCCCGCGAGGCGGCGGTGAAGCTCATCAACGCCAGCGCCCTGGGCGACCGGGACGAGCTCAACACGCGCTTCCGGCGCGAGGCCGAGGCGCTGGCCTCGCTGCGCTCACGCAACACCATCGAGCTGTTCGACTACGGCCTGGCCGACGACGGCACGTTCTTTTTCGTGATGGAGCTGCTCGACGGAATGGACCTGGACACGCTGGTCAAGCGCCACGGTGCGCAGCCCTGGGAGCGTGTGGTGCCGCTGCTGGTGCAGGCTTGCGCGTCGCTGGCCGAGGCGCACGACGTGGGGCTGGTGCATCGCGACATCAAGCCAGCCAACATCTTCGTGTGTCGCGCCGCCGATGAGCTGGACGTGGTCAAGGTGCTGGACTTCGGCCTGGTACGCGCGGTCAGCAAGGGCGAGCGAAACGAGCTGGCCGAGGACGCACAGCTGCGCAACTCGCCGCTGCCCGACGCGCAGGCGCCGGGGCTGACCTCGTCGCAGGGGGCCATGGGCACACCGGGCTTCATGCCGGCCGAGCAGATCTTTGGCCACGCACTCTCGGGGCGCGCCGATCTGTACGCGCTGGGCTGCGTCGCGGTCTGGCTGCTCAGCGGCAAGCAGCTGTTCGACCACACCGAGGCCATGTCACTGATTGTGGCCACCATCTCTGAAGAGCTGCCCGACCTGCGCGCGCGTATGCCCGACAGCGTGCCCGATGCATTGCTGGAGGTGGTGCGGCGTTGCCTCTCCCGGGCCCCCGGCGACCGCCCCAGGGACGCACGCGCGCTGGCCGACCTGCTGCGCAAGGTCAGCGGCCCCGCCTCGGGAAACTGGACCGAGGAGCAGAAAATCGCCTGGTGGGCCATGCGCAAGACGCCGTTCGTTCGGCCCGCCGACAGCGCCGACCTGCCGCTCAGCACGCGTACCATGGTGATGGCGCAAGACATGGCTGCGCAGACCGACGCCGGCGTGCTAGACGGCCAAGCCGGATGATCCCCTGGAAGCAGCTGGCCAGCGCCAAGGTGCCCGGTGAGGGGGGCGTGCTCTGCCTCCATCAGCGCGGCCACGAGTTCTCGGTGCGCGTCGATCGTGCCGAGCTGATGAACAGCCGTGCCCACGGCTCGGAGGAGGCACTGGCCGACCTGGCCTGCACACGCATCCACAACCGACCCCAGGCGCGCGTGCTGATCGGCGGCCTGGGCATGGGCTTCACGCTGGCGGCGGCGCTCAAGCAGCTGAAGCCCGATGCGCAGCTGGTGGTGGCCGAGCTGGTGCCCGAGGTGGTCGCCTGGAACCGCACTTTCCTCGCCGATCTGGCGGGCCGCCCGCTCGACGACCCGCGCGTCGAGGTACGCGAGCAGGACGTAGCCGAGGTGCTGCGCAGCGAGAAGCGCGCGTACGATGCGGTGCTGCTCGACGTCGACAACGGCCCCGAGGGGCTGACCCACGAGGGCAATGACTGGCTCTACGGGCGTGCCGGCCTGGCCTCCATCAAGGCCGCCCTGCGCCCCATGTCCGTGTTGGGCGTCTGGTCGGCCAAACCTGACGCGGGCTTTCGCACGGGCCTGGCAAAGGCGGGTTTCAAGGTGGAGGAGCACACGGTCAAGGCGCGCGGCGACCGGGGTGGCCCGCGCCACACCATCTGGCTGGCCGCACGAGGTTGACCGCGCTGCTCACAGGAGCGGCAAGGTGGGCCAACGCCCGCGCAAGTGTCAGCGCATTTACCATGCGCAGGACGCGCGGCTTCGGCGGCTGGCGCCCCCGCGTTATGCTGGGTCTGCAAGGAGTCCCGGACCAATGCGCAAGCCAGCCAGATTGCACCGCCTGTTCATCGGCACGAGCCTGCTGCTCGCCTGCAGCGGTGAGATCGAGCCCGCCATCACGAAAGACAGTCTGGTGGATGGCGGCGCGAACAACGACGCGGATTCGGCCCGGGATGGCAGCGCGGGCAACGACGCGACGCTGACCAGCCCCGAGGCGGGCAGTGCCGGCAACCCCGACGGCCGTTGCGCCATCCCCGCCGAGGCCCGAGAAGAAGACGTGAGCACACCGCGCACGGTGGTCGGCGATGGCAGCAAGGCCAGCTGCACAGGCAGCGCGTTCGTCGCGGCCGTGGCCAAGGGCGGCATCATCACCTTCAACTGTGGCCCCGATCCGGTCACCATCACGCTCGACCGCACCGCCAAGGTGGTCAACGACAACGGTCCCAAGATTGTCATCGACGGCGGCGGCAAGGTCACCCTCAGCGGCGGCGGCAAGCTGCGCATCCTGTACCAGAACACCTGCGACAGCGCGCAGACCGTCACCCCCCTCCCGCACTGCGACAACCAGGACCACCCGCAGCTGACGGTGCAGAACCTGACCTTCATCGACGGCAACGCCCGCAGCGAAGAGGAGGGCGGCGGCGCCATCTTTGCGCGCGGTGGCCGATTGAAGATCGTCAACTCGCGTTTCTTCAACAACGTCTGCGCAGACACGGGGCAGGAGGTGGGCGGCGGCGCGGTGCGCGCGTTCGACCAGTTCGACGACAAGCCCCTGTACGTGGTCAACAGCACCTTCGGCGGCGAGACCAAGCTGGGCAACGTCTGCTCGAACGGCGGCGCGCTGAGCAGCATCGGCGTCTCGTACTCGGTCATCAACAGCGACTTCAGCTACAACCGCGCGATCGGTCGCGGCGCCAACCCTGCCCAGGCCAACACGCCCGGTGGGGGCAGCGGCGGCGCCATCTACAACGACGGTGGCAAGTTCACGCTCAGCCTGTGCGGCACCAAGATCCAACACAACCACGCCAACGAGGGCGGCGGTGCCGTCTTCTTCGTCAGCAACGACGAGACCGGCTCGCTTGAGATCCGCGACTCCACGCTGACCGACAACAAGAGCGACAAGTTCGAGACGTTGCCCGGCATCTTCGTGATCGCCAAGGACGAGCCGCTGATCGAGCGATCCACCGTCGAGTAGCGCGCTGCCTCGGTGCGTGGAGCGGGCGGCGTGGGAAGTTTCAGGTGCCGCCAGAGATGAGGCGCGCCTCTTTGCCGCAGGCGTGTTTCTTCGGCGACCAGGGTACGAAGCAGCACACGCGGTTCACGTGACGGGCCACAGCAAGATCACGGTGTGCGTCCAGATCATGTGCGAAATCAGCGGCGATAGCAGCGAGTGCGTAAGCCTGCGCTGCATGCTCCACAGGCTGCCGCAGACCGCCGCCAGCGCGAACACCACCCACGAGCCGCTGCCCAGCTGCGCCAGCGCGTAGGTCAACACGCTTAGCCCGACGTCCAGGCCGCGCGGCACTCGCTTGTCCAGCACCTCCAGCAGCAGTCCGCGCCACAACAGCTCCTCGGCAACGATGATCACTGTGACCCACGCCATCGCCACCGGCAGCGAGGTGGTGCGCGAGGCGGCGTACAGGCCCTGCACCTGCTGATCGAGCCAGGGCATGATGGAGACTGCGATGCGGAATGCTGGGTAAGTGGCGGCAGTCATCACCACCCCCACCAGCAGCCCCGTCAGGATGGCCAGACGGGTGGGCGCAAACCAATCGCGCACCTTACGGCCGCGCAGCAGCCACACCATGGTCACCACAGTCAGGGCATACGGCCCCATCACGCCGTATACGTCGGCTCCGCCAAACTGGCGCATGAGCAACGTCCACACCACGATCAGCCCTGCCAGCAGAAACAGCAAGCGGCGCCCGCCGCCAGCGCGCGGTGTTCCCTCTGCCTGATTAGCCACCTCCACCGCGGGGGCTGCGCTGCCCTGGCTCATGGATGCGTCTGAGGGAGCTTGTCACTGTTGGGGGTCACGCGGTGCAGCAGGTCCTCCACCATACGTGCCCGGACCGACAGGCCTCGCTCCTCTTCTGGCAGGGCGCGGCTGAGGGCCTCCTGGAACGAGAGCCGCTGATGCTCGGGAAAGAGCCGCCAGAAACCCAGATCGTCGGCGACAAGGTCGCTCCCCAGGCCCTCGACCAGCTCACGTGCCACGTGCTTGTCGGCCCGCGTGATCAGCGTGACCCAGAAGCGTGAAAGTCGAGGGGTCACGAATGGCAGGCCCCACATGCGCGGTTGCAGACCCAGCAACGTGGCCGTCTGCTCAAGAATCTGCCGGCACGTGAGGATCTCGGGGCCGGGCAGTGCGTAGGCTCCCGAGGTCACGTTGGGCAGCTGCAGTGCGTGCGTGATCGCCGCGGTGACGTCGTCCACGGCGATCGGCTCGGTACGGGTCTTCAACCAGGTGGGCAGAAGCATCACCGGCAGCCGCGATGACAGATCGCGCACCATACGGAAGCTCTCGCTGCCCGCGCCGATCACCATGGAGGCCTGCAGCTCGATTGTGGGCACCTTGCCGGCGCGCAGTACTTCGCCAGTATGCAGGCGGCTCTTCAGGTGGCGCGAGGGCTTCCCGGCCGGACGAATGCCTCCCAGATACACGATGCGCGCCAGCTGCGACTCTGCGGCCGCCTCGGCGAAGCGGGTGGCCGAATGGTCCTCTACCTTGTCGTAGTCCTTGGCGTCGGCCATCGAGTGGATCAGGTACACGGCGGCGTCGCAGCCGACCATCGACTGGCGGACCGAGGCGCGGTCGTTTGTGTCCAGGTAGCGGTAGGTCCGCTCGGGGAAGCGCTGCTTGGCACGCTCGGGGTGGCGGGTGGCGCCGATCACCTGGAAGCCGGCAGCCTCCAGCACAGCATGCAGCCGCGTCCCAACAAAACCGGTGGCACCGGTGAGTAGCACTGTCTTGATCTCGCTCACGAGTCCTCCGCCGATGCAGCCTGCCACCAGGCAAATTTGTACAGGGTCTGTGCACAGCTCGTGCCGTCCTCCAGCAGGCCGGCGCGATCCCGGCCACGCCAACTTGCGTCTGCTGGCCGTGCTGGACGCCAGGTGCACGGCGGGTGCCGAAGGCGCTCGTAGGCTAGACGCGCGGCAGGTCGGACTCGTCCGGGTCGAAGGGCAGCGCCTGCGGGTCGATCACCAGCAGCGCCGCGCTCTCCTGCATGGTGGGCGAAGGATGCGGACGCAGTCGACAGGGCTCCGTGTGATCGCCCGCCGCGCCTCGCTCGGCGATCTGATTTAGCCGATCGACCAGACCGTTCACCCTGGCGATCTCGGGGCCGCCCGTGTGCTCTGCCAGCAACGTGGCGCGCACGTGGCGAATGGCCAGCGACAGTGCGTCGTCCTCTTGCTCGGACTCCACACTGGCATTGAGCTCTGTGTCGACCGCCATGCTGCGGTTGGTCAGGTTGGCCGAGCCGATGGTCAGGAAACGGTCATCGACGATCATGATCTTGGAGTGGATGAACGTGCCGTGCTCGGCCTGCTCGCCTGCGCTGCAATGAGGCATCGTGTAGAACAGGCCCAACCTGTGGCCCGTCTCGCGCGCGATGTCGCGCAGCCTGCCCAGGATTTGCGCCTGGGCCAACCCCACGGCTGCCTGCTCCTTGAGGGTCTCGCCGCGCATGTTCAAAATCATCACGATCTCGAGCGGGCCGCGGCTGGTGTCGCGCATGCGTGCGGCAAAGGCTTCTGCGATGTCGTGGCTGCTGAAGTACTGCGTCTCCAGGTAGACCAGCCGCTCTGCAGCCCTGATGGCGTCCACGTACAGAAGCCTGATCTCGGCGCACGGCCGCGGGCCCGTGGGCGAAGCGTTGGGATCGGTGCGGCTGATGGTCACCTCGGCCGCGGGTAGGGCCAGCAAGTTCTCGGGCCGGAAGTGGTGCTCCTCGTGAATCGCCTGGTGAATATCGTGCGTCATCGGGTCGCCACCGGCGCGCTCCCAGCGACACTTGAACAGCTCTCCGAGACAGCCGGCAATCTCCGGTCCGCCCATGTAGATTTGAATGTCGTGGAAGGGCTGGTGAGGCTCCCCGCGGCTCATGCGTAGCGGGTTCTTCGCGTCGTGCGCGCGGTTGTCCCAGCGGTGGTCACACAGGTCGATGCCGCCCAGGAAGCTGTGTTGACCGTCGATGATCACGAACTTCTGGTGATGACAGCCGCGCTCCACGTGATTGTCGTCGAAGCGGAAGCGCAGGCGGGGGTTGGTCATCCAGTGGAAATAAAGCTTCTGCATCCACGCGCGCTCGGCAGCGAGCACCAGGTGGAAGTCCCAGGCCAGGATCCAGATCTCCAGCTCCGGGTTCTGTTCACAGAGCGAGTTCAAGAACTTCAGCAGCGTGGTCGGATGGCCGACGTTTTCTGCCTCGCTGCCGCGCAAAAGTTCCACGTCGCGATCGAACTGCCAGCCGGACAACATGATCGAACGTTTGGCGTTTAAGGCCACCTTGAAGAACGCCCGATAATAGTCCTCTGCGTCGATCAACAGACCGGCAGTCGAGGTTGGCTTCACACAGAGGGCGTGACGTTGGGGGTCTACGATACGCGCCATGCGCTGAACCTAGGGCGCAAGCCGAGAGCGGTCGAGCACCATTGGCGTGTCGCTGACTCAGACCCGACCGAGACGCTGACCGGAAGACTCCTGTTGCGCCTCGTCCTTGGGCACCGTTGGGACCGACGCGTCGGGCGTGGGCACGGCGTTTTTGCCCGGCTCGATTTGTTTGCCGCGGAAACGTGCGTACACGCGCGTGAACTCGGCACCAAGAAACAGGATCTGGGCCGCGTAGTAGACCCAGATGACCAGCACCACCACCGAACCGGCGGCACCGTACGGCGACGCAACCGATGCGCGCCCCAGGTACATCCCGAGGCCGAACTTGCCGATCGAAAAGAGCAAGGCGGTACAGAGAGCGCCCGGCCACACGTCGCGCCAACTGACCTTCACGTCTGGCACCACCTTGAACAGCAGCGCGAACAGGACGCCGATCACCGAGAAAGACAGGACGAAGTTGACGGCCTGCCACAGCGCCTCGCCTCCCGGTAGTGCACCCGTAAAGAAGGCACCCATCGCGGACAGCGCCGCACTAAACACCATCGACACGAGCAGCAAGAAGGCCACGCCCATGACCATCGAGAACGAGAAGAAGCGGTCGCGCATGATGCCCAGCACGCCGCGTCCTGGTTTGGGCTCGACCTCCCAGATCTCGTTCAAGGCCGACTGCAGCTCGCCAAACACTCCTGATGCGCCGAACAGCAGCACCACCACGCCGACGATGCCGCCCAGGATCCCTTCGGCCGGAGCGCGCGCGTTGCTGAGGAGGGTCTGAATACCTTCGCCAGCGCTCGGCCCCACGACGTTGGACAGCTCCTGGGCGATTTTGCCGCGCGCGGCGTCATCGCCAAACACCAGCCCGGCCACCGCCACGGCCACCACCAGCAGTGGGGCGATGGACAGCACCGTGTAAAAAGCCAGCGCCGCAGCCAGCCGGGTGGCGTTGTCGTCCGACCAGGCGTTGAACGTCTCTTTTGCGAGTTTCAGGACGGTTTTCAGATTCATGAGCGCCCCATCGGCACGCGAGCCTTGGCCCCGCGCTCCGGCACTACGCACGAGCCGTTCCAACCGGCGTGACGCGTGAGTGAGCGGAGGGCGCGATGCGTCAAGGCTTCTGCGCGAGTGCACAAGCGGCCGACACAGGTCACTCAGCGCGCGCGTTCGACTCTTCGTTCGCTCTCGCTTGAGGGCGGTCGAACCAGGTCAGCGCAGCCCGCAAGACCCGCTCAGGCCTTCGCCTTGGGCTTCGCCTTCGCGCGAGCGCGCTTGGCGGGTTTTGTTGTGGTCGGCCGTGGCGCCTCGAGCGTAACCACGAGGTGGGGGACGACGGACTCGATCAAGAAGTTGCGGTCGCCCGACGCAAAACGAATGCGGATGGTGCCCTTCTCCGCAACGATGACCTCACCGCTGCCCAGGTCTGGGAGCTTGGCGTGAGTGACGTAGGATCCTGGTTCAAGCGTAGACATGGTTGCTCCAGCGCGGTCCGTCGGAAGGGGCGCGAGCGCTCTTCCTTGGGTCTGTCGGAAGGGCGCGGACGCCGTTCCTGGTTGTCTCGGAAGCGGCGCGTATGCCCTTCATGGGCTCCGGCGAACGGACCCGCACAAGGCGCGTATCGTTCGTTCGGACGGCAGCGCTAGGTAGCCTAGCAGGTCTCCCCCTTGGCGGCCCATAAGCTGCATTCAGCTCGCCTGGTGGCGTCCGAAAACCTTGCGTTTGCGCAGCCCCAGCGCGCGCGGAGCGGGGCGTCCGCCAGCAAAACTGGCTACTGGCTTGCGTTCCACCGCAATCAGTGCGAGGCTCTCGCCTTCGGGAACGTTTCTGGTGCTTGACTGCTCTCTCTCTTCATATAGAGGACCGCGGAAGGTCGACCGGCGACGAACGCGTGACGCAGCGGACTACGGCTGCGCGGTTCATCGAGGCTGCGGCTCTTCGACGGATTCGAAATCTGGGTGCCCCCGGGCGCTCACGCCGTGATTGAGAGATACAAATGGGCAATCGACTGTACGTAGGCAACCTTTCCTTCAACACCAACGAGGACACGCTCCAGGACGCGTTCTCGCAGTTCGGTGACGTTTCCGAGATCAAGATCGTCATGGATCGCGAAACGGGCCGCTCGCGCGGCTTCGCATTCGTCTCCATGGCGGATGCTGATGCCGCCCGTAAGGCGATCGCGCAGATGGACGGCGCGATGGTCGATGGTCGCTCGCTTCGCGTCAACGAGGCTGAGGAGCGTCAGCAGCGCGGCGGCGGCGGCGGCGGCGGCGGCGGCGGCGGCGGTGGTCGCGGCTTCGGCGGCGGCGGCGGCGGTCGCTCCGGCGGCGGCGGCGGCGGCGGCGGCGGTCGCTGGTAGGCCACAAGTGGCGCAATTCCACCGTTGAGCCTCGGCAAAACAGTGCGAAGCGCCACATCGTTTCTGCGCACGTTCATCTGAACGCCGGATTGTAGAAACAGAAATCAAGATTCGCGCGGTGTAGGTCCACTCGGACTTGCCCGCGAATCAAGGTGTGCGACCCTGCTGCAGGGTAGGTCGCCGTGCAGACCCCGGTTTCGCCGAGGGCCGCGCAAGCCGACTCGGCGTTTTCTACGAACGCCGCGCGAGCGCGTGCACTGGCAAAAAAGAGGGATCGGCACATGCAGGTATCTGAAGTGTTCAGTGGCGCCGTGAAGAGCGTGGTCGGCCGGCGCAAGCAACTGCGGGTGGCGCGCGATAGTGCCACCGGCTTCGCATCCGAAGAGGAGCGCCTGGCCTCGTTCCAGCGCGCGCTCGATGCCCTCAACGCAGAGGTGGAGGCCGAGGTCGGTGCTCCCGATCTCGCGCATCTGCAGCGCATCGCCGCTGCCTCCCGCGCCCTGGAGATCGCCGGCCGCACGTTGATTCACTTCAGCCTCGATCCCGTCACGTTCGGAGCGGGCGTCGCCAGCCTGTCGGCGCACAAGGCGCTCGAGCTGATGGAAGTCGGCCACATGGCGCTGCACGGCGCCTACGAGAAGCTGCCGCTCGAGAAGTTTCACGCCAAGGGCTTCACCTGGAAGGCGCCCATCGACGAGAAGAGCTGGATGCTGGGCCACAACGTGCGCCACCACCAGTACACCAACATCGCGGGCCGCGATCCCGATCTCGATTTTGGCCAGCTGCGGCTTGCGGGCGGCATCAAGCACAGGCGCCTGCACCGCTTTCAGCCCGTCACCAACGTGATTAGCTGGTTCGCGTTCTCCAACGCCATCAACCTGCACGTTAGCGGAATGCTGGACATCTATCTCGACAAGCAGGAGCCGGCCGTCCTGCGTGACCGTTCGTCCAAGACGGAGCGTGAGGCGCACAAGACGTTCCTCAGCAAGTACCTGCGCTATCACGCCAAGGAGTACGTGGTGTTCCCGTTACTGGCGGGCCCATTTTTCCTCAAGACGCTGCTGGGCAACGTGCTCTCCGACATGGCCCGCGACGTCTACGCGGGTGCCATCATCTATTGCGGCCACGTGGGTGCAAGTGACTTCCCTGCCGACACCAAGGCTCAGAGCCGCGGCCACTGGTATGCCATGCAGGTAGAGGCTGCCTACAACATCGACCTGCCGCTGCTCTGGTCCATCTTTGGCGGAGCACTCGACAAGCAGATCGAGCACCACCTGTTCCCGCGCCTGCCCCCCAATCGCCTGCGCGAGATCGCGCCGCGCGTGCGCGCCATCTGCGAGGAGCACGGCGTGACCTATCGCAGCGCCAGCTGGCCCAAGCGCCTCAAGCAGGTTCTGCGCGAGCTGAGCAAGCTGTCGGTCGCCGACGCCGCGGCCTGAGCAGCCAGCTCGCTAACCCGGGTCGCCCTCGTCCAGCTCGTTGAGCCAGGCATCCACCTGAGCGTCGGACGGCATACGCCAGTCACCGCGCGGCGACAGCGCAACCATGCCCACCTTCGGTGCATCCGGGGTGCACGAGCGCTTGAACTGATTGTGAAAAAAGCGCGTGAAGAACAGCCTTAGCCAGCGCTTGAGCTCGGCGCGCGGGTAGCGACCCTCGAACGCCAGCCCGGCCAGGGCCAGGATGTCCGACGGCTTGCGCCCATGGCGTTGAAAGTGGAACAGGAAGAAGTCGTGTAGCTCGTAGGGGCCCAGGTTGGTCTCGGTCAGCTGCGCGATGTTGCCTGCTTCGTCGGGCGGCAGCAGCTCGGGCGAGATGGGCGTCTCTAGGATGGCGAACAACACCTCGCGCAGGTTGGCCGCGTCACCGCTGGTCCAGCTGCTGAGCCGCTCGTTGGCCACCCAGCGGATCAGGAACTGGATCAGCGTCTTGGGCACGCCCGCGTTGACGTCGTACATGGAGATCTGATCGCCGGCGTAGGTGCTCCAGCCCAGCGCCTTTTCGGACAGGTCGCCGGTGCCCACCACGATGCCGCGCACCCGATTGGCCACGCTCATCAGCAGCAGCGTGCGCATGCGTGCCTGCACGTTCTCGAAGCTCAGGTCGGCCAGCGCGGGCTGCTTGCGAACCTGGGCCAGCAGCTCTTCGACGGTGTTTGCAGAGGCGGGGTGACCCATGCTTGCGAGCACGGCGCGCGACAGCTCCGATACGGGGACGTGCTCGAAGGTTGCGGACAGCGCGGCGGCCAGCTTCTCGGCGTTGGACTGTGTGTCGCTGCTGGAGCCGAAGCCAGGCATGGTCAGGCACACGAGGTCGCTGCGCGGTCTGCCCAGCACGTCGAGCGCACTGGCACAGACCAGCGCCGCGTGCGTGGAGTCGAGGCCACCAGATAAGCCGAGCACCAGCTTGGAGCCTGCGCCGACGCGCTCAAGGCGCGTAGCGAGCGCGTGCGTCTGGATCTCGAAGACTTCCCAACAGCGCGACGCCAGCGTGGCCGGGTTTTTGGGCACGAATGGATGTGGCGCGATGGTCCGCGCCAGGCCATCCGCATCCTGCGTGGTGAAGGTGATGCGCCGGAAGCTCTTTCGTAGCTCGCGCGCGCAGTCGCCGAACGTACCGGTGACGTCGCGTTCGTGGATCAGCTGGTGCAGGTCGACGTCACTGGTCAGCAAGGTCTCGGAGCGCGAGAAGCGCGCCGACTCGGCAAGCAAGCTGCCGTTCTCGTGGATGAAGGCGTGTCCGTCGAAGGCCATGTCGGTGGAAGACTCGCTGGGCCCAGCCGCGACGTAGACGTACGCACACTTGCCGCGGTCGGAGGCCGATGCGCTCAACATTTTGCGCAGGTCTGCCTTGCCGACCAGATAGTTGGAAGCAGACAGATTGCAGACCACGGTGGCGCCGGCCGACACCAGGCCGATGTGCGGAGGAGATTGCACCCACAAGTCTTCGCAGATCTCGACCCCCACGCGCAGCTGCGGATGTGTCTCGACGGCGAAGATCAGATCGGTTCCAAATGGCACTTGCTGGCCAAACAGCTGCAAGCAGCTGCCGGGCGCGATTTCTAGCCCCGAGCGAAACCAGCGGCGCTCCTCGAACTCACGGTAGTTGGGAAGGTAGCTCTTTGGAACGAGCCCTAGCAGCCGCCCGCCCTGCACGGCCGCGGCCACATTGTACACCCCCAGTTCGCCACGTAGCGGCAGCCCCACGAAGAAGAGACACGCGAGCTTCCTGCTCTGGTGCACAAGTGCTTCCAGCGCGCTGAGCGCCCCATCGAGCAGGACGCTGTCCAGGAACAGGTCGCGCGCCGTGTAGCTGGTGAGGCCCAGCTCGGGGAACACCACCAGCTGGCTGCCCTGCGCGTTGGCTTGCTGCAAGAGGCGCAGGGTGGCCTCCAGGTTGTGTTGCCATGAGGCCACAGAAACGACGGGCACCGCGGCAGAAATTCTGACGAATCCACGCATGGCAGAACCTTGCGGCGCGCCCTCGATTTCTGCAAGAGCTCCTGGCTAGCTGGTACCGTAGGTTCGGCAGGTAGGGCGCCAGCCAATCCGAGGTGTGCTCGGGTTGCGAGCCGGCGACACGCGCGGTGCGGCGCGGTGCGGCGAATTGCAGAAGCCCCGGGGAAACGCGCAGTGAAGACCATGGAAGTGCGACTGGCGATCTGTCTGGCAACGGCCTTCGCGTGGATGGGTTGTGCCGGCTCGCCGTCCAGGCCTGTCCAAACGCTGTCACCGACTTCGGCGGTTGCAGCGCAGATCAAGCTGGCCGAGTACAGCACGACGGCCACGCCCGGCCTGCTGATCGGAGACGGCGCCGACGATGCGCTGGCCCGCGCGTTGGGCGACGCATGCAGGGCTGCCCACATTTTGCCCGATGGGCGCCTGGCGCAGGTGGCCCTGGCGGCGGCCGCTGCCAGCGGCACGGAGCAGCGGGCTCCCCAGGCGGCGCTGGTCAATCACTACGCGCGGCGGGTGGGGCTGACCGATCCGACGCCGCAGCTCTGGTTGGCGACTGCCAGCTCGCGCGAACTGCTGCTGGTGCCGTTGCGCGAAGCCGTGGCGCATGCAGCGCAGGTGGAGCCGTTGACCCACTGTGGGGGAGCGGCACTGCGGGTGGGCGAATTGCTGGTGGTGGGCGTGGCCTTCTCTCGGCGGCCGCTGGAGCTTTCGGGCACCATCCCGCGCACGCTGCCGCTTGGTGGCAGGGTCCGGTTGCAGGGAGAGCTTGCCCGTGGCCACCACGAGGCAACTCTGGCCGTGACTCCCCCCGAGGGGCAGGTCACACGCATCGCACTGGCCAAGGGGCGAAGATTCGATCGAACGCTGCAGTTCTCGCAGCGCGGCGAGCACATGGTCGAGCTGCTGGCCGTGGGCCCCTCGGGCGTCACCGTGGTGGCCATGTTCCCCATCATCGTGGGCGAACAAGAGTCCGAGCGAGCG
>Ga0105048_10005918_pt1 | contig 19744 bp, 13 predicted proteins | sample MAT05_FD_78382 | JGI IMG/M metagenome (GOLD analysis project Ga0105048, IMG submission 78382) | Freshwater microbial communities from Lake Fryxell liftoff mats and glacier meltwater in Antarctica - MAT-05 | ecosystem: Environmental > Aquatic > Freshwater > Ice > Liftoff microbial mat | place...
CGCAGGTGGTGGTCGGGTTGGCTAGTCTGCCCAGTCGCATCCACGTTCCAGAAATCGTCATTAAACCCGTTTCCCAGCAGTACTATTGAGTATTTGTGTGTGTGTGTCAATCTGCAAAACGCGTTCTACCTCATGAAAGCGGGTGAGCTGTTGCGATTGCCAGTCGATGCTCGAGGCATGCTTGTTTAGCCCAAGGAAAATCCGTTGAAAGTATCAATCCTCGTGCCTGCCTTTAATGAGTCCAAGACCATTGAACGCGTGTTGAACAAGCTTTTAGCATTATCGATCGGGCCGATAGAGATCATTGTGGTGGACGACGGCTCGACCGACGATACAGGAAAAATCGTCGAGAGGTTATCGGCCGGGCAACCTGAAGTTCGGCTGTTCACGCAAGCGAAGAATCGTGGCAAAACCGCCGCCATTGCGAGAGCGATCGCGGAAAGTACCGGAACTATTCTGATCGTCCAAGACGCCGATCTGGAATACGATCCGACCGAAATCGCTGACGTGATCGCTCCCATTGCAGATGGCGTGGCGGATGTCGTCTATGGAAGCCGTTTCTTGGTCAAGCGGGCATCGCGAGTTCTCTACTACTATCACTATCTCGCCAACAAATTCCTGACTTGCCTAAGCAACGTTTTGACCAATCGGAATATGTCCGACATTGAAACATGCTACAAAGCATTCCACCGAGATGTGATCGTTCCCTTCGACTTTCGAAGCAAGGGTTTCGGCATGGAAGTGGAGTTGACAGCCATGATTTGCAAGACCCGAGCTAGGACCTATGAAGTCCCGATCTCCTACTACGGTCGCACTTATGAAGAAGGGAAGAAAATCGGGACGAAAGATGGTATCGCTGCCATCTGGTACATCCTTTATTTCAATATGATCCATCCCTTCACACGCTCGGGTCGAAGATACATCCAAACGGTGAACGCAGCCCTCAGGGACCGTCACGCCGATTAAACCGGGATCCAAGCTTTCAGGAAATCGTCCAGCGTTTCAAAGGGCTGACCATCAGCCGGCGATGCCAGCGATGCCGGCGATGCCAGCGGTTTGGATGACGCTGCACCGATCTTCGTAGCTTGTGCGATGTCGACTATCGATGCGCTGGCCTCCCCTTCGGAACTAAACGAGCAGCATGCGGGGCAACCACAACGATCTGGACCAGTCACTTCGCGGCGACCTCGGGTCGTGCTGCTTTCGATGATCCACGTCGTTGGCAAAGCAGCTTGTAAATCCATCACAAAGGAGGTGAAAGGGACCGCGGAAGACGGGGATTGGGACGCGTCGAAAACCGACGTTAGCAAAGTCTCCCCCTCACCGTTGCCGGACCGGCCTCGGCTGTTGATGTAGTTGATCACTTGGAGAACGTCGAGCGGTCCCAGATTGCGATCGCCATTGACGTCGAGATAGGGTGGAGCCGTGAGTCCCGACCCGTCGAGAGGGCGAGAACCATTGCGATTGATCTCGTTGATGAGAATCAAGACGTCGATTGGATCGACGGTTCCAAGATTGTTGACGTCTTCGTTGATCGTCGGATTCTGCCATGGGCTCGGTACCCGTTTGACACCAAAATCCGCGTGGGTAACGATGCTAGCTGCTGCTAGAAAGACGGTTTGGATTCCGCTGGATGGATTCGTGAACTCGAATCCTGGAATACTGGATTGACTGCGGAGTCGGTGGCTGCCCGCCGGAAGATAGGGTAGGACGTAGCTCCCATCGCTCGCCGTGGTGGCTGACGTCTTGGGACCGAAGCGGAAGTTATCCAGTTTCACGAACGAACCGTCAAAGCCTCGCGCCACAATGGAAGCGATGATGGCCGTGTCGACTCCCACCTCCATGGTCACTTTCTGGCCAGCCAGCATCCCCTTGCGTTCGAAGCGCTTGATAACGGTCCCGTCGGCAGCGAGCGCGTCCAACCGTACGTCGGTATTGTCACCGACGGCTGTGGCGTCGATCGAGACGTAGGTAGTCGGATTGTCGAATCGGGCGCGAAACTGCTGACTAGTCCCACGAAATGCTTCGACGTAGTTGCCTGCGGAAAACGAATAGGGTTTGAAAATCTTCGACCCATTCGAGTTCGTCGATTCTGGAAACACGCCTATCACGCCCGACGCATCATCACCGATGACGTCGATTCGGACGCCAGGAACGGTATTGTTGTACATGCCCGTAGGAAGGTTGTCGGGCTCGACAACGGTCTGCAAGTTCACTGGCTGATTATTGATGTCTACGATCGAAACGGAAATGCCTGCTTGGCCGATTTCGGAAGACTCCCAGGTGCTGTTTCCGTTAGCATCATTCCAAACGAAACCCTGGATCCCCGCTTGCGTCGTCGTATCTGGGATGGCGCCGATCTGACCTGTGAACACATTGCTCGTGATACCAATGCGTGGATCGGTGGTTCGGATTTGGATCTGTCCCTGTGAAACCGACAGAGGAATATTGAGATCGAGGGCAGTCGTGTAAGTATTCGGCGTAGAGATCGTGATCCATGGACCGTTGCCGATACGGTATTCGACTCTCCCTATTTTGTTGAGCGTGATGTCGTTCTGAGTGCCCGAAGTATTGAGATTGGGCAATGTTTGGACGGACGAGCGTCCGACAAAACGATAGGAATTACTCGATGGGTTGTAGCGTCCGGTTCCCTCCAACAGCAACGGGACATCGAGAACGTCAAATATTCCATCTTGATCGGAGTCCTTCCAGCCGATTTGAGCCAACGTGGCTTCGGCCGAGACCGTGGTATCAAAGGCTGTTTGAAGGTTCGAGCCAGCCGACATGATGCTCAGCGCTTGCTGAAAGTTCGGCATCGGGTTGAGATCGAGTGCGTTGGTGTTTTGAGCGTTGTAATAGCCCCGGCGTTGAAAATAGTTTCCTCCGCCAGAGTACTCGTCGCGGGCCCAGAACATGTGGCCGGTTTCATGAGTGAAAGTGGATGCGGGGCGAGTGGACGGGACCACTTCGAACAGTCCGCCGGCAAAGGCGAAAGCTCGGGAGAACGAGCCACCCGGGGCAAAGCTGCCATCTCCATCGTTTTGGGAATTGACTACGAAGATGGTAAACGACCAATCGGTGTCTAGTTTCTCTCGCTGCGAGTTGTTGAACGCCCGGATATTTTCTTCTAAGACCGAACTGGACGAAAAGCCGACGTCCGAAAGAAACTCAGAAACCCACAAGGAATAAGCATTGGAGTTGCGAGCAATCGGCTCGTAGGGAGTGGGCGTGATGTTGGTGGTGTAGGTCGTGTCGATGACCCATTCAAGCGTGTGGACGGAGCTTTTGGTCGCTAAGAGCCGGTTCCACCAATTCAGTCCGGTCTGAATATTATTGAGAACTTGATTGATATGGCCTGTGGTCCAGTTCTCCGTGCTCGCGTCGATGGATCCGTCGCTTTCGAGAAAAACTGGGGTTACGGCAATCCGACCAAGCATGAACTCGCCCGTATCGTCAGGTTCGGCTCCGTAGGGCAATGTAGCCATTACCCGCCTGGATTCGAGCGTTTCGATGGCTAGCTTTCGGATTTTCCTTTTCTTTTTGCTGTTCGACATGCAAACCCCTTCGCTCGAATTCGACTGGCCAATGGTACCTTAGATGATAGTTTGCCGAAAAGATTCCCTTGCCTTCCAATACGAATTCTAACTTTTCTTGTCGGGCGAGAACGTCATGGTATTCCTGAAATTCCGATTGTGCCGTGAAAAGCGATCCGTGATTTATTGGATGACGCCTCAACCACCCAACCCGTGCAAACCGCAAACCCGTGCGACACCACCGCTGCTCTGGTCGGATCCTGACGCGATCGAAAGAAACCTTAATGTTCACTTCAGAATTTGTTCTTACGATAGATGCTTTAGCGAGCGGCGAGCGGATTTGGTTCAGTGGCGCAGGCTGCGTCGCTGTTTGCGTCGCTGATTGCCATCCAAAGAAAGACCTCCATGCGACTTTTGGTCGTCGAAGACGAAATCGATCTTCAAGAATCATTGGTTCAAGCTCTGCGCGAAGATGGGTACGCCGTCGATACCGCTGACAACGGAGACGACGGCTTGTTTAAAGCAAAGGCTTGGGATTACGACGCGATTATTCTCGATTGGATGCTCCCTCAATTAAGCGGGCTAGAACTGCTGCGAAGATTGCGGCGCGATAAAAAGACGCCTGTGCTGTTGCTGACCGCCCGAGACGCGGTCTCGGACCGCGTCGCAGGACTTGACCAAGGTGCAGATGACTATTTGGTCAAACCGTGTAGTTTGAGCGAATTGCTAGCCCGAGTGAGGGCGCTCATTCGTCGTTCCTCTGGTCACGCGTCCAATCGCATCGCAATCGGCTCGCTCGAGATCGATTTGGCCAGTAAAACCGTTCAGGACTCCGGCAATCCTATCGAATTGACCGCCCGCGAATACGCGATGCTGGAACTGCTAGCCATCCACGCGGGCAAACTGGTCAGTCGAACCATGATTTACAACCACATTTTCGACGAGAAAGATGATTCTCTTTCGAATCTCGTGGATGTTCATATTTCGCACTTGAGAAAGAAGCTAGGTAGGGATTTCATCGAGACTAGGCGTGGACAAGGGTACATCTTGAATGTTTAGCTGGAAGCTATTCCATTCGTTGCGCTGGCGTCTCCAAGCTTGGCATGGACTCATCTTATTGCTGGCCATTGCTGGTTTTGGAGGGATGCTACATTGGGAGTTGACCAAATCGCATTGGGACAGAATTGACGAGGAATTGCTGGGTGCGGCACGGATCCTGGAAGGCTCCATGAACGCAGTGCCAGGACCGATTTTAGAGGCACTATCGAAAGACATAATCTCTAGACCTGGGCCACGCCGACGACCTCCGCCATCGGGGGATCGCCCCTTTCGCGATCCGCCTAGAAATCCAGGCCCGTTCGGGCCGCCGCAGCTATCGCCCGGAAAGCCTAGGCCGGGCGTTCAATGGGAATTCTCAAAAGGACTCATCGTAGATCGGCCCGACATGACTCCGGAAGAATGGGAAGCTTCGTTCGAGCTTCCGCAGCAGTTGCCTGATCAGTTGGGACGAGCCGAGGGGCCCGCGTTTTTCGTCATTTGGCGGGCCGACGGTTCGACGCTCATGCAGTCGAAGCTACCTGAATCCGGCCCAGTACCGAACTTGCAAATCGCAAACGCCGTGGATCGAAACCGCTATGCCAGACAGCTGCGAGGGCCTTTTCGTGAAATATTTGTTCGAGGTCCGCATCGCACTCTGATCTGCGTTGGACGTCCAATCCTCGGCGACCAAGCCAGAATGACGACGATGACATGGACCATGATTGTGACTGGCATCACGGTTATGTGCATTGGGCTTGTCGGCGGCTGGTGGTCGAGCAAGCGGGCCATCGAGCCCATCGAACGGATGGGGCAGACGGCACAGCGGATCAGCGGCCATTCTCTTTCGGAAAGAGTCGAACTGGCTGGATTCGATGCCGAGTTAAAATCCCTTGGCCTGGCCCTTAATACGATGCTGGATAGACTCAGTCGTTCTTTTGAGCAGCAGAGGCAGTTCACCGCAGACGCATCCCATGAACTCCGAACGCCCCTGGCCGTAATGCTCGCGGCCAGCGAACTGGCGCTTTCGAAACCTCGAACCGCTGAAGAGTATCGCGAGCAATTGGTCAAATGCCAGCGAGCTGCTAGCCGAATGCGCGAGCTTGGCGATTCGATGCTGACGCTCGCCCGCTTGGATGCCAATCCAGTGCTTGAGATGCAACCTTTCGAGCTGGCGTCTCTCGTCGAGGATGCTGTCGACACGATTCGCCCGCTGGCCGAAGAGAAGTCCGTTCGAATCGAACTGGAATTGGAATCTTGCAAACTGCCGGGCAACCGTTCCATGCTTCGCCAAGCGATCGACAACCTACTTTCCAACGCAATCAAATACAATGTTGTCGATGGGACGGTTTCGGTTCGTGTAAAGCGCAGTGAGGAACGCGTCACCATCGAAGTTACAGACACCGGCGTCGGCATTCCAGCGGCTGCGATTCCATTATTGTTTGATCGCTTCTATCGCGTCGACGAGTCACGATCTCGAACCGCGGGTGGATCTGGCCTCGGTCTGTCGATCGCCAAACGCATCGTCGAATGCCACCAGGGCACCCTGTCGGTGACTTCGAACCTTGGCTCGGGAAGTACCTTTCTGATTGAATTGCAACCTGCGGAAAAAGTGCCGGACCCGCCAACGTAGAGTGGGCATTCTACAGTGGGCATTCTACAGTGGGCATTTTACAGTGGGCATATGTGCACTCCGCGTCACTTTCTCGCATCGGCCAGTCGCCACAGATACCATGCGCCTATGCTTCGGTAGGGAGCCCATTGGTTGGTCCAAAGTGCGAAATCCGCTTTCTTAGGTACAGTTTCCAAACTGTACAAATGAGTGAGCCCGGCCCTCACGCCAAAGTCATCCATCGGCATGATGTCCAAACGGCCCATTGTAAAAATCAGTAGCATCTCGACCGTCCAAGTTCCAATGCCTCGCAATTCGGTCAACTTCGCGATCAGTTGTGCATCGGTCATTCCGTTGGCGTCGGCCCGGTTGGGGACACATCCGGCGACCTGCCCCTTTGCAATGCCGCGAATTGCTTCGGTCTTAGCGGCCGAAAAACCGCATGCGCGCAAAGTGGGAGTTCGCATTCGCGATAGCTGTTGCGGGGTTGGGAAGGTTTGCATCGGATATCTAGCGACTAAGCGTCCTAGGATCGACGCGGCTGCTTTGCCGTGCAATTGCTGGTGGGCCACAGCGCGAACCAGGGATTCGACGGGTTCTCGCGACCATTCTGGTGTCAGGCTGCATTTGCCACTCTCTGCGATCCATTCCCGTAGTTTAGGACACGCCGATTTCAAGTGCCGTTCCGCGAGCCTGAGCTTCTTGTCGTAAGTTGTTTGCATGAGTTTCGAAGTTACTTCAACCGGGGTGCGATTCCTGAAAATCTCAACTATACTTTACCATTGGCCGTCGCAGGACTTTAGGATTGGCCGCCGCAGGGGAGTTCCATTCGAAACAGGAGTGTTGGGCATGTTGCTGGTCCGAAATTGTTCTTTTTATCTCGTGTGCGTTGTCTTCTGCTGTTTCTCGGCCGCAAACGCTTTGGCTCAAGAATCGCAGTCCAAACCGCTTCGATTCAATCAAGATGTCCGTCCATTGCTTTCGAGCGTATGCTATCGCTGCCACGGCTTGGACGAAAAAACCCGTGAGGCCGATCTTCGTCTAGATACGCCAGAGGGCGCATTTGCCAGCCGAGAAGGTGGGCTCAAAGCGATAGTGCCCGGTAAGCTGGATGAGAGCCTAGTATGGAAGCGCATCCAATCGACCGATCCCGAATCAGTGATGCCTCCACCGTCCGCCAACCACCAGTTGTCGGTCGCTGAAAAGCAAGTTATCGCCCAATGGATTGAACAGGGGGCAGAGTACGAAAAGCACTGGTCATTCGAAGCGATTGCACCTCCGAACGAAGCGAACCTATCTATCGACTCCATGCTGGATCGGGAACGAAAAGCCAAAGGACTTGCCGTTCAAGGTGCCGCAGATCCAATCACTCAAGTTCGAAGACTAGCGTTTACCCTCACTGGACTTCCGCCGAACTTGAACGATGTAGATTCGTTCGCTGCCAATCCAACCGACGCAAACTACTTGAAACTGGCCGATTTCTATCTCACCTCATCCCATTATGGCGAAGAGATGGCAAAAAACTGGCTGGATGTCGCTCGGTACGGGGATACCCACGGAATGCATCTGGACAACGAGCGACAGGCCTGGGCATACCGCGACTGGGTCGTCGATGCATTCAACCGCAACTTGCCGTTCTCACAGTTCACGATCGAGCAACTGGCTGGCGATCTTCTGCCGAATCCCACAGTGGAACAGCAGGTCGCAACGGGCTTCAATCGATGCAATGTCACCACCGGCGAGGGTGGGGCAATCGATGATGAGTTCCTGTTTCGGTACGCCGTAGATCGCACCAGCACCACCATTCAGACTTGGTTGGGACTGACTGGCGGATGCGCCGTTTGCCACGATCACAAATACGATCCGATCAGCGCCCGCGAGTTCTACTCGATGTACTCCTTCTTTTACAGCGCAGCAGATCCCGCTATGGATGGGAATGTCGAATTGACGCGACCGTTTTTGCCGCTGCCCACTCCTGAACAAACAGTTGCGCTGGAGTCTGCTAAAAAGAAAGAAGCCGAGACGCTTTCCCTCCTCACAAAGCTTGCAGCGGACAAAGAGCAAATCGCTATCGAAACAGAGTACAAGCTGCCGACGTCAGGCCAAAGCACCCGCGTTTGGATGGATGATGACTTTCCATTCGGAGCTGCGGTGCGAAACACTTCGCGTAACGAAGCTCGCTGGTCCGGCGACGTTGCGGCTCCGATGGGGCGACGGGCGTTGAGACAAGAGTTTGGGCACAAGTACGAGCAGACCATTACGGGAGGCCTAGCCCCCATGTGGATCCCCGAGCAAGGAAGTGTTCGCGTTTGGGTAATGACCGACCGATTGGAACCGCCCAAGGCTCTATTCTTGGAGATCAAGGCGGACAAGAAGACGACCCGATGGTCTTGGTGCGATGATGCAGAAACAGCAAAATCGGTTGGGTCAAGTGCGGATAAGGTCTTGGGTAAACTGCCGTTACCCGGCCGCTGGACGGAATTGACCGTACCGATGACCGACATGGCCGTTGGGGCCAAAGTCAGCGAGATCAAGCTCGGGCTTTTCGGCGGTATTTGCTTTTGGGACGGACTTGCGTGTACCGGGATCCAACGAGATGAAGACAAACTCTGCTCGGACGTTGGGACATGGTGGAAATCGGTCAAGGGAACCGCGGTGCCGCTTTCTACCGACGATGTTGCCAAAGCGATTAAAGAAGGGCCTGACAGCGAGATCGGCAAACAGAGTACAGATCAGGTCACTCAGTTCTTCCGGACCTTTGTTTCGGATGTCGCTGCTCCGGCTGTCATCGAAGCTCGCCGCAAATGGCTTGTCGCACGCGTGGATACCTCCATGATCGAAAGTCAGATCCCCAGCACCATCATTTTCAATGATCGGTCCAAACCCCGTGAAGCTTTCATCATGAAGCGCGGACAGTACGATCAAAAGGGGGATTCGGTTGCGCCGGGAACGCCGGCAGTATTGCCGGCTCTTTCGAAACCGGTCGAGCAGGAACGACTGACCCGACTCGATCTGGCCAAATGGTTAGTCTCGGGAAAGAACCCACTCACCGCACGTGTTACCGTGAACCGACTATGGCAACAGGTGTTCGGCATTGGTCTGGTGAAAACGAGCGATGATTTCGGTTCGCAAGGTTCTCCTCCGTCCCACCCAGAACTGTTGGATGCGCTCGCACATCGTTTTCAGACCAACGGTTGGGACGTGAAGCAGCTCATGCGAGACATGGTTCTGACCGCAGCCTTTCGGCAGTCAGCCGTACTTACGCCAGAGACGCTCGCCGTAGATCCGGAGAATCGCTACCTAGCTCGAGGTCCGCGTATTCGTTTAGACGCGGAGCAGATTCGCGATAATGTATTGGCGGCCTGTGGTCTATTGAATCGGACGGTTGGCGGCCCAGGCTTCAAGGGCTATCAACCGCCCACCATTTGGGAGCCCGTTGGATATGGCGACTCCAATACTCGCTATTACATCCAAGATCATGGCGACGCGATCTACCGTCGAAGCCTTTATGGATTCATCAAGCGAACCGCTCCGCCGCCGTTCTTGAGCAATTTCGATGCCCCAAGTCGCGAGCAGTTTTGTACTCGACGGGAACGCAGCAATACACCGCTGCAGGCCCTGCAGTTGATGAATGACGTGCAGTACATCGAAGCGGCTAGAGTGCTCGCCGAGAACACGTTGCGGAATGTCGCTGTTCATCCATCCGAACGCGCCTCCGCCATTTTTCAGCAAGCCCTCTCACGAAAACCTAATAGTTTCGAACTTAAGGCCCTCGAACACGCGATGGGACAATTCCAAGTTCGGCTGGCTGCAAGTCCGGAGGATGCGAAAAAGCTAGTATCTATGGGAGAAAAGCCAACGGATGCCTCGTTGCCACCAGTAGATCTAGCGGTCTGCACCCTCCTAGCCAACTTGGTCCTAAACCTCGACGAGTCGGTCAATCGGAATTGAGGAAGAAGGGTCATGCCTTACGATCGCGGCTTACGATCGCGGCTGGCAAGCGACTCGAATCATTTCGATGAGCTCCATACGGCTCTGGACGCCCAATTTGTCGACCAAGGCCTGCTTGCGATAGTGAAAAGTTCGCACGCTTATATCCAAAGAAACGCTGATTTCCTTTGCTCTGAGCCCTCGAACAATGAGTCGCAGAAGCCTGGTTTCCTCAACCGTGAGTCTTTCCAAGATGGCACCCGGGATGGCATTCTGCAGTTCTAGAGGCCGTTTCGGATCGCAAGTCAGCGCCTGCTTTATAGCGTTAGTTAGCTCGCTACCGCTCGTCGGAAACTCGCAAACATCCATGGCTCCCAGCTTGATTGCCTTTACTGCCGTTGCAACTTGCCATTGATCGCTGAATGCAATGACCTGCATTCGCTGTTGCCGTGCTCGTATCGACGCGATTGTCTGAAGCTCATCCGCGGGATTCGTGGATACATCGACTAGGATGCAACCCGCTTCGATATCATTCAACGTTTCAAAGTACTGTTGCTCGTCCGTAAGCGGAATCAACTCCATGGGTTCCGAACCGAGCTCCTTCGAAATCATTTCCTGTGCCGCCGACCGATGCGCAATAACGTAGATTTTTGGAAATGCTTGTGAAGACATTATGCGGAACGTCGCTCGATTTGCTTTCGGGGATTTACCGTAAAACACTACCTCTCCCTATCGAACGTTCTCGAGTGATCTAGCCAGCCAGAAAGCCCGTTGGGCAACGATAACTACTAAGGAAATCCCTAGCTCAACTAAACCAGGGGTCGAAGAATGTGCGCCGACCACTCTAAGCCATCGAACCGCTTCCGCCCGTCGCATTTCGCAGTCGCCGCTATATATGTCGTGCCGTTCAAGACGAACGTACCGGAATAGGTTTGCCCAGCCGACAACTGGAAGTGCTCGTCGGCCAACGGTATGAATTCCTGAATCTTGACCGTGGAGCTATTGGTGGATTCCAAGACGATCTGGTCGCGATTTGTGAAAAACGCAACCGCACCTTGTACCGGTCGCCCTATCGATGATTTTGGCAAGCAGGAGTTGAGGATTTCGACCGCTTCGGTTTGCCAGTCAAACAAACAAGCGAGTACGCCGATCGGGCTGGAATCTTCTTTTTCGCCTGGAACTGCCAATGCAAAGACTAGCGATGCAAACTTGGAGTTATCCAGTTCGCCAACTCGCCCCTCCGATACCATCGTGTGGTCGTTGGAACTGGAGCGAATTGCTTTCATGAACCAAACCTGGTCGGCGACCGACATGCCATCGCACTCCGCCAGCCGTTTCGGCCTCGAACTGGCCTTGATCTCTCCGCGATTGTTGAGCAGCAAGATATTTCGATAAACTGGGTAGTCATCGTTGATCATTCGCAGCAAGCCGGTGACGTCTGCAGCTGGATCGTCTGTAGTGTTCAAAAGAGAGGACCGAAGGCTATTCGTTCGAGCCCATAGGCGGAGTGCGAGTGACCGTTCGTAGATTTTCTGCGACATCAAGTCGACCGCTTGGCGGGCCAAGGTCTCCTGCAGATGCAGGTTGAGTCCGATTTCGGAACCAGCCATTTCGTACAACAACGACTCCATTCGGCTTGTTGCGGAATCGCCTGTTGCCGTAATCTTGTCGAAAACCGGAGCCAACGCAGCTCCGCGTTTTCCTAACTGAGAAGCAAACAGTATCCCGTTGAGTGAAATGAGTTTGATCGCTTGACGGTCCTCTTGAAGCGCGGCGTAGGTCAATTTACTAATCTCCGGAATCAGCTTGGATTCCATTAGCTGATGATGTCCTAGGTTCAGTTTTGTCGATTGCGTTTCCGCTTGCATGATATCGCACACGGGGGCCACCAAATGCGATACCCAGCCGCTGCCCCCTATCGATTTGGAACCGGTCGAGCATGCGGAAAAGACGATGCTTTCACGTCCCTTGAAAACGATATGGCTCCAATAGGACTCACCCCGGTCGAGTGTTCGGTGGGAGCGTGGAAGGTCGCAGTGCGATCCGGGGAGAATGGCTCCGGGGTCGTTGGCGCAGATAACAATACCGCGATCATCCGTAAAGAATGAGAACCATCCGTCCTTTGGCCGACCATCCTTTTCCGTCGGCAAGTAGTTATCCAACAGCGACTGCGTTTCGCTTTGGAAATCGCAGAACACACTGATCGATCCGAGGATGCCTGCTTGGCGGTCCTCTGGGTCTTTGATAGCCGTCGAGAACACGATCGCCGGATGAGATTCTTCTTTGAGTTGTGCTCGTTCGATATGCGTATGATTGGAAGAGCCTTTCAAGGACTTCTGACACCAACTTTCGTGAGCTACGCTCTTGGCATGAAGTTCCGCTCTTCGGTCTGGGCGAGCATTCGCAAGTACAACACCTTGGTCATCCGTTACCACGATTTCAAAGAGGCTTGGATAGGTGGATCGAATCATCTCCAATTGTTGGCATGCACCTTGAATATGTTTCTCGCATCCAGCGAGTTTACTGAGGAGTTTGCCGGCAAACTTGATCGTACCTTCTTGACCATCCCCTCCTTTGAGAAAGTCGGTAAAGTCCGTTAGGATTTTTTCGAACTGCGCGCGAATCGCGGGATTGAACATCAACTCCCGTTTTCTGGGAAAGAACGCGATAATTTCCTTGACGCGGTCCGTGAGGTCCATCGAGGTCCAACCGGAAGAAACGCTCGGGATCCTGAACGTTGCAATCGCCCCCTCCAAGAACGCGGACATTTCCTCGAAATCGGATGTGAGACTCTTGCTGGTCTTCTTCATGGCGCTCACGCAATTCGCCAGAATCGGTTCTTTAGACCACCAACGGACGTCCGTCGATCGATCGAGTAGCGTTCGATCGACGAGATTGACTTTGATTTCGGCTGTCGTCGTGTATGCGGCACCGCAGAATCGGCCTCTCTCGCGATAGTATTGCGAGAATAGGTCGGTAACGTTCTCCGAAAGATGCGTGCAGAGCTGCTCGACCTTTTGCATAAGATCGGTAATCTGCTGTTGTTCGGTTACATTGTCGCTGATGTCCGCCGCCGTGCATTTGCCTTGATTGCAGATAGGCAGAATACCGTTGAGGTCGGCGACGATTCGATCGTGGAAGCGACGATGCGCTTCGATCATGAATTTGCGATAGTTGGGTTCTTTATCCAATTCGTTCTTTGTTTCGATCATCGGTCGGCCTTTTTAAGATCATGGATTAAACACTCGATGAGCTTTGAAAACTCTAGCAGGATCAAGTCCCCGCTCTCCATTTCAAAGACGCCTCGATAGAATTCTTCGGTCAGATGGGCAGGAGTCGCATGCAAATCATCGGTGTCTACATCGAGAATGCCCCCAAGTCGATCGATTTCAAGAACGATCGGCTCTTCGTAGGTCCGTAAATTGTTTTGGCGACCCTCTTCACAGATTTGATCTTGAGACAGAACGAAGACTCGATCTTTCTTGATCGGCTCAGTCGTCTCCGTTGTTGTCCCCAAGACTCTCCGCATATCGAGTACAACCGCGGTGGTACCACGAACATGGGCAACACCAGGGATACGGCTATCACCAACCTCGACGGGTGTGACTTGCATCAGTGGGCAAAACTCACCCACCAATAGCAACGGCAACCCGTAGATTTGCTCGCCGACCCAAAAAGTAAATATTCTTTCATTCATAATGCAATGCGTAGGTTACCGGCTAAAGTTAAGTGTGGGAGGGAGCTACTACCTCAGGAACCAAAGCTTCTTCGACGCACTTCCGCAAGGCGAATTTATTGATCTTCCCCACGTAGCGGCTAAAGCCAACCTCAAATCCTCGCGAGCGACTTTGGTCATCGACCTGAGTTGTCAAAGCCAGCATCGGCATGTTGTTAAATCTAGAATCCGACCGAACACGCTCCGCCAACTCGAAACCATTCATCTCTGGCATATTGATGTCCGAGATCAATAGATCGAAGGTTTCGGTAGACTTGTGCAAGATGTCCCATGCTTCCCGTCCATTGCCTACAACGGTGATTTCCCACTCGGGTCGATTCAAGTATTGATGTAGCAATCGTTGGAAAAAGGCGCTGTCCTCAGCGCACAGAATTTTAGCCGGTTTGACCTGCACAGAAGCGTTGACCGCAAGCTGATCGGGCGCATGCATCTCGACCAGTCGGTACAAATCCAACAACGTGACGAGCCTGCCTTCCAACTCAAAAAGACCAACCGAGCAGGTATCCGTTTCAGACTTGGAACGAAAACATCCAGACAAGTCGTGAACCCGAATGTCATCACCGCAAGCGATCGCAACATCGACGTCGAAATTGGCTGGCAAGATGACTGACGATGGCGTATTGGAGTTCTTGAGCGGCTTGACCCGGAGGTACTGATCCAAATACAGCAGGGTTACCATTTTGTCTTGCACCGGATAGTAGCAAGTATTGCCAACTTGACGCAGCTGTTCCGGCTTGACTGCCTGGACCAGCGAAGCAATCTCCAGCGGAATCGCGAAGTATTCCTCTGGGGCATAGTTGAAGACGAGGACTCTTTCGGCGGTGTTCGCCTTACGATCTCGACTACCACTGGTAGGAATCTTGCCCGCGGTATCCAATTGGAGTCGGTTCCGCTTGGCGATGTTGCCAATGTCAAGAATGAAAATGCATCGTCCATCTCCCATAATGGCGTGCCCAGTGTACATCCAGCAATGCTCGATCAGCTTGGGGACTGGCTGGACGATCGCCTCGCGTATCCCAATGACTTCGTTGACGATTAAAGCGAATCGATGTTGTCGATGGCGAATGATCACGACCGCGATGTTTGGCAATGCGCGGCGGTTCGCTTGATTGTTGTCCGCCTGCAAGGTCGACGGGCCAATAGTCGGATACGGATCTAGGATGTATTCTTTCTTGGACTCCGAATAGATCATTCTTGGTTTTCCGATTGCATCTGCTAGGTGCAGCATCGGAAGGATTGTTTCGCGGAGATGAAAAACTTCACCATGTTCCAATGCACGGAAGTCTCTTGGATAGTTGGAACTATCGGGTCGAATGATTTCACAAATAGCGGTGTCGGGAATCGCGAATTGACTCTCGCCAATGCCTACGATGAGCGTGCGCGTGAGCGATGAAGCCACGAGTGCCTTTGCGAGCGGCAAGTGGGCTGTTAGCTTGGTTCCTTTACCGAATCTCGATTCAAAGACAATCCCGCCGCCGATTTGCTCGATGTTGGTTTTGACGACATCCATACCAACGCCACGCCCGGAGACATCGGTCGCTTGATCTTTCGTCGAGAAGCCGGGAGTGAATATGAGAAGTACGGCTTCGTCGTCGGTCAGCGCATTGGCCTGCTCGACGCTAAGCAGTCCTTTTTCTGCAGCTTTTCGTCTGACGATGGCGGGATCGATACCCCGCCCGTCGTCTTCCACTTCCAAAACAATTTCGCCACTCTGCTGCGAGCTGCGCAACCAGACTGTTCCCGAGCGTGGCTTTCCAGCGGCCAGACGCTGGTCAGGTGTTTCGATCGCATGGTCCATGCAGTTGCGGACTAAGTGCGTAAGCGGATCTGAAAACGAATCGATAATCGCTTTGTCGAGCTCGAGATCACCACCCTCGATGATGAGCTCAACCTCTTTGCCCAGGGACAACGAAAGATCACGGATGACTCGTTGAAACTTGTTGAAAAGTACGCCGGTCGTGCTTTTCCTGGTTTTGATAACGGTTTCATGCACTTCACTGATCAGTCGACTCAATCTTTCCAGCGAAGGATTGTCCAAGGCCTCACTCGCGTTGAGTAGCTGGTTGCGAGCCATGACCATCCCGCCGGTGATCTGCAGCAGATGGTTTAGGACCGAGGAAGGGACCCGCATGGTTGGATCCGAAATCCTGGAGGCTCCGGCAGTAGTCGCGGGGGTATGCGATGTATCCGATGAGCTGGGATGATCGCTACTCTTTGCAGCCGCATTTCGAGGATCAAGGCTATCAGCGAGGCTGACCTCCGCAGTTGCGTGCGTCAGCACTGGACTTGAACCCGTACCGGCAGCTTCCGGGAGCAATACGGTCGATTGTTTGTTGTCCACAAAGCGATCGAGTCGTTGCAGTAGCTCCTGACAGTCTGTGCTCGCGCCAAGGTCCTCGGAGTCCAGCATGCCAACCAGTTTGTCGACGGCGTCAAGGATGACGCCAATATTGTCTGTGGATGGAATAGTCTCGCCATCGCGAATCTTGCAGAGCAACGATTCGGCCCGATGGCTGACAGCTACAATCTTGGTCAGTTGAAGAAATGACCCAGACCCTTTGATTGTGTGTATCGCTCGAAAGACACGATTGACACAATCGTTATCGACACTAATGTTGGACTCCATGCTGAGTAAGTCCGATTCGATGTTGGAAAGCGAAGCCTTGCTTTCCTCAATGAATTCCGGGATCAGTTCATCGTCCATAGCTGCATTTCATTAGTACGCGACAGTTCAGGTACTCGCACAAAGAATTCGATACCTGACGCTGTAAAACATACAAGACAATTCGAGGCACTGTGGCGATTTGCATATTTTTGCAGTGTTCGTAATGTTTGGAGCTTTGGCTGCTCCTCGAGCTCTAGGCAATCCTTTGCCTCACCACTAGTAGACAGTGCTGTAAAGCGATCCCGTTTGCCCAAATAGCAATGGCTCATAAGGAAACCCGACGATGATGCTCGAGTCCGTAAGTCGCACATGGACGGGTTTGTTGGCAAATCCCGCGTCCAAGTTACCCACCATATGACTTAGCCAACGCCAGTTGGGTATGTCATTCATTTGCTTGTCGTGGGGAATCGACATTTGAACCTCTCCTTGTTCCGCACGAACATCTACCGTTACGCGACTCGATGTCGGGCTGTTTTGCCGAAGGCGATATATGATCTCGGCGACCGTGGTAACAATCGTATTCGGCAAATACAAAAAGCTTGCCAATGGAGTTTGCTGTTTCACCGAAATCGTTGGTGTGGGGACAGGGCCCTGCAAGACTGCAAGCGATTGCTCAATCAGATGAACGAAATTCGCTGGTTCGAAAACAGTAGATACTCTCGGCACGGCATCCGCAGCTGAACTGCCCTTGCTCGAGCTTACATGGAATCCGTTTGTATCGAGTCCGATCGTTCCTACCAAACCGAATAGCGACAGAAGCGGCGCAAAGCTGACGGTGATATTCTTGAACAAATCCTTCTCCACCGAATTTAGGAAAAGAAAGCCTTGAATGTCGGTCCCTCGCCCGATCGCTAGACACAGACCGCTGCGCAATCCTTGGTCGGAGATCAATGCGATCGAGCGTTGTGCCGGCTTGTTCTGCTCGGCAAAAGAAGCGAGGACACGTTCGCAATCAGCGAAGATTCGCAACGTGCCTGGACGCATCTTGAACAGGGAGCCGTTCGGGTTGACAAAGCACGAGTACCCCTTCTTCAACGTGTTTTCGGGGCAGCGCTCGCTCGCGCTCGAGTCGACAACTACCAACTGGTTTGCATCGTTTACACGCCCCGCTAGGCAAACACGATCCACCTGATTGAAAAATTTATGGCCCCGAAGAACGTGCATCAGTCTGGCTGCTGGATGACCGCTGGATGTTCCACTTGCAAGATCCTCGGCCAGAGATGCGATTTGCGAAACAATCCAAGTCTCTTCTTCAAAGCACTGATCTAGCGAGTCGAGCCGCGAATTGCGATAGACATCGAGATCGCGGTGTTCCGGATCGTTCAGCCTTTGCTCGATTGAGTCAGTGGTCAAATCGCGAGCGGCAGATTGCATCTGGGCGATGATAGGTAAAGCCAATTGATTCTCCGTCAAGGAGAATTGGTCTTGCAATTCGTGCACCATCCGTTGCAGACTCAAAGTCGTCTCGTGGTACGGACGCTGGATCAGCGTTTCTATTGCGCTCAAGCAAGTTCGGAGAATTTGCTTTTGATCGTCGGTGAGCGATTTGTCAGACGAGGCCTGCGTCTCGAGTGCGGCAAAGACGGCTCTACAGACCCGTACAACTCTCGTAAACCCTAGGAAAGCACCTTCCATGGAGACCGCTTCGATGTGCGGAATCCATGCGTCTTTCAGATTCTTTAAACTGGAAAGTCCTGCCCAATCGATACCAGCCATCCATTTCTGAAAGGATGATACTAGGGCCGATGAGTGGTGGCGCTGTGGCGTTGCACGCTCCAATACAGATCCATTTTTCAGCTCGATCATTGTGTTCCAACCTCGACGTTTGTGATAGTGCGGTTAACGTATTTCTAGAATTGCGCGAATAAAGTTTCTAGTTGCTCGTGTCGTCGTCATCGTCATCTCCGTCGCCGATTTTATTGTGCTTGCCGTCGCAAAACGGCTTGTTCAAGGACTGCCCACAACCGCACAGCACATGCGACTTTTTCTTCTTGTCCGGGCAGAGTGGGCGGCCATACTTATCCACGATGTTCACGTCGCCTTCGATGATGATGGGACCTTTAGGATTGCAACAGACTTTCGTTGGGCAGGTATCACAAGGGGTCGCCATAATGGTTTTCTCCAGTCGAATGCTCTTGGCAAGTTCGATATCAGGTTGAGGTTGAAACAGAAACTAAGGACGAAAAGGAAAAGGGCATCATTCCCTTTTTTGAAAAGTGGCCGAGGAAGACGTACGAGCCTTCGACGTCTCATTCAGGAAGGCCAAAGTTGTCCGAAAGCTTTACCCATACTTCGCAATCTGAACGCCAAGAAACCAGTGCGTTCGCTTGGGTTGCACAGAATTGCACGAGATCAACAATCGCTTATCAGTTTCATAGGTTTTCCGTTGTGTCTCTGTTGGAGTAAGGCTTTCCCCTATTCATTGAGTGTTTCTCAAGGAATCTTGTGAACGTTCCTGAGCAACCAGCCACCTTGTTCAAAATGACGCAACTCAGTGCATTCGAAAGTCGATCATCCTCTACACGTGCAGAAGTAAGCGTAGAGTTTCTTCGGTGTTCACCCATCAACACTTGTTTTCGGCTCATGCAGATGCCGTAAGGAAATTAAGAAGCGGATGTACCAGAGCTTTACTTTTGACTACTTCCCGCCCCAATTCTACATGCAATCAAGCGGCGATCGATCGGTTGTTCTAGAGCAACGTCGAAATGAAGAGAGGGCACAAGGAACTCCGTCTGAGGTCGTGGCAGCGCAGATTTCGTTTGCCTCGCTTGTCGCGAAAACAAGCTCGCGAATGCAGAGCGGTTCCAGCCCCTCATCGATCGTACCACCTATCTATGCCTTGAGGAAATCAAACAACGGAAAGATTGCTCTAGAGGCCTTCGAATGGGTGTTACAGATCGATGATGAGCCGATCGCAGAATTGCGTATGGTCTACATTCAAGGTACAAAAAACCAAATCATCAACACTTGGATTTTCCCCAATCGCCCAGCCAGGATGCCGGTCTTTGCAGCGGAATTAATTGCCGTCGGTGCCGAAACTCGAGTTGCCTTTGTAGACATCCAGATTCCTGCTTTGGAAGAAACAACGGCTGACGATGTTTCCCTAATTACCGGATCCATATCCCCGCGGTTCGCTGGGTTACCTTGCAATGAGCAGCCACCAGTATGGGCGATCCATGCGTCCCAGGGGAACTTCACCTACGCTCGAAATGTCCCTTCCACGCAATCGCATA
>Ga0105048_10005921_pt1 | contig 19742 bp, 20 predicted proteins | sample MAT05_FD_78382 | JGI IMG/M metagenome (GOLD analysis project Ga0105048, IMG submission 78382) | Freshwater microbial communities from Lake Fryxell liftoff mats and glacier meltwater in Antarctica - MAT-05 | ecosystem: Environmental > Aquatic > Freshwater > Ice > Liftoff microbial mat | place...
AGGCGCGGCGGAGCGGACCCTTGACGCCGAGGACCACTTTGAGAGGATCGGCACGGGGGAGACAAGCGCGATAAATCCCGGCGCCAAGCAAGACCAATTCCGCCGTCATTGGCGCAATAGATCTCGACCCGTTACACCTGGCCCTGGCGGATTGGCTTCAGCAGATAGTCAATGCCATTGGCTTGAAAGGCTTCCAGCAGGTATTCGTCGAAGGCCGTAGTAAACACAACGGGACATAGAATCGGCAGGGCGCGAAAAAGCTCGAAGCTCAGTCCAGTTGAGAGAATTGAACATGAAATGCGGATCAAGCTGGTTCTTCAACGCTTCCAGTTCGGCCTGCACTTTCGCCCGCTCCAGTTTCTCAAACGTCACCATGTCCGATTCCCGCTGCCGGATAAGGTAAACCGTTTCATACACATGGGTAATAAAGACGACGCAAATCACCGAAATCAGGGTGGCATAACGAATCGCAGCCCAATCGGGCGGCAGTCCATTGGCGGTGTGCCAGACCCACAGCATGAATGTGCTGCATGGCGCCGTATAAAAGACAATGGCGGCCAACATGTAAGCGATTCGCCGGGCTGGATGTTGAAACCAGTCGTTGCTCTGTCGTTGGCGCAGATAGAAAAAGCGGTTTCCATGCCAGATTGCCGCGGCGACCGCTATAAACCACGGAAACCCGAGCCAAAAAATAAGGGATTCCGGTCCGATGGGACCGAACAATCCGCTAACAAGAGGAATAGCGATGCCGAACAGCGGAATGCAAATCAGCCGAATGCCCCGGTCGTCGAGTTCGATCGGACGCGGTAGTAACCGTTCGAGCATGCGGGAATCCGGCTTGGGCGTAAAAATTTCCGGGTTCGGCAGATTCGCTGTGGCTGACATGGCTACGGGTTATTAAGCTGAGGGAATGGATCCGGCTAAGTTGAACTTTTGGGCGGTCTTCGCAGTCGCCTCGTCGACCTTCCTAGTTGGACGTCTCTGGTATTCCCCCGTACTTTTTGGAAAGGCGTGGCAGCGGGAGACCGGACTGACTGACGCCGCCCTAAAGGACCGCAATCCGGCGAAGGTCTTCGGACCGGCCTTTATCCTCGCCTTATTAATGGCATTTAACCTCGCGGCCTTCCTGGGCCCCGACGCGACGCTGGGCTTCGCGGTGGCTGCGGCATTCGCCGCGGGATTCGGATGGGTCGCGTTGGGCATGGGTGTTACGTATTTGTTTGAGGCGCGCAGTTTGCGGCTTTGGCTGATCGACGCCGGCTACCACGCTGTGTCGTTCACAATCATGGGAGTAATCCTGGGTCTCTGGAAATAGCGCTAGCCGAAATTAACACGACGAGGGGTGACTGGCAATGGCTGCGGGGTGAATTGAATGTGGCATGGGGCCATCAACGCAGTTCCCAGGCAACGTGTGTAACGATTCCGGCCCCATCAACGGTCAAGGTGATGATCAGCAGGCTGGCGGCGGAAGGAATGCCCCTTGCAACCGGATCTTTCCACACGTAAAGCCGCCGCCCCCTGGAGCCGTTCACAATTTCGGAAGCCGGGCCGAGAACATTCTCGGCCCGGGCCAGTTCCTTGCCATCAAAGGTTCGGAGTAATTGCCGAACCCGTCGAGCCCGCCAAGCGCCGCGCCAAACCTCAGCCTCGTCCCTGGCCAGGAGCCACAACCCGAGGACCGTCAACGAGACAAAAAAGAAGACGACTTCAAAAACCAAAGGCGAACTCCCCTCTAACCGATGCCGGTATTGGAACGTTCGCCTCCGGAATTCTGTTTACTTCCCGATCCGCATGCCATAGAAGCTGCGGTGAACGAAGAATAACGCCACGGCCAGGCAGCCGACGGAGAGCATGTTCGTCAAACCCGCTCCTTGAGTCTCCGTGATGGACACCGCCAGTTCCACGGCCAGCAACCCAAATAGCGTCGTGAATTTGATGATCGGATTCAACGCCACCGAACTGGTGTCCTTAAATGGGTCACCAACGGTATCGCCAACGACGGTGGCCGCGTGCAGGTCTGTCCCCTTGGCCTTCAATTCCACTTCCACAATCTTTTTGGCGTTGTCCCATGCCCCTCCGGCGTTGGCCATGAAGATCGCCTGGTACAAACCAAATAGCGCAATCGAAATCAGGTAGCCGATGAAGAAATACGGCTCCAGGAATGCAAATGCGAGCGTGGCGAAAAAGACGGTAAGAAAGATGTTGAACATGCCCTTCTGAGCATACTCCGTACAAATCTGCACCACTTTCTTCGAGTCCTCGACCGATGCTTTCTCGATTCCATCCAGCTTGATGTTCGCCTTAATGAACTCCACCGCCCGGTAGGCGCCGGTCGTAACGGCTTGCATGGAAGCGCCGGTAAACCAGTAGATCACCGCGCCGCCCGCAATCAGCCCCAGCAGGAATGGCGGATGCAGAATCGACAGGTTATTGATGAGTTCCGGCTTCAAGCCGTGTGTCAGGTTCACGATGATAGAGAAAATCATCGTGGTTGCGCCCACCACCGCGGTACCGATCAACACCGGCTTCGCCGTCGCCTTGAAGGTATTGCCGGCCCCGTCGTTTTCTTCCAGGTTGTGTTTTGCTATCTCAAACTGAGGCGCGAATCCGAAATTGGCTTGAATATCTTTTTCGATATTGGGAAGGGTTTCGATCATCGACAGTTCATAGACTGACTGCGCGTTGTCCGTTACCGGCCCGTAGCTGTCGACAGCGATCGTGACCGGGCCCATGCCCAGGAAGCCAAATGCCACGAGGCCGAACGCGAAAACCGCGGGCGCCAGCATCAGCACCGCCATTCCCATGTTCGAAACATAGTAGGCGGCGCCCATCAGAAGCAGCATCGCCATCCCAATCCAGAAAGCGCTGAAATTTCCCGCGACCAAACCCGAAAGGATGTTCAGCGAGGCGCCTCCCTCCCGGGACGAAATCACGACCTCTTTTACATGGCCGGAATCGGTGGAGGTAAAAACCTTCACCAGTTCCGGGATAATCGCGCCGGCCAGGGTCCCGCACGTGATGATTGTGGAAAGTTTCCACCACAGTGACGGGTCGCCGCCGATGTTCGGGATCAATGCGTAGGAGACGATATAGGTGAGTATCACGCTAATGATCGAGGTGAGCCACACAAGCACCGTAAGCGGCGTCTCATAATTCATCTTATCGACGTTCTGATACTTCGCCTTGGCGATCGCTTCATTGATGAAGTAGCTCCCGGCGCTGGCGACCACCATCATGATGCGCATCGCAAACATCCAGACCAGCAGTTGAATCTGAACCAGCGGATCCTTCACCGCCAGCAGGATAAAGCTGATCAGGGCGACACCCGTAACGCCGTAAGTTTCGAATCCATCGGCCGAAGGGCCTACCGAATCGCCCGCGTTGTCGCCGGTACAATCGGCAATCACGCCCGGATTGCGGGCATCGTCTTCTTTGATCTTGAAGACAATCTTCATCAGATCGGCGCCAATGTCGGCGATCTTCGTGAAGATGCCGCCAGCCACCCGCAGCGCGGCCGCGCCGAGCGACTCGCCGATGGCGAATCCAATGAAACAGGACCCGGCGTAGTCGCGAGGTACAAACAGGAGAATAAAGAGCATCAACAGCAATTCGACGGAGATCAACAGCATGCCGATGCTCATCCCGGCCTGCAGTGGAATTGCGTAACAGGGATAGGGCTTTCCGCGCAACGCGGCGAATGCGCATCGGGAATTAGCGAACGTGTTCACGCGAATCCCGAACCACGCGACCGAATAGCTGCCCGCGATTCCGATCAGACTGAACATTAAAATCACCGCCACCTTGATCGCTTCAAAGTGCTGCAACACTCCGAAATAGAAGACCATGATCACGCCGATGAAGACCTCAAGGATCAATAGGAATCTGCCCTGGGTAATCAGGTAGGTTTTGCATGTCTCATAAATCAATTCGCTCACTTCGAGCATCGATTTGTGGACCGGAAGATTCTTTAGATGGTTGTACATCAACAGGCCGAACAGGAGCCCGAGGAAACCTACGGCCAGTCCGCTCATCAACAGCGTTCTCCCGGAAATACCATCCAGGAATGTGGCCTGATCGAAATCCGGCAATACGAGATTCGCCTCTCCGCCCGCTTGACGCAAGGGAGGCGTCTCCTGGCCGGTGACGCAGAGGCCAATCAGCACCAGTACCAGGCATAGGAAAAAGACTCTCTGAAAAGGAGCCTTGAACGAGCGCCGGGCATGGGATGTTCCAACCGGCGTCGATTTTGAATAAAGGCGCGACAGGGAATGCGATAGCATTCGGGCAATTCCTCCAATTTTCGGGACGGCCCAAGTAAGGCCGAACCACAGGGTAACAGACTATCAGCAGTTTGCTGATGGACGCAAATTTTGAGTTTCCCCGGAGAACGTCCGTAGGACTACTCTCCTAAGGCAATATCTCCCTTTTGGGGTAAGGATAAATTCCCCTAATGCTGCACGCCGCCAAAGCCGATACAGGAATGGAGGTAACCGGCATGGACTGGATGGCGATGCTCCTGATTGTGACCAACGCACTAACGTTGGGTTGGGCGCTCAAGCTCCTGGGGCGCCGGCCGAACCGTCAGCTTCGGCACTTGGTCCTTACGGTCAGCATCGTGTCGATCAGCCAGACCGTCGCATTTCTCTGCCATTTGCAAGGCCAGTCATTGCTCCAGGCAGCCTCGGTTCTGCAACAGTGTGTAACTTCCATGGGAACGATGGCGGCCGTCTATTTGCTCTGGGTTGAGATCCGCGACAGGAACCGGACGGATCAGATGTTGCGTCTGGCGGAGCACGAAAACCAGGTCCGGCAAAGCCGCGTATTGCGGCACGCGCGCGACACGGCGCGAATAGCCGACGCCGGTTAGAGTACCTCTAGGATCAGGCACTTCAAATAGTGCGTCTCCGGGATTGAAGGCAAAATGGGGTGGTCCATCGCTTGCGCTCGCCGTTCGAGTAGCCGGAGTGTCCGTCGCGAATCGCGGGCCGCGGCGGCCACTGCATCCAGAAGCATCGACTCGCTCATATGGTGGGAACAGGAACAGGTCACCAAAATGCCGCCAGGATCCAAAAGTTGTAGCGCGCGAAGGTTGATTTCTTTATATCCTCGAACAGCACCCTCGACTGTTGATCGCGTCTTGGCGAAGGCCGGGGGATCGAGTACGATCGTCTGAAACTTTCTCGCCGCCGCGCGGTGGCTGCTCAGAAGATCGAAAACGTCCGCTTCAACGAAACGGACGTTCTCGATCCCGTTTTTCCGCCGATTCCGATCCGCCGAGGCCAGCGCGGCCGCACCCGAGTCGACGGCTTCGACTCCGGTGCAGACTTTCGCCAGGTGCAACGCGAATCCTCCCGTCGAAGTAAAGCAGTCAAGCGCTTCACCGTGGCCCCAACGGGCGGCGGCCAAATAGTTCTCCCGCTGATCCAGGTACACGCCGGTCTTTTGACCCGTGGCGAGGTCGGCCTGGAAGAAGATGCCGTTCATCGTAACCTCGATTGCGGAAGCCGGATTCCCAATCAAGGGACCACTCCGGAACGGCAGCTGTTCCTTTGTTCGAACGGGAGCGTCATTTCGCTCCCAAATACCGTTTGGAGAGAGCAACTCGTCGAGAAGCCCGGCGATCATCGGTTGCGCGCGATCCATCCCCTGCGTCAGTGTCTGCAAGACAAGCGTAGTGTCATATTGATCGACGATAAGTCCGGGCAATTGATCCGCTTCGCTAAAAACGAGCCGGAACGCATTGGAGGCTTGGACAACCTTACGGCGGTGGGAGATTGCGGCGCTTAGGCGGGTACGGAAGAAGGACTCGTCGAGGGATTCGACCTGGTTCGAAAAGAGCCGGAGGGCTATTTGTGACGCAGCACTGAAATGGGCGGTACCGACGGACAATCCTCGCGGATCGAGGACCGTAACTGTGTCGCCAGGCTGGGCGTTTTCCGGGCGGTCGACATCAGAAGCATAAACCCAGACGTGACCCGCCGCAAGCCGATCGGCGGCGCGGCGTTGAATACGGAGAGAAGGGCGTTGCACGTCCTTCTATTTTAGATGGGGCGGAGGCCCGCATCCGCCCCATAGCCCGGATTTAGCCCGCGATGTTCACTTTGATCGCACGCGGTTTAGCGACCTCTTTCTTTGGCAAAGTGACGGTCAGAACGCCCTCTTTGAAGGCGGCCAGTACTTTTTCGGCGTCAACCGAATCTGGAATGGCGAAATTGCGAGCGAAGGCGCCGTAACCGCGCTCCATTCGATGGTAGCCGGCTTTCTCATCCTTGTGCTCGAACTTCCGTTCGCCTTTGAGCGAAAGGATGCCGTTCTCCAAGTGGATGGTAATGTCTTCCAGCTTGACCTCTGGCAGGTCGGCTTTGACGATCAACTCGTTTTGGGTTTCGAGAATATCGACTGCTGGCGTCCAGGGCCGGCCAGTCGCGGGTGTCTGAATCAGATCGTTCAAGGCATCCTCGAAGAACCGGAACGGAAGCGGAAAGGAAGAGGCAGGATTGAATTTTGTAACTAGCATGGTGAATTTGAACTCCTTACAGGATCTACCTATGGCTTAAGTATATTTTGTGAGCCACTTATTGTAATAGCAAGGCGCAGATTTTATGATGCTCCTACACTAAACCTTTGCATTCGCCTTCACCCCCTCTTTCGCTGCGCCACCCAATACCCAAACCGGTAAATCATCAGCATTCCTAGGAAAAGTCCGTAGTAGATGGGCGTCCATAAAGCCGCCTTGCCCTGCCAGAAAAAGTGCACCACCCCAGCCGCCGCCGAAACGTAGACGAGCCGGTGCAAGAGTTGCCATCGCTTCCCCCCAATCCAACGGATCGCCCGGTTAAAACTCGTCGCGGCCAATGCCGCCATCAGCGTCAAGCTGATCATTCCCGCTATAAAGAATCGCCTTGTCGTCACGTCTTCCCAGATAATTTCGGTGTTCCATTGCACATCGATCCCGAAATAGTGCAAAGCATGCAGAGTTCCATAGAAAAAGGCGAAAAGCCCGATCAAGCGGCGAAACCGGAGGAGGCCGCTTTGACCCGGCAATCGGCGCAGCGGCGTGATGCAAAGGCTCAGCAATAGAAACCGTAGGGTCCAATCGCCGGTAAACCGGGCGACTGCTTCAATTCGATTGATACCTAGTTCGTTCCCGTAGAAACGCCACCCCAGATGGATTAACGGCAGCAGGCACAACAAGAAAACGGCGGGCTTGGCAAAACGGCTGTTCCAAATTCGATTCACTGATTGAGTATCCTCAACCTCCACTCACATTATTCCCCAACCGTCCGAAAAGTACCTCTTGAGGACGTTTAACAATGATCGGACGGAAATGGACAGCAATTGCCCTGGCGGCCGCAGTACTCACGGGGTGCCGCAATAAGAGTACGGCGGTCGATCCCGACGCAATGGCCAGCGCAGTTGGCGCTCCGCCATTGCCGTCCAAACGGTTGGCTTATCCTTGGTCCGTCGTCTCCGGCGGCGTCGCCTCACCGCTGGCCATGCGAGAAGCGATCCAGGATGATCCGGTCGTCGAGGCCCACTATACCGGCCTGAACCCCGCGGCGTTCAAGGTCGAAACTTTGCCGGTCGCACGCCAGGGTTACGTCTCTTTCCGCATTCGAGACACGATCTATTGGACCCGCAAGACGGTGACCATCGCAGCCGGAGAAACCGTGCTTAGCGATGGCAAAACGATGCTACGCGGCCGGTGCGGAAACCTGATTTCTCCAGACCCGCGTCAACCCCTGGCGCCGCCCGGCGCCGAACCGGCGGAGGTCGCCATGGATCAACCGGTTCGCGAAGCACAACTAATACAATCGCCATCCCGGCTTCTCGAAACTGCGGTTGAGACGGAGAAATTCCAGAACCCCAAGCTAATTGCCGGCGCCGATACAATCGCAAACCTTTTGCCGGTACCCGATCCCCAAGAGATGCTCCCACCCGTTTGGACTGCCGGAGGAAGCGCGGGACCGGTCGCCGGAATTGTCGGGATCGGCGGTTCCGGAGGTGGCGGGAATACACCGCAAAGTCCATTCGCGCCGCCGCCAACCTCAGCGCCGGAAATTCCGCTCTTTAGACCAGCGTCGGCGCCGAACCTCCCGCCAGTTTTGCCGATCGAGATCGCTCCCCCATTAATCACAATGTCCCTATTAATAACGCCGGAAGGACCGGTGGTGACGTTAGCCCCGAGTATTCCTGGCCATCTATGGGAGCATGCGTCCCTCACCGTCGATGGGCCTGGGCCATCTCGAATGCCCTCCCAGATTTACTACCCGCCCGGGGAGAATCGACCTCCAGGAAGTCCGCCGCCAAGCGCACCGGTACCGCCGGGCCCGCCCATTTCGGAGCCACCGCCCGCGGCCCCCCCGCCATCGAGCCCGCCGCCGCTAGATCCGCCCTTACTCCCGCCTCCCGGCTCGCCCCCATCCGATATGCCGGTTCCTGAACCCGGCGCCTGGGTCCTTCTGGCCCTAGGGTTAACCGGTATCATCGCCGGCTCGATTCGCAAACAAAATTAATTTTTCCCTTTGTCCACGGATGACATTGGGATACATTACAGTAAATCAGCCATGCCCGGCCCGATCGCCAACCCATTCGGATTCGCTCGTGAAGAGCGTGCCATCTTTCGGCAGTTAGATTCGCCGGAAAAAATCCAGCGCTTCCTGGATGAAGAAATCATTTATGATCCAAGTGTTTCCTGCCGGTCCCCGCGCCGGGTCTTGCGTGACCGTCGCGGGCATTGCATGGAAGGCGCGCTGCTGGCGGCCACGGCGCTGCGCCAACTCGGGCATCCTCCCCTGCTTTTGGATCTCGAAGCCCAGCACGACGATGACCACGTGATTACCCTGTTCCGCTGCGACGGACTCTGGGGCGCAATAGCCAAATCAAACTACTCCGGTCTTCGGCATCGCGAGCCCGTTTACAAAACACTGCGCGAATTGGCCATGTCCTACTTCGAACATTTCTTCAATCCTCGCGGCCAAAGAACTCTCCGTGGCTACTCGCGGCCAATCAACTTAACTCAATTCGATCCCACCGGCTGGATGACATCCGAGGAAGACCCCTGGCAGATACCGAACTATCTGACGACCATCACCCATACATCCTTGATCCCGCGCAAAGTGGTCGCCCGGCTCACCCCCCTCGATGCCCGTCTCAAAGCCGCAAACGAATTCGGCATGCGCCAAGCCGGATAACAGTCACTGCGAGTAGAGCCCCAAAGCCCACAGCGGAAAGTAGTGCCGGTACATCGTATACCGCATATAGAAAACATTCGGGAATCCGGTTCCAGTCGCTAACGTTTCCGGCCACGACCCATCCACGCCTTGCGTGTCGATCAAATACCTCACGCCGCGTTCGGCGTAGGGCGAACCCTTGCGGCCGGCCGCATGCAATGTCAATAGCGCCCACGCCGTTTGCGACGGTGTCGACGGCGCGCCTACAAAGTCGTCATTCACGTAAGAAAGGCAACTTTCGCCCCAACCGCCATCGGCATTCTGCACCGAAATCACCCAATCGGCCGCGCGCCGGTACAAGTTCGGATCGTCATACTCCGCCGCGCGCAACCCCCGCAGCGCCAGGAACGTTCCGTATAAATAGTTGACGCCCCACCGCCCGTACCAACTCCCGTTCTTCTCTTGCCGGTTGACCAGATAGCGAACCGCGTCATGAATCGCCTTGTCTGACTTCGGCACACCCCGCCGCGCCAACGCCTCCAACACACGGCCCGTAATATCGGGGCAAGTCGGGTCCAGCATGGCGTTGTGATCGGAAAACGGTATCGAGTTCAACACACCCCAGTCATTGTCGGCGTCAAAGGCTGCATAGCCGCCATCGCGAGACTGCATTCCCTTCAGCCAGGCAATCGCCCTCGCCTCCACTACCTGCTGCTTCACCGGATCGGATGACTCGCTGAACTCCAGACACATCAGTACGATGGCCGTATCGTCGATATCCGGATAATGCTCATTGTTGAACTCAAAAGCCCACCCCGACGGGTGCAGATGGGGCCGTTTTACAGCCCAGTCGCCGCGCCGGCGGATTTCCTTGGAAAGTAGCCAGTCGGCCGACTTCCGCAACGCTTCCCGGTTCGGGTACCCCGCTTCAGCCAGACTGAAGGCCGCATACGCGGTATCCCAGACAGGAGAAAAGCAAGGTTGAAAATAAAGCTCCTCGTCCGTCTCCGTAATCAACCGGTCGAAATGCGCCTTGGCTTCAACCAGATCCGGATGATCGGCGGGATAATCGAGCGCCTCCAGCGCCATGATCGTGTACTGCATCGCCGGATAAATGGCGCCAAGCCCATCGCTATTCCGGCAGTGGTCGAGCATCCAGCGCTCCGCCTGCCGTATCGCCGCGGTCCGTGCATCCCTGTGCCCGCGCCGTTCCCACAGCTTGAGCAGCCTGTCCACCTGGTGAAACAGCAGCGACAAAAACCGGTCCCGCTTCGGCAACCCGAGGCGTGCACCGGGCAAAATCAATTCATCGACACTAATCCCCTCCGGCGCCGGCCGCACACCGCCCACCGACTGCACGATCGACAACGGAACAACGATCGCCCGCGTCCATGACGCCATCTCGTACAGCACGCCGCCCATATAAAGCGATCCGCCCGGCACCAATACCAGTTCGGGCGGGATGGTGGGCACGTACTTGCGCGGATATAGGCCAAAAAGGCTCAGGTTGATCTTCGTATAACTATTGCAGGCCTGTAATCCGCCGAGCGAATGAATGCAGTTGCAAGCCCTTCGCATCGCCGGCAAATCCGGCGTATAGCCGCAGAGCCGCAGCGCCGTATACGCCTTAACACTCGAGTTAATGTCAGCCGGGCCGTCTGGATACACCCACCAGCCACCATCGGCCATCTGCTGGGAAAGAATCCGCCGGCAGACCTTTTCCAGCCGCCCCTTGGATGGCGGATTCCACATGCCGTGTTCCGGTGGATGCAGCCAGAGTTCCAACAACACATAGTCGGATTCCAGTGAGATATCCGCCAGCAATTCCCCGCACCAATAGCCTTCGGCTGTTTGCTTTTCCACCAACGCCACGGCGCTGGCGTCGGACGCCGCACGGGCCGCGTCACGAAGACCCTGGCGTTCTTCAAGAAGTTCGCCAACGATGGAACGGCGGCGAAACGGTTGCTGCGTTGGAAAAACGGCGCTCATCCTGCGATATACACCTCCTTCCAGGATAACGCCCCTGTATCCTCTCCGAAAAATCTTATCTCTTGCAAAGGTCGTTGAAGACCGATAAGAAACATAGATGTGGAGAATGTTCGGCGTTGGATTCCTGATTCTGTCCAGGGCCTGGGCCCAGCCCGAGGCCGCAAAGGAGAAACCGCCGCCGGTCAAATCGCTCTCGGCCATCGAGCGGCAGCGTCTCAGCGTCGAACGCCAGATGCAGTCGATTCGCGAGAACTTCCCTTCGCCATTTGCAGGCAACACGAGCGCTGTAATCGCCTCGCCCCCCACGCCCGAGTGTCCGCCCTCGTCAGCCGCCGAGGTTAAGCCAATCATTGACCGGGAGGCAGCCCGGCAAAAGGTCGACGCGCGACTCATCCAAGCAATAGTCGAGGCAGAATCGGCCTATTCACCATGCGCGGTATCTCCTGTCGGCGCGATGGGCCTTATGCAACTAATGCCGTCAACGGCGAACAGCCTGGACGTATCCGATCCCTACGACCCCAACCAGAACATCACTGCCGGAACCCAATATTTGAAACAAATGCTCGATCGTTACGGCGGCGACATCGCCAAAGCCCTTGCCGCCTACAACTCCGGGCCAGCCCGCGTGGACGCTGCCGGAGGCATCCCGTCAATCCCCGAAACCCAGGAATACGTCCGTAAGATCATGGGTAAAATTACTCCTCTGCGACCAGTAGAATAGGAGTATGCTGAGCGCCGCGTTGCTCGTCGGTTTGGCCTTCCAGTTGCCCCAGAATCCGTCGCCGACGACGGAGGACACCCGAAGCCACGAAAGAGTTCCGCAACAGGCCGCCAAGGGCCGCCGCTCCGGTCGGGCACTGATCCTCGGTCATCCCCGCGCCCAGTCACCCGTGATCCTTCACTTCCACGGCGACACCTGGCTTCCAGAGCAGTCGGTCGCCGCCGCTTATCCCGACGCCACGGTCATCGCCATCCAGGTTGGCTCCGGCTCCGACGTCTATCAGGACGCTGTCAAAACCCCCGAGGCCTTTCAAGCCCTCCTCACTGAAGCCGGTGCCCCTACTGGAAAACGCCCGGTAATCCTCTCTTCATTCAGCGCGGGTTACGGCGCCGTCCGGGCTATCCTCCGCCACTCCTACAACCGCATCGACACCGTACTCCTCATGGACGGATTGCACAGCGAATACGCAGATAAGAACGTCGACCCCGCCGGCCTCGACGTCTTCCTTCAATTCGCCAAAGACGCCACCGTGAACCGCAAACGAATGCTGATCACCCACTCCGAAGTCTTCCCCGGAACCTTCGCCAGCACTACCGAAACCACGGATTGGCTGCTCCGCCAATTAAAACTCCGCCGGCTCCCCGTCCTGCGATGGGGACCCGGCGGAATGCAACAACTCTCCGAAGTACGTCGCGGCCACCTGACAATCATGGGCTTCGCCGGCAACAGCGCGCCCGACCACGTGGACCACTTTAACGGCATGGCCACGTGGCTGCGTACTTTGAGACGAATGTAGTCCTACACGATCACGCAAGGATTGGACAACGTTCCAATTCCGCTCGTCGTAATCGTCACCACATCGCCCGGCGCCAGTGCCGATTCCTGCGTCACGATAATGCCCGTACCCGTCAACACAACCGAACCACAAGGTACCGGATTCGACTGCAACAGATACTCCACCAGCGATTCGATCTTCCGCCCCAACTTGCCTGTAGACGTCGAACCTTCAAACGTAGTGGTCTCCCCGCGCTTGATCACACACGTCATGTCGAGCGAATATGGATCGGCAATCTCGTCCGCCGTCACCATCACCGGTCCCAGCGAACAACAGGCCGTATAAACCTTCGATTGCGGCAAATACAACGGATTCTCCCGTTCAATATCCCACGCCGAAACATCGTTGGCGATCGTGTAACCCACAATCCGTCCCTTGCTACCCAACACCACCGCCAACTCAGGCTCCGGCGCCGTAAACTGCGAATCGGAGCGAATCCCGATCGGCTGATCCGGCCCCACGCAAACCCGAGCCGTACCTTTGAAGAAGATCTCGGGCCGGTTTGCCGGGTTGTACACGTAGGCATAAAAACCTTCCCGTGTATTGTGCTCCCCATCGCGGAAACTGGCGCTCATCTCGTACGTACAGCCGCAGGCCCACACTTCCCTCGGCGCCAGTGGGATCAACGCCGCCGCCGGTTCCGAGTGGCTCAACGCCATCGACTTCGCCAGCTTGGGCAGCTCCGTGTTCTCCACCTCCGCGCGGCGGATCAGGTCATACAATGTATGACCAGGGATCGGGCGGGCATTCCCATTTTCAAAGATCGCCGCCGTAACTTCGTTATTCCACTTAATTTGTCCGAGTCGCATGAGTTAGTACTTGAGATACACCGTTTTGTAATCGCTGTAGAAGTCCATCGCCGCCGGCCCCTGCTCTTTGGGTCCGAAGCTCGACTCTTTCGTTCCGCCGAACGGCAGTTGATATTCAACCCCCGCACTCGGCAGATTAATGGTCAGCAGCCCCGCTTCACAGCCATAGACGAACTCAAATACACGAGACAAATTCGTCGTCTGCACGGACGCCGACAAACCAAAAGGAATATTGTTGGCAATGCGCATCGCATCCGTGAAATCTTTGGCCTTCATCACGGCTAACACCGGGCCAAAAACCTCTTCCTGGGCAATTCGCATATTTTCAGTCACATCGGCGAAGATCGTCGGCTCCACAAAGTAGCCCTTGTCGTAGTCCCCGCCCGTCAAACGGTTCCCGCCCAACACCAGCCGCGCGCCTTCCTGCTTGCCGATCTCGATATACTTCAAATCCGTATCCAACTGCCCTTGATCGACTGCCGGTCCGATGTCGATCCCCGGCTCCATCCCGTTCCCCACCTTCAACTTCGCCGTCCGCTCCGCCAGCGCCTCCACGAACTTATCGTAGATCGACTCCTCCACAATCGCCCGGCTCGTCGCCGTGCACTTCTGGCCGGTCGAGAAAAACGCCGCGTTGCAGACGTTCTCCACTGCGGATTTGAAATCGGCGTCCGCCAATACGATCGTCGGATTCTTCCCGCCCATCTCTAACTGGATACGCAATTTTCGCTTTGAAGCTTCGGTGTGCAGCCACTCGCCGATCTCGCACGAACCGGTGAACGAAACAGCCTTCAGTGGTTTCGCTGTAACCAGCGCCTTGCCAATCTCGCTGCCCGATCCGGCGATGTAGTTCACAACACCCTTCGGAATCCCGGCTTCATGGCAGGCTTCCACAATCCGCCACGAGCTCAACGGCGACACGGACGCCGGCTTCAAAATCACCGTATTGCCGCAAATCAGCGCCGGAGCCAGCTTCCAGGCCGGAATGGCAATAGGGAAATTCCAAGGATTGATCAGGCCAATCACACCGATGGCCTTGCGAATGGCAAACATGTGAACGCGGTCGCGCTCGCTCGGCACCAGGTGGCCTGGCAGCCGGGATCCCTCACCGCCGAAATAGCGGAAAATGTTGATCGCCCGCCGCACTTCGCCCTTGGCCTCCGGAAGCGTCTTGCCTTCCTCCCGGCACATCTCCGCGCCCAACTGGTCAAATTTCTTTTCCAGGATATCGGCGACTTTGAACAACAGCGCTCCGCGGGCCGGTCCGGGCATGTTCGACCACCCGGCGAATGCTGCCTGCGCCGCGTCCGCCGCTCTGTGTACGTCCGCCCCGGTGCCCTTTACAAACAGGCCGACAATCTCGTCCGTGTTGGCGGGGTTGCGGTTCTCAAACGTGGGTCCATCCACCCACTCACCATCGATGTAATTGCGAAAAACTTCCGGCATGATATGCAGTCCTTTTTGAAAATAAGTGTGGATTCCACGGGCGTGGTGACGCCGGGCGTATGAATCCTACTTCTTGTTGAAATCGATCTTGGGCGCCTGGCGAGATGCCGGGTCGGTCTTGAAGTACGCATCGTTGCGTTGGAAGCCGAAAAGGCTTGCCGCAATATTGTTCGGGAACAGTTCAATGCTTGTGTTGTACTTCTGAACAGCCTCATTATACTTCCGGCGCTCCACCGCGATACGGTTTTCCGTTCCGGCCAGTTCATCCTGCAGCCGCATAAACGTCGCATCGCTCTTCAATTGCGGATAATTCTCCACCACCATCAATAGCCGGCTCAACGCACCGTCCAACTGGCCGTTCGCGGCAATCTTTTCCGGCGTCGTCCGCGCCCCGCCCAACGCCGCGCGGGCGTTTGCCACCGACGCAATCACGTCCTTCTCCTGCGCCGCAAAGCCTTTCACCGTCTCCACCAGGTTCGGAATCAGGTCCGCGCGCCGCTGCAGCACAACATCCATCTGCGCGAACGCGCCGTCAATGGCATTCTTCTGGACTGTTAAATCGTTGCGGACTCCCACCATCATCCCGCCCACCACCAGCACCAGCAGCACAACCACTCCGAGTATGATCAATCCGATTTTCATAAGGTTCCTCTTCCTAAACTAACCCTTCGCCAGCCGGTCAACCGCTCCGGTCAACGCTTCAATCTGTTGCATGTAGGCGGCCAGCAGCGTCGCGGGGTCCAGGTCGCGCGCCTTCTTCACGCCTTCCCGCAGATCCAACAAAGTATAGAACGGCGCGGGGTCGATTCCGAACTGCCCCGCACACGCCCCAATCGCCTGACGCTTGTGCATCGGCGCCGCCGCCCCTGCCAGTCGCAGCGCATGGCGGCTTAAATTGCAAAAAGTAGACGCGGATTCGGCCATCAACCGCAACAGCATCCCGCTATCGCTCAACATGCCGCCGGCCTTCTGCCGCAGCCGCAGCAGCTTCGCGCGCAGTTCATGCTCCACTTGCCCCCGGTAAAAACTATCGTCGATCACCAGTCCGGCCACCACGTCGCGCCCACTCAACACCCGGTGGCATTCCACAATATCGTGGAACTCAATCGCAAAACAATCGGTCGAGTTGTGCAGCTCATCTTCACTCAGAAATAGCGGTGACGGATTCTCCAGCGAACGCCACCAGTGAATCACCGGTTCGGCCAGCCGCAGCTCATCCGGCCCGATTTCCTTCAATACGCACAACACATTCAAGTCGCTGTACTTGCCATGCAGCTCCCCGGCAGCCGCCGATCCATACAGCACCACCGACAGCATCCGCTCGCCGAACGCCCGCTCCAGCTTCGCCGCCAGTTCTGCCAGCCGTTTCTCTATTTCAGTTGCCATATTTCCTACCAGTCACTTGACGCTCCTCCCCCGCCCGCATCTCCGCCGCCAAATCCGCCAAATCCGCCGCCGGAGTCATACCCCCCAAATCCGCCGCCACCCCCGCGGTGTCCTCCGCCCTGGTTCATCATCATCAACGGCAGCATCCACCACGGCCCCCCGCCGCCACCGCCCCCGCCCCGGCTGAACAGGAACAGAATCCCCAACAACCCAATCAAAATCATCGGCCAGGGAATCCCGCGGCTCGGCTCGGCGTACCGCCTCCGCGGCCGCACCGCCTCATCGATCTGGACACCCTTCTCCTTCGCGACGCGCTCCCCTATTTGATGCGCCGCCACCAGCATCGCTTCGCCGTAATTTCCCGCCTTCAGCGCCGGACGCATCTCCCGCAGCAGCGCGCCCGCCGCGCCGTCCGGCAGAAGTGGCTCCAGCCCGTAACCCACTTCCAACCGGCTCCGCCGGTCTTTCACTGACAGCAGCAGCAACGCGCCGTTGTTCTCGCCCTTCTTGCCAATCCCCCACTTCCGGAATAGCAGATTGGCAACATCCTCCACCGGTTCGCCCGCTAGTTCCGGTATCGTGACCAGCGCTAGCTGCGCCCCCGTTGCCTTCTCCACCGCGGCGCAATACGCGTCAATCCGTTGTCGCGATCCGGCATCGATCACTCCGGCGAAATCGCTGACGTAGCCCTGCGGCTGTAGCGCGCCCCAATCGGCCGCGCTCGCCAACGCCGCGTAAATCAGCGGCGCGCAAAGCCTCGCGATGTTACCAATAGACATCTTCAGCAGGCGAGATCGCGCCGCGTAAACTTCTCCGTGCCCGCCGGCCCCACCACCGTCAACGCCATGTTCTCCGGTTTCAGAAACGTGTTCGCGATCTCCTGAATATCGGAAATCTGCACCGCTTCAATCGCCGCGATCGTCTCGTCCAGATCCCAGAACCGCCCGAAAAATATGTCTTGCCGCGCCAGATTCGACATTCGGCTCGATGCCGATTCCAAACCCAACACCACCGACGCCTTCAGGTTGTCCTTCGACCGCCTCAATTCCTCCGCGCTCACCGGCCCGTTCTTCATCGCCCGCAACTCGTCCATAACGCCGTTCACCACCCGCCGCAGTGTCGCCGGCGAAGTACCGGCGTAGATCGCCATCGCCCCCGTATCCCGGTATAACGAGAGCTCGCTCGAAATATTGTACACCAGCCCATGCCGCTCGCGAATGTTCTGAAACAGGCGCGAACTCATGCCCCCGCCAAGTATCGTATTCAACAAATAACAACCGAAACGCTTCGCATGCCCCATCGGATAGGAGGGCGCCGCGATGCAGACCTGCGCCTGTTCCACGGATGCCTTCGTTTTCATGGCAATCTGCGGGAACACGTTCACTTCCGGCAGTTCCGGCAGCGGCTGACCCGCTTTCAGCCCGCCCATCATCCGGTCCACCATCTTCACAAACGGCGCGTGCTTCACCTTGCCCGCCGCTGTTATCAGCATGTTTCCCGGCGCGTAATGGCGCTCCCAATAATCCCGCAGCATCTTGGGATGAAAGCTCTTTACCGTCTTCGGTGTCCCCAAAATCGGCCAACCCAGGGCATCTTCCTTCCAAAACTTCTTGCAGAACAACTCATGCGTCTGCGCTTCGGCGCTGTCGAGATCCAGCTTGATCTCCTCCAGCACCACGCCTTTCTCCTTCGCCAGGTCATCCTCCTGAAACAAAGGCCGCAGCATCATATCGGAGAGAATATCGAACGCCTGCTCCGCATGTTCTTCCAGCGTTTTCGCGTTGAAGCTAACGATCTCTTTGCCCGTGAACGCATCGGAGTAGCCGCCAATGGCGTCCAGTTCCCGGGCAATCCCGTGCGTTGTGCGACGCTCTGTACCCTTGAACAGCATGTGCTCGATGAAATGGGAGATCCCGTTCTCCTCCGCTGTCTCCCGCCGCGAACCCGAACGCAGCCAGAGGCCCATCGAAATCGAACGCGCCCCGGGCATCGATTCCGTAATAATCTTCAGACCATTGGGAAGCACCGTGGTCTCGACGGCAAACGAACGATTCAGAGTTTTTGACATGGAATGCGCAAAGGCAGGATTCTCTTCTATTGTAGAAGCGCGCGGACCCGTTGCGGGTGCCTATCATTCAACGGCGCTCATCCCACGCTATCCTGGTGTAGATGGGACCCCGTATGCAGCCGACGCTCCTCGGCCTCGAAGTCGCCGACCTGCTCGACCTGCTCGGGCCTGGCGCTCGTCCCTTTCGGGCTCGGCAAATTTATGATGCGCTGTATAAGCGCAACGTTGCGGATCTGGACGAAACAACTGCCCTCCCCAAGGATCTCCGCGACCGCCTTCGCGCCGAAACCCCTCACGGACGCCTCACTGTCGACCAGCGCTTCAACTCCGCCGACGGCACCGTGCGCTATCTCCTCAAACTTCCCGCCGATGGCCGCACCGTCGAAAGCGTCCTCATGCCTCAGGACGATCGGCATACCATCTGCATCTCTTCCCAAGTCGGCTGCCCCGTCGATTGCAAGTTTTGCCTCACCGCCCAAATGGGCCTGGAACGCAGCCTTTCCGCCGGCGAAATCGTCGGGCAGGTTCTCCACGTCTGTCGCGAACACAACCTCGACCCGCGCGCCTCTCACTGCAACATCGTCATGATGGGCATGGGCGAACCGCTCCTCAACCTGCCAAATGTTCTGAAGGCCACCCGTATCCTCTGCGACGATAACGGCGTCGGCTTCTCCCAGCGCCGCGTCACCGTTTCCACCTCCGGCATTGTGCCGAAAATCGCCGAACTCGGCGCCGCCGAAGTCCGCCCGAATCTGGCCATCTCGCTGAACGCCTCGCACGAGGAACAGCGCCGCCAGTTGATGCCGATCACGAAAAAGTATCATCTCGCCGATCTCATGGAAGCGTGCAAGGCCTATCCTCTCCGCCCCCGTGAATTCCTGTTCTTCGAATACGTCATGCTGCGCGGCGTCAATGATACCGATGCCGATGCCCGTCGCGTCGTGGCCTTATTGGGGAACATGAAGGCCAAGCTGAACATCATCGCCCTGAATCCCGGACCAGGTATTCCATTCGAAACACCGGACCCCGAACGCGTCGACAGCTTCCAGAAAATCGTCATGCGCTCATTGCCCTGCTACGTCCGCCGCCCTCGCGGGCTCGATATTTACGCAGCCTGCGGACAGTTGAAGAAGATGCAGCCCGCGGATCTGGTCACCATTCAATAACTGTTCATGCCCGCCCGCCCCAGACTCAGCATTTTTCTCTTCTGGGCCGCGATCGGGTTGGTGTTGATGTCATTTGTCGACTGGCGCAACTTGGTTTTGAAGTACCGGAAGAACCATCTCCGGCAGGCCGTTATTCTTCGGCACTCGCG
>Ga0105048_10005924_pt1 | contig 19739 bp, 17 predicted proteins | sample MAT05_FD_78382 | JGI IMG/M metagenome (GOLD analysis project Ga0105048, IMG submission 78382) | Freshwater microbial communities from Lake Fryxell liftoff mats and glacier meltwater in Antarctica - MAT-05 | ecosystem: Environmental > Aquatic > Freshwater > Ice > Liftoff microbial mat | place...
CGATCTGGTCTCACTGACCGGCGCTGAGTTTGGAGATGGTGCGGCGGACGTGCGTCTGGTCTCGCGCGTTGCGGTGCTCGCGAACGCTGGCCCTGATAGCGTCACCTTTATCAGCGACAGTCGCTTTGCGGATCAGCTTGCTGCCGTGCAGCCCGTGGCTTGCTTTGTGCGACGCGAATGCTCTCATCTGGTCCCGGATGGCTGCGCCGCCCTGATCTGCGGCAATCCTCAGGCCGCCTATGCCATCGCCTCGCTGCGACTGCACAGGCCACGCTTTGGCGGTGGCGAGGCTATCGCCAGAGACGCGATACTCGAAGCCGATGTGATCCTTGGCCCGGGCGTCGTCGTCGGGCCCGGGGCCCAGATCCGTCGCAGGACCCGGATAGGTGCCAACACGGTTCTGGGACCGGGAGTCACCATCGGCCGGGACTGTGACATCGCTGCCAATGTCACCATCGGTTTTGCGCTGGTCGGTGACAGGGTGAAGGTTTTGGCCGGTGCTGTTATTGGCGAACCTGGCTTCGGGGCCACAGCGGGCCCCAAAGGCCTGATAGATATTCCCCAGTTGGGTCGTGTGATTATTCAGGACGGAGTGTCGATCGGGGCCAACACCACGATTGATCGAGGGGCCTATGACGACACCGTCATCGGCGAAAACGCCAAGATCGACAACCTGGTGCAGATCGCCCACAACGTGCGCGTGGGCCGTAACTGTGTGATGGCGGCGCACACGGGAATTTCCGGCAGCGTTTCTATCGGCGACGGCTCGCAGTTCGGTGGACGCGCCGGTGTGTCAGACCACGTGACCATTGGCGCCGGCGCGCGCGTGGGGGCAGCAGCCGGGGTGATGAAGGATATTCCAGCTGGAGAAACCTGGGGCGGCATGCCCGCCAGGCCAATCCGAAACTGGCTCAAGGAAACGGCTTGGCTGGCCCGGATGGCCAGCCGCAAGGGTGGGAGGCAGACATGACGCGCAAGGCGCCGGTGGCGATCAATCCCACCGATATCGACATCACCGAAATCCTGCTGCGGATCCCGCATCGGTACCCCTTTCTGCTGGTGGATCGGTGCGAGGACTACAAGGTCTCGGAATCCATTGTCGGGATCAAATGCGTGACGGTGAATGAACCGTTCTTCCAGGGCCATTTCCCCAGTTACCCGGTGATGCCGGCGGTGCTGTTGATCGAGGCCATGGCCCAGACGGGCGCGGTGTTGATGTCGAAGTCGCTGGAGGTCGATGTCGGCGGCAAGGCGATCTTCTTCATGTCGGCGGACAATTGTCGCTTCCGCTCGCCGGTGCGTCCGGGCGACGTCGTGCGCATGCCGGTCCGGGTGGTCAGGCACCGGGGCGATGTGTTCAAGTTCGCGGGCCAGGCTTTGGTCGGCGACAAAGTGGCGGCCGAGTGCGAGTTCGCCGCTATGGTGGTGGAGACCTGATCACTTGCAGAGCCTGATCCACCCAACTGCCATCATCGCCGATGGTGCCCAGATCGCTGACGGCGTGCGCATCGGGCCGTTTTGCGTGATCGGGCCGGACGTCAAGATCGGAGGCGGGACGACGCTGAAGTCGCACGTCGTGGTCGATGGCCGCACCACCATCGGCGAAGGGAACGCGATTCATCCATTCGCGACGCTGGGCGGACCGCCGCAGCACACCGCCTACAAGGGTGAGGACACCGCCCTGGTGATCGGCGACAACAACCTGATCCGTGAACACGCGACGATGAACACCGGCACAGTCAATGGAGGCGGTGTCACGCGGGTGGGTTCGAACGGCCTCTATATGATTGAGTCCCACGTCGGGCACGATTGCGTAGTCGGAGACAACGTTATCCTGACCAAGCAGGCGACCTTGGGTGGGCATTGCCTGATCGGCGACTACGTCATCGTAGGTGGCTTGGCGGCTGTGCATCAGTTCACGCGGGTGGGCCGTCACGCCATGATCGGCGGGCTAGCGGCCGTGGTGAAGGACGTCATCCCTTACGGCTCCGTCTGGGGCAACCACGCCCACCTCGAGGGCCTGAACCTGGTGGGGTTGAAGCGGCGGGGGTTCAGCAGGGAGGCGATCAACACGCTGCGCGCGGCCTATCGCCTGCTCTTCGCCGACGAGGGCACCTTCCAGGAGCGTCTGGACGACACCATCGCGACCTATTCCGGCTCACCCGAGGTCATGGAAATTATCGACTTCATTCGCGCCGACGGCAGCCGACCACTGTGCCTGCCTGAGCGTGAGATCTGATGGACAAGCTCGGCTTGATCGCCGGCGGCGGGACCCTGCCGGTAGAGATCGCCCGGCATTGTGAAAGATCCGGCCGTCCGCTGTTTGTGATCCGGCTGAAGGGGTTCGCGGGCAGCGGGCTTCAGTCCTATGCGGGTGCTGAGGTCGGACTGGCAGAGATCGGCAAGTGCCTCAATGCACTGAAGCGGGCCGGGTGCCGGGCCGTCTGTCTGGCCGGCGATGTGGCGCGGCCCGATTTCACCAGCCTGATGCCGGATTTTCGCGGTTTGATGTTATTGCCGAAAGTGATTGCCAGTGCGCGTAAGGGCGATGACGCTCTGCTGCGTGTGATGGTCGGGGTGTTCGAGAAGGCCGGCTTCGCGGTCCAGGGTGCGCATGAGGTGATGGACGACCTCAGCCTGCCGCTGGGCCTGTTGGGTTCGCGTTCGCCCAACGCCGACGACCTTGCCGATGCGGGACGCGCGCTTGAGGTCGCCCGGGCCATTGGACAGATGGATATCGGTCAAGCCGCAGTCGTGGCGCGTGGACTTGTTTTGGCGGTTGAAGCCCAGGAGGGGACCGATGCCGTGCTGGCCCGCGTGGCCGAGCTTCCGGAGCACCTGAAGGGCAGGCCGGGTGCCGGCGCTGGCGTGCTGGCCAAAGCCCCCAAGCCGATCCAGGAAACCCGCGTTGATCTGCCGACCATCGGCCTGGCCACCATCCACGGCGTGGCGCGGGCCGGCTTGGCCGGGATCGTCGGCGAGGCGGGTCTTTTGCTGGTTCTGGATCGGGAAGCCGTGATTGCGCTGGCTGACGAACTCGGTGTGTTCATTCTGGGTGTGGACCCCACCACCCCATGACCCCCAAGCCGCTCACCGTGATGCTGGTCGCGGCTGAAGCCTCCGGCGATGACCGCGGTGCCGGCCTCGCGCGTGCCCTGAAGCGGCGGCTCGGCGACAATATCCGGTTCGTCGGGGTAGGGGGTGCCAGGATGGCCGCAGAAGGTGTCGTCAGCCCATTCGACATTACCGAGCTCTCCATTTTTGGACTGATCGAGGGCCTGCTGGCCTATCCGATGGTCGTGCGTCGAGCGGACGAAACCGCCACCCTCGCTGAGCGCGAACGGCCGGACATTGCAGTGCTGATCGACTCTTGGGGGTTTACGGTTCGTGTTGCACAACGCCTGAAGAAGCTTGGCATTCCTATGGTGAAGTATGTAGGCCCCCAAGTCTGGGCGTCACGCCCGGGCCGCGCCAAAACGGCGGCGAAATGGTTCGACCACTTGCTTACCATCCATGGGTTCGATGCGCCGGCGTTCGAGGCGCACGGCCTCCCAGTGACCTTTGTCGGCGACGCAACCCTGGCGATAGACTTTTCGGACGCTGATCCAGCCCGGCTGCGACGCACGATCGGGGCTCGCCCGAACGATCCCATCCTGTTGGTATTGCCAGGCAGTCGACTCAGCGAGATCGACCGCGTTTTGCCGGCGTTTGAAGATGCAGTGACCCGCCTGAAAGCCGAACGCCCTGACCTGCATGTCATCGTCCCGGTCGCCCGGACCGTCGCTGCACTGGTCAAGACCCGGATCGCCGGCTGGCCACATCGTGTTCACGTTGTCGAGGGCGAGGGTGCCAAACGCGATGCCATGAAGGCCGCCACCGTGGCGTTGGCGTGCTCCGGCACTGTGACGACTGAGCTTGCCCTGGCTGGTTGTCCGATGGTGGTGGGATACAAGCTGGCACCACTGACCTATGCCATCCTGAAGACGCTGATCCGCACGAGGTGGGTCACGTTGTTCAATATCGCGGCGCAGGACTTCGTGGCACCGGAATTGATCCAGAACGACTGTAATGGTCAGGCGCTGGCTCGCGAAATCGCGATGCGCCTGGATGATGCCGATCTGCGCGCCAGGCAGGTCGCTCGGCAGTCGCAGGCCTTGCTAAAAATGGGTCGCGGCGGCCCCGATCCAAACGAGGCCGCCGCGACTGCCGTATTGGCCGTGATCGGGCGCGCTCAGCGCTTGTCGACCGACACGAAGCTGCGCGCCGGCGCGCCGGTATAAATCTGACGCGGCCGGCCGATTTTCTGGGACGGATCCTCGATCATTTCCTTCCACTGGGCGATCCAGCCCACTGTGCGGGCCAGAGCAAACAGCACGGTGAACATCTCGGGCGGGAAGCCCAGGGCGCGCAAGGTGATGCCGGAGTAGAAATCGACGTTGGGATAGAGTTTGCGTTCAACGAAATAAGGATCGCTGAGAGCCACCTTTTCCAGTTCCATGGCGACCTGCAGGATCGGATCGTTGCCGGCACCGACTTCAGCCAGCACTTCGTGGCAGGTCTTCTGCATGACCGTCGCGCGGGGGTCGTAGTTCTTGTAGACCCGGTGGCCGAAGCCCATCAGCAGGTAGCGGCGGTCTTTAACACCCTGAACAAATTCAGGAATCTTGTCGACAGTGCCGATTTCCATCAGCATATTGAGGCATTCTTCGTTCGCTCCACCGTGCTTGGGACCCCAAAGCGAGGCGATACCGGCAGCGATGCAGGCGAACGGGTTGGCACCAGACGACCCGGCCAGTCGTACGGTCGACGTCGAGGCATTCTGCTCATGGTCGGCATGCAGGATGAAAATGCGATCCATGGCTTTTGTAAGGATCGGGTTCGGCACCCAGTCCTCGGCTGGAACCGAGAAACACATGCGAAGGAAGTTCTCGGCATACGAAAGTTCATTGCGCGGGAATACGAACGGCTGACCGCGAGAGTATTTGAACGCCCGCGCCGCGATCGTCGGCATTTTGGCGATCATCCGATGGGCGGAGATCATCCGCTGCGCCGGGTCGTTCACGTTGGTGCTGTCGTGATAGAAGGCTGAAAGCGCTCCCACCGCGCCGGTCATGATCGCCATTGGGTGAGCATCTCGCCGGAAACCCATGAAAAACCGGTCGAATTGCTCGTGGATCATCGTGTGATAGGTAATGTTGTGTTCAAATTCTTCGAACTCAGGCGCTGTGGGCAGCTCACCATGCAGGAGGAGATAGCAGACCTCGAGGAAGTTCGATTTTTCAGCCAATTCCATGATGGGATAGCCGCGATGCAGCAAAATCCCGGCATCGCCGTCGATGAAAGTGATCTTGCTCTCGCAGGACGCCGTCGACATGAACCCGGGATCATAGGTGAACACGTCGGCTTCAGCGTAGAGCTTGCGGATATCGACCACCGCCGGTCCGTCCGTGCCGCGTAGCACCGGAAGTTCGACGGTTTTTCCGTCAATTTCGAACTTCGCCGTACTGCCCATAGGTACCCCCTTCGCGCCTGCGAGATAGAACATCTGTTCGAGCGCTTATAACCCTTTAAGCGGAGAGCGAAAGCGCGTCGTCAATTCGACCCAGGCTCTCGTCGCGGCCCAGCGCGGTCATGGTTCCCGCGAGGTCAGGCGCAGGCGCGCCGCCTGAAAGAACAGACCTCAACGGAGCCCCGAATTTCCCGATACCAACACCATCAGCTTCGGCGAATGCCCGGACAGCGACCTCAAGTCCGGTAACGCTCCAGTCGCTGACCTGAGCCAGAGCCTCGCGAAGTCGGGCAAGACGCGCTCGGGTCTCTTCCGTCAGCTGTTCCAGCGCTTTCGGCGGCAGTTCCAGCGGCCTTGATTTAAGGGCGAATTCAACCGCATCAGCCAGTTCCAGCGTCGTCTTCACCCCGTCCCGCACGAAGGGAATTACCCGGGCGATCAGGGTGTCGTCACCCTGGCGCAGGCCAACGTCGCGGCTTTTGAAGTTGGCAACCACAAGCGTCGTCAGGCGAGCCGGATTGGCTTCACGAATATAGTGATTATTGAGGTGGTTGAGCTTGGCCCAATCGAGGCGGGCTGCGGCGCTGACGACGTCCTTGATGTCAAACCATTCAATCGCCTGGGCATCGGAAAAGATCTCGTCATCGCCGTGGCCCCAGCCCAGCTTGGCCAGATAGTTGCGCAGCGTCTCGGGCAGATATCCCATGCCGTCGAACTCGCTGACCGCCTGCGCTCCATGGCGCTTGGACAGTTTTGCTCCGTCGGGCCCATGAATAAGGGGCAGGTGGGCCCAGACCGGGACCTCCCAGTCCAGCGCATGGTAGATGATGGTCTGCCGGGCAGCGTTGTTGAGGTGATCGTCGCCCCGGATGACGTGGGTGATGGCCATGTCGTGATCATCGACCACCACGGCCAGATTGTAGGTCGGGTTGCCGTCCGAGCGCAGCAGGATCAGGTCATCCAGCCCGCTGTTCTGGAACCGCACGTCTCCCTTCACGGCATCCGCCACGACCGTATCGCCGTCCAACGGGCTTTTCAGTCGCACCGCATGGGGACGGTCTGGCCATGTCGCGGGGTCCGCATCCCGCCAGGGCGAACGAACGACGCGGCCCTCGGCCCGGGCGCGCTCGCGCTCGATCTCAAGCTCTTCCGAGGTCATATAGTCGCGATAGGCTTGGCCTCGCGACTCAAGTTCGGCGACCACCTCGCGGTGGCGGTCTGCTCGGGCAAACTGGAACACGGGCGGCTCGTCAGACTCCATGCCCAACCAGGCCAAGCCGTCGAAAATCACCTGCACCGCAGCGTCGGTAGACCGCTCTCGATCGGTGTCTTCCACGCGCAACAGGAACTTGCCACCCGTATGGCGCGCATAAAGCCAGTTGAACAATGCGGTCCGAGCCGTGCCAATGTGCATCATGCCGGTAGGGGACGGGGCGATCCGGGTGCGGACAGGACGATCGGACATAGAACTCGACGGGGCTGGGGAAGGCGCGGGTCTCGGCGCGGGCCGGCGTCTTAGCACGTGGGCTGAAGGGCGTCATAGGCTCGGCAAATTCGGTTCCTGGCTCGTCGATCAAACTGACGCCCAGGCGGATCGCTGGACATTGTGGACCCCGGTGGCGTTTGGTCTGGGCTGCGGTCTCTATTTCGGGCTGTTGAGAGAGCCACAGCTTTGGGTCGCCTGGGTCGCGGTGCTGATCGCTGTCGGATTGCTGGTTGCGACCCGATGGAGCGCCTGGCGATCAACCACCTTGCTGCTTGTTCTGAGTGCCTGCGCCATGAGCGGCTTTGCAGTTGCGAAGCTTCGTGCCGAAAGCGTCAAAGCCCCGATTGCCGAGAGCGGCGCGCGGCCTCAATGGGTCGAGGCCTGGGTGGTGGATGTGGCCTCACCTGGCGTTGGCGGCCAGCGATTGCTGCTGGCCCCGATCCGGGTGGGTAACCTGGGTCCGGAAACGACCCCGACCCGGATGCGTGTCACCCTCCGCCCCGACGCCGGGCTGCCTGAGCCCGGTCAGGCTGTTCGGTTGATGGCGATCCTCAACCCGCCGCCGCCGCCGGCCAGTCCGGGATCCTATGACTTCGCCCGCGATGCGTTCTTCGAAAGCGTCGGGGCTGTGGGTTTGGCGCTTCGGGCACCGGAACAGATCACGGCGCAACAGCCGGCCCCCTGGCGTCTGAGACTGACCATGCGGGTCAACGCTGTACGCTGGGCACTGACAAACCAGATTGTCGACACCCTCGGTCCCGAAACAGGTGGGCTGGCGGCGGCGATGACCACGGGCCACGAAGCCTTCATTCCGCGCGAGCAGGTGGAAAACCTGCGGGCGGCTGGTCTGGCGCACATCGTCTCGATCAGCGGCCTCCACATGGCGATTGTCGGCGGCTTTGCCTTTGCGGCAGCGCGTCTGGTAGTGGCGGCATGGCCCTGGTTGGCGCTTAGGGCATCGGGCAAGAAGATCGCCGCCGTGGTCGGACTGGCCGCTGTCGGCGGGTATCTGGTGCTGTCGGGCGCGCCGCCGCCAGCAGAACGTGCGGCCATCACGGCTGGCGTGGCATTTGCCGCCATTCTTGCCGACCGTCAGGCCATCAGCCTGCACGCCCTGGCACTGGCGGCGATGGCGGTCTTGCTGCTGCAGCCGGAAGCAGTCACTGAACCCGGTTTCCAGATGTCATTCGCCGCGACTGCAGCCCTCGTGGCGCTGGCCGAAATCTGGCCGCGACCCGTCCGCGAGATCGAGGTTCCGTTGGCGATCCGGCTGTTCCAGGCGGCCGTCACCTGGACCCTGGCCAGTATCGCCGTGAGCTTTATCGCAGGACTGGCCACCGGCCCCTTTGCGATCCAGCATTTCAACCGGGTTTCGACATGGGGGTTGTTCGCCAACCTGGCCGTCGCACCCATTTCATCGTTCCTGATGATGCCGGGACTGGCGCTGGGTGCAGCCTTGACCCCGTTCGGGCTGGGTCGCGCACCGCTGGAGGTCGCGGGTTGGTCCATCGGCGTGATGAACCGGATCGCCGCCGTGGCAGCGGGGGCCCCGGTCTCCCAGCTGGTGGTCCCTAGCGCGCCGGATTGGGTGCTGCCGGTGAGCTTTCTGGGCCTGCTGTTCGCCTGTTTGTGGAGGGGCACGTTGCGGTGGCTGGGCGTCCCGCTGGCCTGTGCCGTGTTGTGGGCACCACGGCCACCGGCACCGGACGCCTGGGTCAGTGCGGATGGGGCCGCCGTGGCAATCCGTCACGGCAAGGATGCCGCCTTGCTGCGGCCTGATGTGAAACTGTTCGGGGCAGAACTCTGGTCTCGGCGTCGCGGCTTGACCCCGCTCAAAACCGAGGCGGAGCGCGACGCGCGGTTCCACTGTGATGCCTGGAGCTGCGCGCCCATGGCCGCAGCACCCGTAAAGCTCGCTGCCGCCTGGAACCTGAAGCGACCTCTTAAGGACGGGCGACTTGACGAACTATGCTCTGGCGCGGCCATCGTAGTGCTGCGCAATGACTTCCGACCTGAGAATTGCCGTGCGCCGTTGGTCCTGACGGGGCAGGATTTTGCGAAGGGCGGATCGGCGGAAATCTATCGGCGAGGGACCGGCTGGCGCATCGTCTGGGCGCAAGACCTGCGCGGACGGCGACCCTGGACCTGGGGTTACGATCCGCGATGATGTTCGCCAAGCCTCTGCGTCCGCGCGTCCGCTCAGGGGAGATCACCACCAGCGTACGTATCTGGCTGACGCCGCGGGTGAAAATCGGTGGCCGCTATCCGCTGCTGGATGGGCACGTCGAGGTTACCGGGATCACCGAGATCGATCTGACCGACGTCACGAGGGCAATGGCACTTGCTTCGGGGTTCCCGTCCCTCGACGCGCTCATGGAAACCGCCCGCCACGGTCGTGGCGAGCGGGTGTTCGTGGTCGGGTTTGTGTTCGAGCCTAGTGGTAGCGGCGGATAAGGCCCACCAGCTTGCCCTGCACGGCCACTTGGTCAGGTCCGAAGATGCGGGTCTCGTAGGCGGGGTTCGCGGCTTCCAGCGCGATGGAAGCACCCTTCTTGCGCAGGCGCTTCAGGGTGGCTTCCTCGCCATCGATCAGGGCCACCACGATGTCGCCGGATACCGCGCTGTCAGTCTTCTTGATGACCACGAAGTCTCCGTCGAGAATGCCGGCGTTGATCATAGAGTCCCCGGCGATCTCGAGGACAAAATGCTCGCCGGCACCCAGGATACTCTCTGGAACCGGCATGCGATCGCGTTCCTGCTGGATGGCCGCGATCGGCGTACCGGCGGCGATCTTGCCGAGGATCGGCAGCTCCCGGCTGTCGTTGGCGGCGGCCGGAGTCAGCGCAGAGCCATCCACCAGCTGTGGCTTGAACGGCGCGCGGCCCTTGGGCGGCGCGGCAGCCGTGGCTTGCTGCGGAAGTTTGATCACTTCGAGCGCGCGAGCCCGGTGAGGCAGGCGTCGAAGAAAGCCGCGCTCCTCCAGAGCGGTGATAAGGCGGTGAATGCCGGACTTGGACGCCAGGTCCAGGGCCTCCTTCATCTCGTCGAACGATGGCGAGACGCCACTTTCCTTGATGCGCTCATGGATGAACATGAGCAATTCGTGCTGCTTGCGGGTGAGCATGTCTGTGACCTCGAAGAACAAAGCGCTAACGCTTGTCGATGTTCTCTAGGTGTTCCGCGTTAATGTCAAGTTACCAACGATCTTGCTGAATTTGCAGAATTTTCTGACCGCGTTCTCGTCAGTTCAACAGCAACTGAGTCGCAGCGACCACATCTGGCTGCCGCATCAGGCTCTCACCCACCAGCATCGCGGTTGCGCCTGAACGCTCAAGCCGTGCAGCATCGCCGGATGTAAAGAGGCCGCTCTCTGTCACCAGCAGGGCACCAGTGGGTGCCCCGGCGGCCAGCCGCTCGGTGATCCCCAAGTCGGTCACAAAAGTCCGCAGATCGCGGTTGTTGACCCCGACCAGATCGGCACCCAGGTTACCGGCGCGCACCATCTCTGCCGCATCATGGACCTCAACGAGAGCGTCCATGCCATGCCCTCGGGCTTCAGCCATCAATTCGGCCGCCAGGGCGTCATCGACCATGGCCAGGATCACGAGGATGGCGTCGGCACCCAGAGCGCGGGACTCGGCCACCTGCCACGGGTCGACCAGGAATTCCTTGCGCAGGCAGGGCAAGGCACAGGCGTCCCTCGCGGCCGTCAGGAAGGCGTCCGCCCCCTGGAAACTGGGTGTATCCGTAAGCACCGACAGACAGGCGGCACCTCCGGTTTCGTAAGCCCGCGCCAACGTCGGTGGATCAAAATCCGCCCTGATCAGGCCTTTGGAGGGCGAGGCCTTTTTGATCTCGGCAATCAGGGCCAGTCGACCGGGCGCGTGGGCCCGCACCAGGGCGGCCCGAAACCCGCGCGGCGGCGTGACACCGGTGACACTCACGGTCGGCCGCGCGGCTTTGCGAACCGTCACCTCTTCGCGCTTGTAAGCGGCGATACGGGCCAGAATGTCACTCACCGCGGTGCAATCTCCACCAGGGTCCTCAGGGTCGCGGATGCGCGCCCGTCGTCAATGACCTGGCGTGCCAGCGCGACGCCGTCTCTCAGATTTTCCGCCTGATCGCCGACGATAAATGCTGCAGCCGCATTGAGCAGCACGATATCGCGATAGGGCCCGGTCTCACCGTCAAGCACGCGACGCAGCGCCTGCGCGTTGTGCGCCGGGTCTCCCCCGATCAGGTCGGAGAGCCGGGCGCGTGGCAGGTCAACGTCCTCTGGCGAAACGGTGAATTCCCGGACCCGGCCGGCACGATACTCTGCCACGTGGGTCACGCCAGTGGTGGTTATCTCGTCCATGCCCTCGCCATGCACCACCCAGGCGCGTTCCGAGCCCAGGACACCCAGTGCGTTGGCAAGCGGTGTCGCCCACTGCGGGGCGAACACGCCCACCACCTGCCGCGTGGCGCCAGCCGGATTGGTCAGCGGCCCCAGCAGGTTGAAGATCGTCCGAAATCCCAGCTCGGCCCGGATCGGCGATACGTTACGCATGGCACTGTGATGGGCTTGAGCGAACAGGAAGCAGATGCCAGCCTCGTCCAACGCCCGACGCTGACGCTCCAGCCCCGGATCGACCGCGACGCCCAGCTCCGACAGCACGTCGGCGGCCCCGGATTTCGACGACAGCGCACGATTGCCGTGCTTGGCCACTTTCAGACCGCCACCGGCCACCACGAAGCTGACGGCCGTCGAGATATTCAGCGTATGCAGCCCGTCGCCGCCGGTGCCGCAAACATCGATCGTCGGGTAGGGTACGTCCAGGCGTAGTGAGGCCTCGCGCATTGCCCGTGCCCCGGCAGTGATCTCTCCGACCGTCTCGCCCCGCATCCGGATGGCCGTCAATGCGGCCCCGATCTGCGCTGGACCAGGCTCGCCCCGGAGGCAGGCGGAAAAAAACTGGGTCGCCTCGACCTCGGTCAGAATCGCCCCGTCAGCGAGGCGCGACAGCAGCGGCTTGAAGGCGTCGGACATCAGCCAGGCGCGATCAGACCTGCGACAGGCGCTTGACGCCGGCGAGGTCGAGGAAATTACCCAGTAGCTCGTGGCCGCACTCGGTGGCGATAGATTCCGGATGGAACTGTACACCGAAGATTGGCCGCGTCCGGTGCTGCAGCCCCATGATTTCGCCGTCCTCGGTACGCGCGGTCACCTCAAGCTCGTCCGGCAGGTCGCCCTGCTGAACCGCCAGGCTGTGATAGCGCGTCGCGGTGAAGGGGTTCTTCAGGCCGGCGAACACACCACGATTGTCATGGTGGATCTGGCTGGTCTTGCCGTGCATCAATGCGCCGGCCCGGACCACCTTGCCGCCAAACGCCTGACCAATAGACTGGTGACCAAGGCAGACCCCGAAGATTGGCAAATCGTCCGGTGCCTGTTTGATCAGGTCAAGGCAGATACCCGCCTCGCTCGGTGTCTTTGGGCCCGGCGACAGCAATACTGCCTCAGGCCGCAAGGCGAGCGCCTCAGCGACCGTGATCGCATCATTGCGTAGCACAAGCGTCTCTGCCCCAAGCTCGTTCAGATAGTGGACGAGATTGTAGGTAAAGCTGTCGTAGTTATCGACGACCAGGATCATGGGCGTGTCATAGGCTTTGCCGCCGCGCGCGCCAAGCAGGATGCTGCACTCATGTCAGTCGTTGATTCGAGCCTCGACCTATCCGAGATCGCCCGCTGTCGCGCGTTGCTGACCCCGCCGACGCGTCGCGAACCGGTCTGGCCCGCGTTGGCGGCTGCGACGGCCCTGGCGCTGTCATCGCTGATGTTCGCCACCATCATGGTGCTGGCCCCGCCTGTGCAGACGGAACATGTGGCGATTGGCGCGCCGGAGTAGTCTGGCTTCTAAATAAAACGCCAGCTCTCTACCGCTGCCTGCCGCAGGGCCCGAGCCTTGTGCAGTGTCTCATCGTATTCGGCGTCGGGGTCGCTGTCGGCGACGACGCCGGCGCCCGCCTGCACATACATTATCCCGTCCTTGAAAATCGCCGTTCGCAGGACGATGCAGGTGTCCACCGAGCCGTCCGAGCCGAAGTAGCCAACAGCGCCCGCATAGGCGATTCCGCGCTTCTCGATTTCCAGTTCGTCGATGATCTCCATGGCCCGGACCTTGGGTGCGCCCGACAGTGTGCCGGCGGGCAGGGCAGCCATGACCACGTCCACAGGGTCAAGGCCGTCAGGCGCGTCGCCCTCGACGTTGGAGACCAGGTGCATCACGTGGCTGTAGCGCTCGACGAAGAAGCTCGCGGTGACGCGCACGCGCGGGGAACGGCTGGGCGGAGCCGGCTCATTGGCACCGGACTGCTTTAGCATGGCCACACGACCCACATCATTGCGGCCCAGATCCAGCAGCATCAGGTGCTCGGCGCGTTCCTTGGGGTCGGCGATCAACTCCTGTTCCAGCGCGCGGTCTTCCTCAGGCGTGGCACCGCGGGGCCGGGTGCCGGCCAGGGGCCGGATGGTGATTTTGCCGTCGCGCAGCCGGACCAGGATCTCTGGCGACGATCCTGCCAGCTGAAAGTCACCAAAGTTCAGGAAGAACAGGAACGGCGAGGGATTGGTCCGCCGGAGTGAACGGTAGAGCGCCAGCGGGTCGTGCGGGAAAGGTGCCCGTAACCGGTGGCTGGGCACCACCTGAAAGATGTCCCCGGCCCCGATATAACCCTTCGCCTTCTCGACGATCCCCCGAAAGGTCTCGCGGTCGACGGGCGTGGTGAACCGGTCGTGCTCGGGCGTGGCCGAGCCGAGCAGGGGCGGGGCCGGTTTCTTGAGGTCCTCGATGACTGCCTGGAGCCGCCCGCGCGCTGAGGCATAGGCCTCTGCAGCCAAAGCGTCTTCGGGGCGCACGGATGTCACCAGAATGATCTCCTGGGCGATCGCATCAAAGATGGCCACGATCGAAGGTCGGGTCAGAACGCTGTCGGGCAGGTCCAGCGGGTCAGGGTTCACGTTTGGCAACCGCTCGACGAGCCGGATCATGTCGTAACCAATGGCCCCAAATACGCCCGCAGCCATGGGCGGCAGGCCAGGTGGAAGTTCGATGCGTGAGGCGGCCAGAAGATCGCGCAGGGAATCCAGCGCGCCGCCAGATTGAGTTACGAAGCGCTCCGCCGCGATCTCATTGCCCCGTGCGACTTCCGCCTGATCGCCGCGACAACGCCAGACCAGGTCGGGGTTCAGTGTGATGATCGAATAGCGAGCCCGAAACGCGCCGCCCTCCACGGATTCAAAGAGAAACGCGTAGGGCTTGCCGTGACCGATTTTCAGGAACGCCGAGACCGGAGTTTCCAGATCGTCGATCAACCGGGTCCAGACGACCTGGGGGGCTCCGCCGTCGTAGGTCGATGAGAAGGCCTCGTACGGCGGCTCAGAAATCACCCCTTCTTCTCCGGAGCCTTGCCCTTGGCCTCCTCGCGCGGCGCGAAGCCGGCGGCGGCGCGAGCTTTGACGGGGTCGGTTTTCACCTTCAACTTGGTGCGGGCATAGGCCTGGGCAGAGTCGGCCATCTCGCGGAACACAGCCTGCGCCAACTCGCCGCGGTTCATTTCCGCCAACTGCGCGGCAGCCGGCCCGGCATCCATGCGAATATTGTCGACACGGCCGACGACAATGCCCTGCTGGCTGGGGGTCGACCATGCCTCGCCGGGCTTGGCATTGAAGGCTCGCGCCAGCACTTCACGGCCAAGGGTGGCCTGATATGCTTCGGCGGACTGACGCGACAGGCCGGACACACGGGCCATGTTGTAGCCTGAAGACGCGGCGACCGTATCAAACGCCTCGCCCTTCCTGACGCGGGCCACGAGGGCTTCGCTACGGGCTTCGAGCTGTCGCGTAATCTCGCGACGCATCCAGGCATTTGTCACGATCGGCCGGATTTCCTCCAGCGGTTGAACATGTGCCGGAATGATCTTCTCGACGCGCACGACGAAATAGGCCCCTTCGGCCAATTCGGTGATCTCGCTCTCGCCACCAGCGGGCAGGCTGAAAGCCATCTCAAGGATCTTGGGCGGCAGGCCCTGAAGCTGGCGACGCTTGTCGTCTATCCCCTGGGCGCTGATCGGGCCAACGAGCTCGCTGGGAACGCCCGCCTTCCTGGCGGCATCGGCCAGCGGCGCGCCGTCGCGGCGGGTGTCTTCATAAGTCTGGGTCTGTGCGTAGACCTTCTCCGAGACCATATCCTTGCGGATCTCGGCCTCCAGCATCGGACGCGCCTCTTCAAGTGAGACCTCGCGACCGGGCGTGACGTTGGTCACCCGCACGACCGCAAGCCCCAGATCACCCTGCACGACAGAGGTCTGGCCGGGCGTCATCTTGAAGGCGGCTTGACCCACCTTGCGATCGGCGACGGCGGTCAGCGGCTTTTCGTCATAGACAATGGCGTCGACGCCCACGGACTTGGCGACCACGGGTGCGGCCTCACCGGCGGCCAGACGCGCGCTGACCCTCTGGGCCGCCGCCTGATCCTTCACCGGGATCTGGACAAGGGTGCGGCTCTCGGGCTTGGACAAGGTGTCCTTGCGGAAATCGTAGCGCTTCTTCAGTTCCGCCGGATCGATCGTCGTCGTCGCCACGGCCTGTGCAGCGGCGTTGGGCACGAACGGCACGACCGTGAACGAGCGCATTTCCGGCAACATCAGGTCTGCCTTGCTCTCTTTGATAAAGGCGTTGAGCTGGGCGTCGGTGGGGGCCGGGGGTTGCGGCACGCTCTGCGGCGTGATCACGAAATAGGCGAGGTCGCGGCTTTCCAGCGCGAAGACCGAAGCCAGGGCACCATAACTGCGGGGCACGGAAAAGCTGTTCTGCATCGCCACAGCCCAGTGCTGGGTCGACATTTCATCGCGCAGCACCGCATCAAAGCCGGGCGGTGTGTAACCATTTTCCTGCAAGCGTGCCTCGAAAGTCTTCTTGTCGAATGCACCGCTGATCGGGTTGAAGAAGTCCGGGATCTTGCCGATTTGGTCGGCGATCAGTTTGTCGGACGGTCGAACACCGATTCGGCTCAACAGCTCCGCAAACGCTTCCTTCGTCGCCAGCCCATTCAGAACGACGGTGTCCAGGTTGTTCTGTTCGGCCAGTTCCGGGGTGATAGGCTGACCGGCCTGCTGTTCCTGCCGTTTCCTGAAGCGATCGTACTCGCGCTGAAATTCCGCCGAGTTGATGCTTCTTGAGCCTGCGCTGATCACCTCGTCGCCGCGGATAGCATCGACGCTGTACTCCGTCAGGCCGAACCCGGCCATAGCGACGACGATGACGCCCAGAACGATCCGGGTGAACCAGGATGTGGACCTTTTTGGCGGGCTGGTAAGCGGGCTGGAAGGCGTGTCGGTGGGCATCGTGGTCCTTTCCCGGGGGCGGGCGTGCCGACGGTATAGTGGAGGGGCCTTCTGTCCGGCAAGCACGTGACAGAACAGAGCGTATGGCTTAACCGCCCAACGAGGCTTTTCTAGGGAGAGATGTGTGACCAAGCCACAGGTGATGATCGCCGGAAACTGGAAAATGAACGGCCTTGGCGCCTCGCTGGGCGAGGCCAATGCCCTTGCCGGGGGGCTGGGTCACACAACCGCGCGCGTCGCGATATGCCCGCCAGCCACCCTCGTTCAGCGCCTCGCCGAAGTCCTGATGGACAGCGGTGTACTTGTCGGTGCTCAGGACTGTCATGCCGAAGTATCGGGGGCCTTTACCGGCGACACTTCAGCCGAGCAGATGGCGGACGCCGGTGCGACCCTCGTGATTCTGGGTCACTCGGAGCGCCGCGCTGGCCACAGCGAGACCGACGCCACTGTCGCCGCAAAAACGCGTGCAGCCCTGCGCGCAGGGCTAGAGCCCATCATCTGCGTCGGCGAGACCCTGGACCAGCGCAAGGCCGGCAACGCCCTGGCTATCGTGACTGGCCAGGTGCGTGGATCGTTGCCGTCGGAGCTGGCCGGCAACGCTTTTTCCGTGGCCTACGAACCCGTCTGGGCTATCGGCACAGGCCTTACCCCCACCACCCAGGAAATCGAGGAAGTCCATCGGGCAATCCGCGCGGTGCTGGTCGAAATGTTCGGCGACGCGGGTCAGGGCGTAGCGATTCTCTATGGCGGCTCGGTTAAGCCCTCGAACGCCGCCGAAATCCTGCACGCTGACGAGGTGGGCGGCGCATTGGTGGGCGGGGCGTCTCTTAAGGCCGACGACTTCCTGGGGATCATCCGGGCAGTCTGACCCGGCACAGCCATTGTTACGGGCCCACGAAGCACTAGCTATGGCTTTGGCGTGGTCGTGGTGATAGAGCGCGCGCTTCATTTCGACGGGGTCGCCTCGCCGGAACGCATCGGAAAGACGCAAGGATGCTGCTGAACCTTTTGCTGGTGATCGAGGTCATCGTCGCCTTCTTTCTCGTCGTGGTGGTGCTGCTTCAGCGTTCGGAGGGCGGTGCCCTGGGTGTTGGCGGCGGGCCTTCGGGCTTCATGACGGCGCGCGGCGCGGGTGACCTGCTGACACGCAGGACCTGGATTCTCGGCGAGGTGTTCTTCACCCTTGGTCTGTTGCTGACCATCGTTGCGGGCCGCGAGCGCGGGTCTGCATCAGTAGTCGATCGGATGAAGGTCAATGCGATCAACCCGGCGGAACTGACCCGGACGCCCCCGGCACCCCCCGCTGTAACAGCTCAACCCGGCCCGGTCGGCGGCGCGCCCGCACCGTTGCAGGCCCCCACGCCCACCCTCAACAGCCCGTTTGGGGTCATTCCGTCGACAAACGCCGCGCCCGTTCCGGCTCCGGCAGCCCCAGCCACGAAGTAAGTGGTGGATAGCCGCGAAACGCACGGAGCAACGTGAGCGAATCGCGACTACTCTGGACTCCCATGGCCCGGTACATTTTCATCACCGGCGGCGTGGTCTCCTCCCTGGGTAAAGGTCTGGCGTCCGCCGCTCTTGGCGCGCTTCTGCAGGCGCGAGGCTACAAGGTCCGCCTGCGCAAGCTCGACCCGTATCTCAACGTAGATCCGGGCACCATGAGCCCGACGCAGCACGGCGAGGTTTTTGTTACCGAAGATGGCGCGGAAACCGACCTGGACCTCGGCCATTATGAGCGATTTACAGGCGTAAATGCTACCCGTGCCGATAACATCACCACGGGCCAGATATATAAGACCATCATCGAGAAGGAGCGGCGCGGGGACTACCTCGGTGCCACCGTCCAGGTGATTCCCCACGTCACCGGCGAGATCAAGGACTTCGTCCTGTCAGACCCGGGCGAAGGCGTCGACTTCGTGCTGGTCGAAGTGGGCGGCACCGTAGGCGATATCGAGGGCCTGCCGTTCTTTGAAGCTATCCGCCAGCTGGGCCAGGAGCTGCCCCGTGGACACGCCTGTTTTATACATTTGACACTGCTTCCTTATATAAAAACCGCCGGTGAAATGAAGACCAAGCCGACGCAGCATTCGGTCAAGGAGCTGCGCTCCATCGGCATACAGCCGGACATCCTGCTTTGCCGCTGCGAGATGGAAATCCCGGACGGCGAGCGCAAAAAGATCGGCCAGTTCTGCAATGTGCGGCCCAGCGCGGTTATCCAGGCGATGGACTCACCCAACATCTACGCCGTGCCGCTGGACTATCACCGCGAGGGTCTGGACACCGAGGTGCTTGATGTCTTCGGCATGCTGGACACCGCGCCCAAGCCTGACCTGACGCGCTGGGAACAGATATCCCATACGCTGAGCCACCCTGACGGCGAGGTGAACATCGCCATCGTGGGCAAGTACACGGCCCTGACCGACGCCTACAAATCCCTGATCGAGGCACTGATCCATGGCGGCGTCGCCAACAATGTGCGGGTGAAGTTCGACTGGATTGAGGGTGAGGTCTTCGAGGGGGAGGCTGCCCTGGTCAGCGAACGGCTGACCAACGTCCACGGCGTGCTGGTGCCCGGAGCATTTGGCGAGCGAGGCTCGGAGGGCATGATTCGGGCGGTCCAGTTCGCCCGTGAGCACGCCATTCCTTACTTCGGTATCTGTTTCGGCATGCAGATGGCGATGATCGAGGCGGCGCGAAACCTGGCTGGCATCGAGCAGGCGTCTTCAACCGAGTTCGGCCCCACGTCAGAGCCCATCGTCGGCCTGATGACCGAATGGACGCGAGGCAATGAAATTGAACTGCGCCAGGAGGGTGGCAACTTCGGCGGCACCATGCGTTGCGGGGCCTATGACGCCGTCCTGGCCCCCGGCAGCCGGGTGGCGGAGATCTATGGCGGGCTGAGCATCTCGGAGCGACACCGGCACCGCTATGAAGTCAACATCGCTTACCGTGAGGCCATCGAGAGCACAGGGCTGTCGTTCTCGGGCCTATCGCCGGATGGCATCCTGCCCGAGCTGTGCGAACGGGCCGATCACCCTTGGTTCGTGGGTGTGCAGTTTCACCCGGAACTGAAAAGTCGACCCTTTGACCCGCATCCCCTGTTCGCCAGTTTCATTGGCGCGACCAAGGATCGGAGTCGGCTGGTCTGACAGCCAACCCCGTACGAGCTCCGCCATCATTCGGCACGCAGGACAATCAGTCGACTTCAATCTGCCTCGTGGGTTGATCGTGCGCGGGGTTTCATGCATAAGCCCGCGCTCACCGGCGGCCCGAGGGTTCTCCCTTGGCGGCCGCCGTATCCATTTCTACGCCGAAGAGAATTTCCGATGGCTGTTCCGAAACGCAAAACTTCCCCCTCGC
>Ga0105048_10005925_pt1 | contig 19738 bp, 9 predicted proteins | sample MAT05_FD_78382 | JGI IMG/M metagenome (GOLD analysis project Ga0105048, IMG submission 78382) | Freshwater microbial communities from Lake Fryxell liftoff mats and glacier meltwater in Antarctica - MAT-05 | ecosystem: Environmental > Aquatic > Freshwater > Ice > Liftoff microbial mat | place...
AACCCAGAATATGTGGGTGCCCTCATCGAGCACGCCCGGGCGGAGTTTCAGGCCATTTCGCCGAACTTTAACATCCTGCTTTACGAGGTGCCGGGCTCCTTTGAAATCCCGCTCGTCGTTCAGGAAGTCGCCACCCGCGGCGGCGTCGATGCCATTGTCGCCCTCGGGGTCATTATCGAGGGTGAAACGCAGCACGCCTCGCTCATCGGCACGGAAATCACCCGGGCGCTCCAGCAGCTCGCCCTCACGCACCGCATCCCGGTCATCCACGAGGTGCTGCTTTTGAAAAACGAGGAGCAGGCGCGCGTGCGCTGCCTCGGCGAGGAGATCAACCGCGGCACGGAAGCCGCCCGGGTGGCTGCGCGCATGGTGCAAATGCTCAGCGAGCTGCGCAGCTCGCGTAGCGAGTCGAGCGGACCGCGCAGCGAAGTGCGGTTCGCACGCTAGTTTTCCGGTCATGGGAAAACGACGCGAGGGACGCGAGGCGGCCGTCCAGTTCCTTTTCCAGCTGGATCTCCACGGCGAAAAGGAGGTCGGCGATTCCGAGGACTTTTGGGAACTGCGCGCCGGCCCGGAGAAATCCACCGCCACGGCCAAGACCCGCGCCTTCACCGCGCAGCTCGTCCAGGGCGTCACCGCGCATCGCGAGGAAATCGACGCCCGGATCAGGGAATGCACCGCCAACTACGAGCTCCACCGCATCGCCGCCGTGGATCGCAATATCCTGCGCGTCGCCATCTTTGAGCTCACTCACAGCCTCGACATCGCCCCCGTCGTCGTCATCAACGAAGCCATCGAGATCGCGAAAAAATTTGGGGCCGAGAAGTCCGGCGGCTTCGTCAATGGCATCCTCGACCGGATCAAAAAGGACTTGAATCGCCCTGCCCGCGAAGCCTCTGCGCCGAGGAGTCAGAAACCCTCGGCTCCCGCTCCCACGGAGTCCTGACTTCCTTCCCCGTGGCTTTCGGCTTCTTCAAATCCATCATCCAGAAATTCACCGGGCGTCCGGTGGATTGGGACGAACTCGAGGAGGCGCTCATCCGCGCCGATCTCGGCGTGCCCATGATGACGCGCATCATGAAAGCCTGCCAGGCCCACGAGGAAAAAATGACCGCCGAGAGCGTCGTGGCCGTCGCCCGCGAGGAGATTTTGAAAGTGCTGCCGCGCGATACCGTCACGCTGCGCCCGCTGGCGTCGAAGACCAAAGTCATCCTCGTCGTCGGCGTCAACGGGACCGGCAAGACGACCTCGACGGCGAAGCTCGCGCACTTTCTCAAAGCAAAAGGCCATAGCGTCATGCTCGCCGCGGGCGACACCTTTCGCGCCGCGGCCATCGAGCAACTGACCGTTTGGGCCGACCGGCTCGGCATCGAGATCATCAAAGGCCAATACAACGCCGATCCCGCCGCGCTCTGCTACGAGGCCTACCAGGCCGCCGACCGCAAGAACACCGAGTTCCTGATCTGCGACACCGCCGGCCGCCTCCACACGAAGACCAACCTCATGGGCGAACTCGCCAAGGTGAAACGCGTCCTCCAGAAAGCCGACCCTCAGGCCCCGCACGAGACGCTGCTCGTCGTCGATGCCACCACCGGCGGCAACGCCCTCCAGCAAGCCCGCGAATTTCACGCCGCCACCGGCCTGACCGGCGTCATCGTCACGAAGCTCGACGGCAGCGGCAAAGGCGGCTGCGTCGTCGCCATCCAGAACGAAGTCGGCGTGCCCACCCGCTTCATCGGCACCGGTGAGAAGCTGGAAAACCTCGCCTTCTTCGAGAGCCGCGACTTCGTCGAGCGGATGCTCTGAACCGAAGCGGGCCAAAGCACTTCCGCAGGCGATCCACCTTGCGCCCTCGACAGGCGCAGCGGAAGACGGCTCCTCCGAGCTTTTTCCGCTACGGGGCCTGCGGGGTGATGACGCGGTAGAAGCGCTTGGTGCCAGCGGTGCCAGTGGTGTCGGTGACGTCGATCGCGCGGACTCCGGGGGCGAGAGCGATGTCCGTCAGCCTGATCCAGCTCACATCAGTGAGGCTGTTCTTGTATTGCACGGTGTAGGCTTTGTAGGGCTGGGCGGTGAAGTGGATGACCGCCTGGTTGGAGGCATTTCTGGTGACGGTCGAGGTGAGTTTGCTCGCCGCGTTTTTCGGATCGGTGCCGGCCAGGAACTCCTGAAGGTTCGTCGTGCCGTCGCCATCGGCATCGAGGGAGGCCACGGCGGCGGTGGTCGAGCCGAAGTACAAGGTTTCCCAGGAGTTTTGCATCCCGTCGTTGTCGCTGTCGGTGAAGGTGACGGTGAGGGCGACGGTATTGGTGGCGGCGAAACCGTCGGCATTTGAGACGAGGCAGGAATAGCTGCCGGCGTCACTTTGCAAGACATAGGGAATGGTGAGGATGGAGCTGGTGGCACCGGCGAGCGAGAAGCCGCCTTTGAGCCACTGATAGGTATTGCCACTACCGGACGCGACGACGCTGAACACGGCGCTGGTTCCGACTTCGCGCGAGATCGCGAGGGGCTGGGTGACGATGATGGGTGCGCTGGCCGGATAGAGCACGCTCTGCGGAATGATTTGTTTGGCGTTCGAAGGGCCTTGATAGCGAAGTTGCGCGACCCTGCCGCCGCCCCCCTGAAAGAACTCCATGGTGATGGTGTAAAGCACGCCGGCCGTGAGACTGATGGTGCCGCTGTTCTCGGTCGAACCGTGATGCGTCCAGTTGTCCACGAGCGTCTGGCCATTCACGTAGAGGCGCACGCCGTCGTCGCTTTGCGTAAAGAAGGTCCACGAGCCGGAGGTGGGGACGACGATCTGGCCAGCCCAGCGGACGCTGAAATTTTCCGTGCCGACACCGCCAAAGTTCACCCACGTGCCGTTGTCGAAGTTCACCTGCGGGTCGATGCGGGTGAAGGCGAGGGGCGCGGTGAGGGTGAGGTTGTTGAAGTAGTCGGCGCGCAGACCCTTTGTCACGGGTGAGGTGACATAGATGGGGATCGATGCGCTGGTGGTGAAGCCGAGGGCATTGTCGATGGCGACTGCGGTGCAGGTATGCGCGCCACCGGTGGCGGTCCAGTTGAAGGTGTATGGCGCAGTGGTGGCTTCGCCGACCTTGCTGCCATCGACGAGGAACTCGACCTTCGTAATCGAGCCGTCGGCGTCCGCGGCGCTGGCCGTAAATGTCACGGTCGCCGGCAGTGTGAAAGTGCTGCCGTACGCGGGCGCAGTGAGCGAGACGGTGGGCGATTGGTTGACGGAGTTCGCGAGCCCCGGCGAGGCGCCGCTGGCGAACCAGTTCGCCGGATCATCGGCGTAGGCCGTGGCGCTGGTGCGCTGGAGGGAAGGGCCGCTGCCATCCGCGGTGACCGGCCACGGGAGCTTGTCGTTGTAGCGCACGGCGTCGATCACGTCGTAGGGGACGAGGGTGACCGCTCCCTCGACCACGGGCGTGTCGGGCATCTCGAGGGAAAGTCGTTCGCCGCTGTCCTGAAGCACGCCGGCGTAAGGACCGAAGATTTGCACCCCCACGGGCACGTTGTATTTGGTGCGGAACGTGGCGGGATCAATGCCAACGACGAGCGCGAGTGCACCGGCGGGGATGCTCTGGTTGGTCTCGAACACGTAGCCAATGCCCCCGATCTCCCAGGTGTTCGCGGGATTCGCCGGATCGTAGAGGAGCACGGTGGAGCCACTCGTATTCTTGATCTCGATGTATTCGTCGTAGCCAGCGTAGGGGTGATACATCACCTCATTGATGACGAGCGGGCCGACGAGTGGGCCGCTATTGGCGGAGCCAAAGGTGCGACTGATCTGCCGGGGGAAACTCTCTTCACTCACGCTGTTCACATACCGCCCAAAGCTCACGCCGAGCCCGCCGCCAGCGAAGTCGAAGCCGTGACTGTAGCCAGTCAGCGAGCCGCCTGCATTGCCGGAGAAGAGGTAAACTTCATCGCTTACAGAACTGAGCGCGAAGCTGGTGCCGGTGCCCGGCGTGGGGTTGAACTGCGATTCATCGAAGGACACATGGCCGCCTGCGGGAATCGTGGTGCCGGCGGGAATGCGGTATTTTTGCGGAGCGTTGCGGTCATCGCTCAACCACCAATCGCCGACATTGACGGAGCTGGCGGTCGGATTGCGCAGCTCGATGGAGTCGCTGGGCGCGCCAGTGGAATTCGTCAGTGCTTCATTGATCACGATGACGGGGATACTCGACGCGGGATCATCCGCGCCGGGCGAGCCGTGGAGATTTGTGCTCGCGCGCCAGTTTGAGCCGGTATCGGAGTTATAGTTCGTCCCCTTTGGAACGATGGAAAAGCCCGCGCCGTCCGCAGCCGCGGGCCACGGCGGGGCGTCGTTGTAATCGATGGTAAGCACCGTCGTGTCCGTCGGCGTGAGGAGCGTGATCAGCTCGCCGCCGTTTTTCAGATTGTCGGTGTAGAGGCCGCCCGGAGCGAACCCGTAGCGCGCGGTGAATTTCGCCGAGTCTTTCGCCAGCACGCGGAACGCACCCGGCGCGAGGGTGGTGCCGGTGGGAAACACGTAGGTGAAGCCGGAGAAACGCAGTCCGCCGAGATCCAGCATGTTGGCTCCCGTGTTCTTGAGTTCGAGGAATTCATAGGCTTCGCCATCAGTGGCGCCCGTAGTGGTGGGCAGCGGATTGTAATGGATTTCGGTGATGGCCAGCGCGGAGAAATCCTGGGTGACGTAGAAGGCCGCCTCATCGATGGCGCTCCACGTGGTGCCGTCTTTCAAGCGGGTGCGAATGAACTTCGAAGCGTTGATGGTGATCGGGCCGAAATACGCCGTGGCGGTGGGGTTGATCGCGCCGCCGAACATGCGCGGATCGGAGCCATCCGTGGTGTAGTAGATCGTCGCGTTCTGTCCACCCGTGTGGGAGAGGGTGAAAGTGCTGCCCGTGACGACGGTGCCCCCGCGCTGGCTCCAGAGTGGCGGGGCGATGGAGGGATACCAGCCGAGCGTCCGCATCTGCGAGATCAGCACGGCGGTGCGGCCGGGGAAAAAGTTGTTTCGCACGTTGTTGACCGCGGGAACCCAATTGCTATCCCGCGTGAACGGCGTGTTGGACTTCGAGTCGCCCCACCGCGCCGATTCGGCGACGACGGCGCGGTCAATTTCACTCGTGCGTGCATCGAAGATCGCCGTGGCCGCGGCCGGGGTGAGCACGCCACTGTAGCTGGTGTGCTTATAGGTGCGGTCGGCCACGAGCATTCGGAACTCTTCCGAAAACATGCACTGCTGGAAGACATACTGCGGAGTGGACTTGCCGAACCCGCCGCCGTTCAGGGCGGTAGAGCTGCCCGCCGGCCATGGACCGAGACGGTTTTCGTTCACATTGAGGAGCGTGTGCTCGGAGTCGTGGAGCACCGAGCGGAAGCCGCCGTGCGCGCCGGTGCGGTCGCGGAAGAAGAAGGTGTTGTTTGGGGAATTGTTTCCCAGAAAAGCGGAGATCTGCGCGTCGAGGTTGCCGCCGTAATAAACCACGAGCATCGCGTCGATCGTGTTCACCGCATCAAACAAAGGGGGATAGGCGGCATTGACCGTTCCGTCGGGATTGAGGCCCAGCAGGCGCTGGTAGGTGATGTTATTGGAAGTCTCCCCCGCGGCTGCCGTCATTCCGTCGGCAAGCTGCCAGAGCGAAAGCCATGCATCCAAATTCCCGTCCGTCGCCTCGATGTTGTAGCTGAGGTCGGGATCCACTTTGAGCGCGTCGTAATCGCTGTCCGCGCCGCCGAGGTAGCTCTCTCCGAAGTTTGCGTCCGGCCGTTCGTCGGTGTCATAGAGGCCCCAGTACTGGCCGTTGACGTAGAGATGGTAGGCGACGGAGTGGCTGCTCGGGGAGCCCATCGCGAGCTGCATATCGCGCGAGATTTTGTCGCGGACAAAAATGCCATTTCCGCCATCGCCTTGAAAGGCCCAGGAGTAGTTTTGCGCACAGCGGAGGTCGAATTTGTCAAACTCCTGAGTCGTGCCCGCAGTGGTGCCACAGACCGGAAAGTTCAGTTTTGACGGCCCATAGCTATCGCGGAAAAACAGGCGGAAGGCGTGCTTTGGGTTGTCCTTCGAGCGGCTGAAACCGCCTCGGATGCGCAAGCCGCAATTGGCCTGAATCCCCTGCGTTCCATCGGGGTAGATGACCTCGATGGAAGCCGGGCGCTCGGCCGTGATTGAATCCTGACCCGGATTCACGTAGATGCCGGTGGTGGCGTCGAAGAGGTTCGGCAGCGGCGTGACGATGGAAATGCTCGGGATTGCCTTGAGGTCGTTGACGATCGTGCCGCTGTAGGCATTGACCACATCGGGATCCATGCCGAAGTCGAGTTCCTGACCGTTCACCTGATACTTTCCATCATTGATGTTGAAAGTGCCGGGCCAAGTCGTGGTGGAAGATGCCGCGCCGCTCGGATTGCTGATCACGGGCGGCGTGCCGGTCGGTGATTGGGTGATCACGTCGGTGGGAAAAATATAGGTCTGCGTGACGATGTCGCTCGGATCAAAGGTCGCCTTGAATGCCTGATAGCGAAGTGTGCGGGTTTCGGAAATTGAGATCGGCGCCGAGTAGGTGGCGCTTGTCCCCGCAGCTTCCGTGGGGTCGGAGCCGTCGAAAGTGTAACGAATTGTGGCGCCCGGTGTACCCGTGGCCAGCGTGACGCTCTGCGCCGCGGCGTAAAAGCCGCGCCCCACGCTCGCGGTGACGGGCGCGACGCGGTTGTAGATGGTCTCAGTGTTAAACGCGCCCGGCGTGCCAGTGGTGTAGTAATTCACCGAGCCGAACGTGACGTTGTATCGCACCAGTTCCGCCTTTTGCAGGAAATCGCCGCCAGTCGCGGAGTCGTTCAGTCCGTGAATGGCCAGCACATTTCCGGCGCCCGCCACGAGCGAGCCGATGAAGGGGGTGAGGTCGATGTTTTCAGTCGAAAGCGCCTGGCTCGGAAGGCGGTCGCTGCTCGCCGTGGTGAGATTGTTCGGCACGCCGGCGGGCGCATTGCGGCGCGCGACCTCGGTGCCATTGAGATAGGCGACAAAGCCGTCGTCGTAACGGATCGGCATGGTGAGGGAAGCCAGTCCGCCAGGATTCGTGAAAGGAATCCGCACGTAGCACGCGGCTTTCTGGGGCGACGCGTCGGACATGGCCGCCTTCGTATTCGAACCGACGCCGATCTGCCCCGAGTAGCCGCTGCCACTGCCGCCAATCGGGATCGATTTCACCGCGAGTCCACCCGCCACGGTGTCGCCAATGAGTGCAAAGCCCGAATCCCACGAACCAAAGCTGCCCTGTTTGGCAAACGCCTCGCCCGCCGACCCGCCGCTCCCTTCGTAGATCATCACCCGGATTTCATAGTCTCCCGCCGCGGAGAAGGTGTGCGTGCCCAGCGTATCCGCGGTCGCCCGCCCGTTGTCATAGGAACAGACCGTGATCCACGTCGGCGCGCCCGGGGCGCGGACCTGAAGCTGGAAACCGTCGTCGCTATTGACTCCAAAAGTCCACGCGCCCGCCGCCGGAATCGTGACGATGCCCGTGGCCTCGACGACGTAATTGTTCGCGCCGCCCGTGACCCACGAGGGATTGCTCTGCGGCGCGTAATGGCCGTCGCCGCCGCTGTCGAGGTAGTTCACCATACCGCGCGTCTCCGCGTAGGTCTGCGTCTGGAGGGAGGGCGTGGAGATGACGGAGTTCGCGGTGGCGATGCTGCCGACGCCGACATTCGCAAAGTAAGTGCGGAACGCGAAGCCGGTGACCGTGCTCTCAAATCCCACGCCGTTGCTGCCGCTCGTCCAGCTCGTGTCGCTGAAAAGGCGCGCTGTCCATGTGGCGTCATTCGGCGTCGCGGTTGTGGGCACGAGCCACTTGAGCGCGGCCCCGGAGGCGATCAGCGGGGTCGTGGAGACGACCTGCTGGAGCCCGTAAGGTTTGTCGTCGTATTGCGCCGGATACGGATTGTATTCGGACGAGACGATCGCGTCCGCCCGGACGAGCGCGAGGTAGCCGCCGTCGGCGCTCAATTTGAAATTCGCATGCAGCGGCGCTCCGGAAACTGCCCGGTCTTTCGAAGAGGCAAAAACCACGAGAAACCCATTGGGATCGAGAGTCGTCGCCGGAAAAATCCACTTGCTCAAATTGCCAGCGGCATCCGTCAGCCGCCAGCCCGCGAGGTTCACGCTGGTCGTGCCGGAGTTGTAAATCTCGATCCAGTCGGAGGTCTCACCATCCTCATCCAAAAGCCCATTTTGGTTTGCAGCCATGAACTCGGAGATGATCACCGTCTGCGCCTGGGCGAACGTGAGCGACAGGCAGAGCGCGAGAATGGTGAGGAGGAGTGGACGTTTCATAGATTGGGAGAGAATCGGGGGAGAACGGGAGATCGCAGTTGCACCGGCCGCTTCACGGAGTGGCTGGCGTGATCACGCGGTAGAAGCGGCGCGCGTCCCCGGTGGCGTCGGTGTGATCCACCGGAGTATCGCTCAAAGGCGCGGCGAAATTGATCAGCGTCTGCCATGTGCCGGTCACGAGATCGGCGCGCCACTGGATCGTGTAGCTGCGACCCGCGCGAGCGAGGAAATGGATGACGCAACCGCCGCCCACCGGCCGGGTCGTGGTCGCGGCGAGAAAGCTCGCGCCGTCTTGCGGATCGGTGCCCGCCTGGTATTCGAGCCCGTTCGAGCGCCCGTCGCCGTCACTGTCCAGCGCGGCGTCGGCGGCGTTGAAGCGGTTCAGGCCATTGGCGATTTCCCACGAGTCGGGAATGCCGTCGCCGTCGCTGTCGGGGATGGCGGCCTGACCGGTGTTCACAGCTCCGGGCGTCGGCCCTGCGCCGCTCCAATTGGCCACATCATTTCCGATCACGGTGCGGCTGATCCGCTGGAGCGAGGAGCCGGTGCCGTCAGGCGGGATAGGCCACGGCACGCTGTCAAAATAGACAACTTTGTCCACGAGGATGAACGGCACGACACTGAGGACCGATGGCCCTGGATAGGCGAGTTCGACGTTCTGTGTGCCGTTGGAAAGCTTCGGCGTGTACGGGCCGTAGATCGCCGTCGCGGCGGTCAGGCCGTATTGCGCGCGGAAGGCGTCGAGCAATGCAGTGTCGGTGGCGGGATTGAAGGTGACGACCAGCACATAGTCACCGGGCTGGATCGTGGTGCCCGCGGCAAACGCGTAATCAGAATCGCCCTTCAGCTTCCAGCCCGCGATGGATTGCGGACTCGTGGTGATGTTGTGCAGCTCGATGAACTCGTCCCGCGCATTGTCCACCGGGCCGCTGAGATCGACCGGGTGGTACATGACCTCATTGAGGATGACTGGCGCGGTCTTCGGAGCCGCATTCGCCGCGCCGGTGCCGCCGCGGAAATCCGCGACGTTGAGCGGCGTGTCGTGGCCGAAAGTGTGCGCCGTGAGCGGCCAGAACTCGGGTGCCGTCGAGCCCGCCGGGCTGCCCGTGAGCACGCGACCGAAGCTGACGTTATCGGCTGCCGCGCCGCATTTCACCTGCGCCCGGTACCCGTTGAGCGCGCCGCCGCCATCGACGGCGGAAAGGATGATTTCGTCCCCCATCGAACTGAGCGAAAAGGCGTTCAACCCGGCGTTGAACTGGTTTTCGTAGAGCACCGCGATCCCCCCGGCCGTGAGCGAGGTGCCGCCCGGAATCTGGAACTTTTGCAGATTCGATTTGTCGTCGCTCAGCCACCAACCGCCGACGTTCACGCTCGCGCCGGTCGGATTGAGAAGTTCAATGGCGTCCTCGAAAGGCGCGGTCGAATTGGTCAGCGCCTCATTTATGACGACGGCCGCGGGCAAGTAGTTGCTCTCCGCCGGCGAAGGCGTCTGCGGAAAGGCGACGATGGCCGCGCTGCCGTCGGGCAGGGAGCCGGAGGAGACGTTGGAAGACTGTGCACCGAAGCTTACGGAATGGATCGTATCGGCCGCGCTGAGGAGCAGGCTGTCGCCGCTGGCGCCGAGCTTGAAATTGCAATGGTTCGCGCCGGAGTTGATGCCGTCCGCCTGGAAACGCGTGAAACCTTTTCCAGCCACAAAGGAAAGCGCGGGGATCTGGGTGATCGTCGGCGTGCCCGGTGTGTCGCTGAGGTAAAGGCCCGCGAGCGCAACAGGATTGGCGTCGGGATTGTGCAACTCGAACCAATCTTCGCCACTGATCGGATTCGCCATCCACTCGTTAATCTTCAGCGTGGCTGCCGAACCAAGCGTCTTGCCCACATTGCTCGCATTCGGCGATGGCGCGATGAGCGTCCACGCACCGACACCCGCCCCCACGCGCCCGATCGGCAGATCGGCGGCCTGCGGGCCGAAAGTAAGGAAGTCTTTCACCGTCGAGCCCTCGATGATCGCGAGCGTCTGGCCGGCGGCGCTGATTTTGAAACCCGCATGAAGGCCGGGCGCGGCGAAATCGGAATCGCACCACACCGTAAGGTAGCCGCCGGCGGCGATGGTGGTGCCGGAGGGAAATGTGTATTTCGCGGGCACGAGCACGTCGTCGGTCAAGTTCCAGCCGGCGAGGTTCACACTCGCGCCGGTGGCGTTGTAGAGTTCGACGTAATCCGGATTCGCCCCGCCATTGGCGACGGCGGCCCGGTTGTCCGCGAGGATTTCGTTGAAGACGATGTCGCCGGAAATCGCGGGTATGGTCCCGGTCATTTCCAACCCAAAGACGACGTCGCTTGAGCGAGAGGAAAAAGTCACCGCGTTCCACGACACCTGGTGCACCTCGACGGCGATGACATTGTCGCCGGAGACGAGATAGGGACGCGGGTCGATATAACCCCAGTTCGCGGTGCCGGTGACCGCATCCGCGTACTGGTAGCGCGCATCGCCCGGCCCGCCGGAACTCAGCAGCGAGTAGTCGTAACTGGCCTGGTCAGGCATGTAATAGTGATGGACGCGCTGGCCATTGATATAGATGACGCAGCCATCATCGACGAGATGGCGGATGCGCAGGTTGGTCAGCGAGGCGGGATTGCCCGAGACGGTGAAGTGCTTGCGGAAGTAAGTGGTGATCCGCCCCGCCGCGCTCTGGGGATTGGCGAGAGTGGTATTGATGACCGCCGGAGGCGCGATGCCACCGGGTTCATAGGCGAGCGCGCCATTACCGGTGGTCCAGTTTGCGGTCGCGTCGTTGTACGCGGTCTGTGCCCACGCGTTGTTGCTGAACGCTTCGAGTTGGTTGTATTTCCACGCTTCGCCAAAGGTGATGAAGGTCTGGCTCACCGCCGCGGGACCGAAGGTGAAGGTGGTCTCATCGGAAGGGTCCGAGGGATGACCCTGCGCGTCATAATAGGTCACCCGCCATGAGTAGGCCGCGCCAAAGGTGAGTAACTCGAACGGGATGAGGAGGGACGTGAGGTTCACCGTGCTGACGGCGTTATAGAGCGGCACCGCGTAGGTGCCGCTGGCGGCCCGGATTTCCCAGCGTGTCTTGGTGTGTACGGGCGGCACGGGATCAGTGTGGGAGTAGGCGGACGCCGTCAGACTCGCTCCGGGGAGCACGCTCGCGTTGTTCGCCGGCGCGGTGTGGGTGGGTTTCGCCGGCGCATACCATGTGCCGAGACCGAGTTGGGTGTTGACGCTGTTAAAGCGGTTCGTCAGCCATGTCGCGTTCGGCACCGAGATGCCGATGGAACTCGCGAAAGCGGTCACATTGGCCGGCTTGAGCAAAGTGTTATTGAGGATGAAAAGTTTTTGCCGGTAGTCGTTGTTCGTGTTCGGACCGGTGGTGTCTCCATAGGCTCGCAGAACGGAATCCTTGAACCAATTCGGTCCCCGGGAATTGTTCGAGTAGGTGCCGTTCAAGTCGTCCTTTTGACCTGCCATGATGGAATTGTCGTAGCCGGCATCGCCGGTCGCTCCGCCGTTCATCTCGCCGTCGAAATCCCATGGAATCATCGTCCATTTGCCGTCGCCCTGAAGATAGACGTGATAGTTATGAAACTTGTCGTCCCACGGAGACATCCAGTTGCGGATCGCCATGTAGGTCAGGATCTTGTCCTTGTCCCAGTTGGCATCCAGGTAGGCGCGCAAAGCGTCGCCGTTCGCGCTCACGGAAACCTGACTGCCGTGGGGCAGGCCGGCGTAAGTCTGGTTATAAGCCACCTGCGCCTCATCGCCACGCGCCGTCCAGAGCGCGTTAAGCATATCGCGAAACGGGGTGTGCCCCCGCCAGTCGCTGTTCTGGATCGGATAGCTCCAGATGTAGCGGTCAAGCTGGCTCCAAACCGAGCGCACCGGCATCTTCTGTCCGTTGGCCCAGCCATACGGTCCTTCGTCGCCGTCGAGGCCCTTGGATTTGTAAATGACGCCGTCGCCGGTGAAAGTCGGCGGAGTCTGCGGGTTGCGCGCCTTTTCCTCATCTTGAAACCGTTTGATCATCTCCTCGTCGTTGTCGGTGATCTCGCAGCGCTGCGTGCCGGTGGCGTCGGTGTTCTTATAAAAATCCACAAACTGCGAGTAGGCCGCGGGCATCCCGGCGGCGTGGAAAAGCGCATAGCCGAGCACGTTCTCGGAGCCTTTTTCGGTGACGAGGATGCGCTGTTTGGTGCCATCGAGGAGCTTCGAGTTGGGGAAGGTGAACTTCCATGAGTTCTTCCCCGCACTGCGCTGGTAGCGGCTGCCGTGATAGCGGGTTTCGATGTCATAGACGACGCCGTCTTTGACGAAAATCCCGGGCACTACACCGTTCCAGTGAGCGGCACCGACGGCGGGATAATTTGTCGGGCTGTATTGCGGAAAAACACCCGGCGTCAAAGGGTTGTAGTAGCCGTAGAAAGGATCATCCCGCGGGTAGCCGGGCGGATCGGGCGCTACGACGCGGCGCGGGCTCTGGCTAATGTTATTGTCGAGCACTGCGATGTCCGCCGTGGAGACGAAAAAATCGTAGTCCACCCGGCCATTCGCCGTGCGCACCGGCTGGACAAAGTACGCGTGCCAGCCCTCCCTCACTCCAGCCGAGACGGGAACGAGCTGTGGATCATCCGCACGCGGGGAGACGATCTCGACGCCGTCGCCGCGGTTCGCCTTGATCCGATAACGAATGATGCTGCGGGCCACCTGACCGGGAATCGCGGTGCTGGACACAAACTGCCCGCCACCGAGGTCCGTCATCACAATGATGCTGCGCGTCTCGCTCGCCGGGCTGAGGACGTTGATATCGTCGATGAACCATTCGAGTTGCACGCTGCTCAGGGCCACGACGCTCGAGAATGTCGCTTTCACACGCACCGCATCGCCCGCGCCGATGACGGGCGAGTCGTCGGCATCCTGATAGACGTGATAAGCAACGACGACGGGCTTCGGCACGGCGCGGGTGACGGCGTTCGCCGAACCGGGTGTCGGGCCTGCCGCGAGCGGGGCCGCGAGCCAGTTGGCAGCGTCATTGCTCGAACCACCCACACTGACGCGCTGCAGCGAGCGGCCTTTATACTGATAAGGCGCGAAGCTCATTCCGAGGAAATCCGAGTTCGCACCGAGCCCGTCCGCGCTCTGCGCCCAGGGGAAGCTGGCGGAGTAGTTCACCGCATCGATGATCGTGCCGAGACTGTCCTTCAACCGCACGGTGTCACCGCTGTTGCCAAGTTTGCCCAGGAATGGCCCCAGAACACTACCGACACCGTACACCGTCTGAAGCCGGCTCACGTTTCTTGCCACCACCTTGTATCCTCCCGCAGCGATCGTCGTGCTTGCGGGAAAGGTGAAGCTCACTCCGTCCGTGAGCTTCCATCCGCTGATATCCACAATACTGGCCCCGGCGTTGTAGATCTCTATGAATTCATGCACGTCGTCCGTTAGATCGAGAAGCGGCGCGCCAGCGGAATTGAACGCTTCCAACTCTACCGGATGATAGTGAATCTCATTGATGACGACCTGAGCTTGGGCCGTTTTGCCGAACCCGAGAGCGAAAAGAGCGAGTAAGATGGGGAGGAGACGGAACATGCGTGAACGCACAGCGCGGCAGGGAGAACGGACTTGGGGCGGCTGCACCGCGAAAGTTAAGGCCGTTAGATAAAAAAGCAATCGACGGCGAAGCGCAAAACGCCTCGCAGCCTACTGCTTGGGAGCTTCCGCGTTCGGATCTTCCTCCGGCGTGCGCGTCCAGACGATGTTCGTCTGCGGATAAATGAGCCGCCCAGTCTCCGTCAGGAGGTCTTTCGCACTCAGACTTTCGGCATGACCGTCGATGAACGTAATCACTCCCTGACCACCGTAGCGCTCGACGAAGGAACGACCCGCTGATTTGGGCGATCCGTCGTATTTCGACTGCACCGCCAACGCCTTGGGCTCGCCGGGGAGGCCCTCTTCCAAGAATGCCACCGTGCGCGACGGATGGGTGATCTGGCTCAGCTTTGCCTTCTGCTTCGAGCCGCTCGCATCCTTCCGCTGGAGCTTCGTATTGATCGCAAACGCAAACAGCGGCTGAATGAGCTTCTTGTCCGACGCCGGATACTGCGCGCCAGGGAGGAAAAGGAGGTTCTCCTTTGCGTAAAAGTCGCGCGGGCTGTTGGCATAGTTGCCCACCCCTTTCTGCCCGAGTAACCGCGGCAGAGCGTTGTACCAGACCTTTTCCGCGGCGGGAGTCGCGGCATTGTCCCAGGTTTCACCAGACCCCATGTTCTCCATCGGAAAATCCCCGTCGTTCTGCCCGGCGTAGGTTGCCAGCGCCACCGTGATCTGCCGCATATTGTTCATCGTCGCGACCTTGTTCGACCGGCTGCGCATTGAGGAGTAAACCGGCACCGCGATGGCTGCGAGCACCATGATGATCGCCACCACGACGAGGATTTCCATGAGGGTGAAGGCGGCGGGCCGGCGAACGGTGGCCGATGGTTGGGGGAGTTTTGTGGGCATCATTGAAAAGCTATTCGCTCATGTTAAGGCTGCTCGCGGCCGCCGTCAGGAGGATGCGATTGTTGCCGTTGAGCTGCTGGAGGGCGGCGACAAAGGCGCCGGGGTGGCTTTCGTCTTTTAGCGAAACGTTGAACCGCAACTCCGTCATCATCCCGGCTTGGATGGACTCGACCGAGATCAGCTCGATTTCGGTCAGATACTGCTTAAAGCACGGCTTGAAGGCGGTGTCGTAATCCACGTCGTTCGTCACCCGCACGCGGAGAAAATGCGAGAGCCGGAGCGGCGCGAAAACGTCCTTTTTGGAGAACACGTAAATCATCGCGCAGATGATAATCGTCGTCATCGCCGCAAGCCCATACTGCCGGGCACCCACGCCGAGCCCCGCGGCCATGGCGAGAAAGATGAAACCGATGTCCCTCGACTGCCTCACTGAGCGCCGGAATCGGATGATCGAAAACGCCGCGAACATGCCGAAGGCGGTCGCCGAATCGCCGCGCACAACCATGATTACCACGGAGACGACCGTCCCGAGGATGATCAGCGTGTGCACATAATCCTGCGAATAATCGGATCCGCGGTAAGTGCGTTTATACACCGCGGAAATCAGGCACATGAGCGCGAAGCTCAACATCAGCGCCAGGATGATCTCCAACATGCGGGGCTCGCGCTGATCGTAGCCCACCACACCCCGGATAAATTCAGTCAGTTCGTTCAGTGATTCCATGATTCTTCAGGCTGTAGCTTCGACGACCGAGGACTCCGCACCTTCGGTCATATCGACCGATGCCTTCGCATTCAGCGACGCCGCGTGCACCGCCTGACCGTTCGTCTTTTTCCGCAAGGCCGGATCGCCCGCAGCGAGCGCGTTGCAGTACTTACTGTGGCTCGTCAGGATGCAACCGGCCCCGCCCAGCATCCGCGGCAGCCAGTAGGGCACCGAGCCCGTGACCTTCACCTCCATGACGGAGTCGCCCTCCTTCAGCAGGTAGTCGGAAAAGCTCCGGTCATCCGGGACCGGCGTCAGATCGTGCATGCGATAGCCGATCCCCGTGTCGAAGGTGATGCGCAGATCAGAAGCCGGGTTAACATCCGCGAAAGCCTGCCGGTCATACCGCATACAGCAGTGCGGCCTGAAAGCGCGCCCGTGGACGAGCCCATGCACCTCGCTGACCACCTTTTGATCCGAAAAACTCAGCTCCCGATCGAGTTCCTGCCCGGCGCCGACCTTCAGCGCGTCCTCCAGCGGCATTTGGGCCCGGCGTTTCACCACCCGCGAGTCGCACTTGTGCTTCACCTCGATAAACGACGTCGGCGGCACCTTCCCGTCGAGACTCCCATAGACCCGCACCCGCATCTTGCGGCGGCTGCCCTGCCCGCGCACTTTCTCCCAGTAGCAGTCCCGGTCCGCGTTGTCGTAGTAAAGGCTGATGATCGGATAGAAAGCGTCGTCTCCCGCATTCACATCCGCCCGCAGGTGCGGGAGCAGGCGCGGCATCAGCGCGTCGCGTTGCGCGCGCGAGATCACGAACTTCATTTCAAAACGGTCGAGGCGATAGCTCACTAGGGGCGGGGGTGTGGGATTGTTTGCGCGTAAAGCGGGTTGGTTAAATAGGAATTAGAAAATAATATGCAATGGCCATTGTTGCCGAAATGTCACATTCCGGCGACTTCCCTATGATCCGGCGGCGCCGGGCTTTGTTGGGAAAGAGTAGGTAACCGCGGCGATTTAACTTAGTCCCCGCCAAAAAATTTCTTGAACGAGCGGAAGATGCTCTGCGGGACCGTTCGTTTTGGCAAGCCGTCGGAACCCCGCTCCACATCCGCCATCGACCCTCCTTGATGGACGCCACACGCATCGCGCGGCACCCGCGATTCCGGCAGGTCCGCCACATAGGCCGTCCCCGCCCGTTCACACCCCGCGGTCGCGAGTTCACCGGAAATCGAGCACACCGTCGCGCGGCGCAGCGGCACCGGCGGTGAGAACGCGCGCGCCGGATAGCGCTGCGGCGGCGCGCCGTTCATCACCCCCACCCACACGGGCAGCGCCAGCGCCGCGCCATACGCCCGCGGAGCGATCGTCTGCGGCGTGTCCAGACCCACCCACACTCCGCACGTCAGCGCCGTCGTGTACCCCACGAACCACGCATCGTGATAATCGTCGTTCGTCCCCGTTTTTCCCGCCGCCGGTTTCGTAAAGCCCATCTTCTGCGCGCTCGCCGCGGTTCCCCGCTCCATCACCTTCGTCAGCGCGCCCGTCACCATCCAGCTCACACCGGGATCCAGCGCCCGCGTCTGGACGTGCGCCGCCCGGTAGATCGTCTCCCCATTCGCATCGTCGATCCGCTCGATGATGTAACTCTGGCGTCGCACCCCGTCGTTCGCGAAGACCGCATACGCCGCTGTCACATCCAACACATTCGCCTCGAGCACTCCGAGGTACGACGCTGGAAACTTCGGCATATTCTCCAGCCCCACCGCCGCCGCCACGCGCTCCACCTCGTCCAACCCGGCGCGCTCACCCACCCGCACGCTCATCGTATTGCGCGAAAGGATCAGCCCCTCCTCCGCTCGGAGCGGCCCTTTATAGGTTCCATCCGAATTTCCCGGCGTCCAGTTCGCCGCCCCGCGGATTTCCCCGCGCCCGATCGCCCCGTCATCCACCAGCGACCCAGGCAGCATCCCGCGCCCAAACGCCGCCGCATACACAAACGGCTTGAACGTCGAGCACACCTGCCGCGTCCCCGGCGACGCAATCGCCCGGTTATACTGGCTCTCCGAAAAATCCCGCCCACCTACCAGCGCCCGGATCCCCCCCGAGCCGTTGTCGATCACCACCAGCGCCCCTTGCAGATACGGCGGTGCCTCCTGCGCCGCCTTCGCCTCGCTCGAAAAGTCCGCCTTCTTCGGATGCTTGTAGCCCGCCTTTCCCTCGATCTTCCGCAGCTCCGCCTCCAGCGAAACCTCCGCCACCTTCTGCAGCGCGGGATCGATCGTCGTGTAAATCTTCATCCCCCCATACACCTTTTGCTCATCCGTCAGCAGCTCATCCAGCTCACGCAGCACCAGATCCATCGCGTAGTTTTCCTGCGCCGCGAAAGGCCGCTTCTTCGCCAAAGTGACCGCGCCCTCCCGCGCCTTGTCCGCCTCCCCCTCGCTGATTTTCCCCAGCTTCACCATTCGTCCCAGCACCACATCCCGCTCCCGCAGCGCGCCCTTCAGATTCTTAAACGGCGAAAAATGCGACGGAGCCCGGATGATCCCCGCGATCATCGCCGCCTCCCCCAGCGTCAGCGCCGACGCGTGCTTCCCAAAGTAGGTCAGGCTCGCCGTCTCGATCCCATAAACCGTCGCCCCGAAATAAATTCGGTTCACGTAAGCCTCCAGAATGTCGTCCTTTGAAAAATGCTGCTCGATCCGCGCCGCCACAAACGCCTCCAGCATCTTCCGGTGAATGCTCTTCCGAGAACCCAGCCCCTGCGGAAAACTATTCCGCGCGAGCTGTTGCGTCAGCGTGCTCGCCCCCTGCTGCGCCGAGCCCCGCGTCACATTTCGCAGCACCGCCCGCGCGATCCCGATCGGGTCCACCCCGCGATGCTCGTAAAACCGCGTATCCTCCCGCGACAGCAGCGCCTTCAGAAAAAACGGCGACACCTCCCCCAGCTTCACCGTCACCCGATTCTCCCCCTGCAGCCGCGAATAAATCTTCCCATCCACATCGTACACCGCCGACCGCTCCGACATCTCTCGCACCTGATGCATATCGAAAGTCGAAGCCCAAAACCCATAGGCCACGCACACCAGCACCATCGCCAGCAGCATCACCGCACCCATCCCGACCAGCCACCGACGCCAGGAGCGTTTCGTGCGCGGTCTGTTCTTTGAAGAGCGGGACGGCTTAGCCACGGTTGGGAATTAGCATTTAGGATTTGGCATTTAGCATTTAGAAAACGGCCGCCTTTCGCATTCCGGCGACACGCGGCGCGCTGCCCTATAACCCGCGCTGCCGAGAAGTCCAAAATCCTAAATGCTAAATCCTAAATCCTAAATTTCCCCGTGCTCATCGACATCCTTTCCCTCTTCCCCGACATCGCCGCCGCCCCCCTCCGCGAGAGCATCCTCGGCAAAGCCCAAGACCGCGGCCTCATCACCATCCGCTCCCACAACATCCGCGACTGGGCCACCGACAAGCATCGCACCACCGACGACACCCCCTACGGCGGCAGCCAGGGCATGGTCATGAAATGCGAACCCATCTTCGCCGCCGTGGAGGAGCTGCGCGGAGTTCGGAGTTCGGAGTTGGGAGATCGGGAAAGCGACGCCTCGGATTCCTCTTCCCCAACTCCGAACTCCGAACTGCCATCTCCGCGCAGCCTCGTCCTCCTCCTCTCCCCCGCCGGCCCCGTCTTCACCCAGCGCACCGCCGAGCAGCTCGTCCAGCTCCCCCACCTCATCCTCCTCTGCGGCCACTATGAGGGTGTCGATCAGCGCGTCATTGACCACCTCATCGACGGCGAACTCTCCATCGGCGACTACGTCCTCACCAACGGCGCCCTCGCCGCCGCCGTCGTCATCGACGCCATCGCCCGTCTCATCCCCGGTGTCCTCGGCGACACCCAGAGCGCTCCCGACGACAGTCACTCCAGCGGCCTCCTCGAGTTTCCCCAATACACCCGCCCGGTCGAATTCCGCGGCTGGCGTGTCCCCGACATCCTCCTCAGCGGTCACCACGCCGAGATCGCCAAATGGCGCGCCGCCCGCGCCCTCGAAAAGACCACCCGCGTTCGCCCAGACATGCTCCGGGAAAAATCCGAAAGCCGAAATCCGAAATCCGAAACAAACGCCAAATGACGGAAACCCGAAAAAGGACCAACCGTCCCGCC
>Ga0105048_10005929_pt1 | contig 19731 bp, 7 predicted proteins | sample MAT05_FD_78382 | JGI IMG/M metagenome (GOLD analysis project Ga0105048, IMG submission 78382) | Freshwater microbial communities from Lake Fryxell liftoff mats and glacier meltwater in Antarctica - MAT-05 | ecosystem: Environmental > Aquatic > Freshwater > Ice > Liftoff microbial mat | place...
TGGTGATGTAGAGATTGATGAGAATATGGATCTGTTGGACCTTGGTCTGGTAGAAACCGATATTAATAACTTTGAATTTGGTTACCGCTCTACCGATATCAATGGAGATGGAAATGTGGATCTGTTAGACAGTCCTTCATTGGAAGCCAATATCAATAGCTTTATCTTCTCGAACCATCCATAGTTTACTTTTTTAAAGACAAAGAGAACGCTTCAGGTAGAAATGCCTGGAGCGTTTTCAATTTACAGAATGAATTTATACAAAGAAAAAGACGAGTGTGAAGGAAGAATTTTCAAAGAACCTGCCTGTCGAGCAGACAGGAAAAAAGAGAATAAATAGGAAAGGGGTTATTAAAATAATTTTCAAAGACCTGCCTGTCCGGCAGACAGGGAAAAAGGCGCACGGAGTTCGACGAACTGATGAAATAAACTGCCTGGCAATTTTGAAAAGCAATTCGAAATAAGTACAGAGGAATGTTCTTATTGTATTCAGTCTAAAAGTAAATGTGTAAAGAAATCCATACGCTGGAATACCAAGGCGCCAACAAACGAACAATTTATTCTTTAATGAACGTAAGTAGCTGATTCCCTGTCTGCAGAGAATAAACAGCAGTCGGAAGAGATGTGACATCAAGAGATTGATCCCGAATCATTCCTTCCTGTATCTTTTGCCCAGCGTAATTATAAATTATATAACGCCCATCAACCGGCTCTTTAAAATGCAGAATACCGCTACATGGATCCGGATAGATGGTAAACTTTTTTCCTGAGCGTACATCCGAAGTGATTGTTGCAAAAGGTATTTCAAACGCACCCACATCGATGCCAGAGGCTAGAGGTCGGGCAACAAACTGGCAGGTGTCAACATACATATTCGTAGGAACAAGCAGTGTATTCAATATGGTTTTATAGACAGCGACTCCAGCATCTTTTGCCAATGAGCTTGCTTGCAGATGGTAATCGTACAGCGTCGAATTCATAAAATCGAATGCAGAAATCGCATCGTTTATTTTATTCCCAGAGCTATCAATATGTAAAGGAGTGCCGATTAGAAGACCGCCAGTTTTAGCTCCTGCAAGAATATTGTTTTTTAAAAACAAGGAGTCAGTGCCGTTTTGAATATTGATAAAACTTCCCGTCGTTTTTTTATTGACAAACGTATTGTTGACCATATATAAGCCATGTGGAGCTGGATTCGTCAACCCTTCCAGCCCATAACCCAGCAGATTGGAATTAGCAGAATTAATTCCCTGTTCAATAATGTTTCCCAATAGCACACTGATCCCGCCATTTGGCAGATCAATGGTTCTGCTGTCGACCGAATTTTCATTGGCGATACGATTATAAAGGATGATATTATTGGTGGCCCTGCTTTTCAGCTCATGCCCTTCGGCAATGGCATTGTGGCTGTAATTATATCGGAAGATCAGGGTGTCGATATGGTTGATATAAATATTATGCTGGTAACCGGGATTGGAGAGACTACCGCCATTGACAAATTCACAGTACTCTACAGTGGTTTTACAATTGGTAATATCACCACAAAGGATCCCCATTTCATTCCCATCAAATTTGCAATGAGTCACATACAGGTTTCTTCCTTCCTGACGAATACCTGCGCCATTATGATCCATTACCGAGGCATTCCTGAATTCGATATGTTCTACTTTCACATTCTGCCCGCTGATCACAAAAATTCCTTTTCCGTTTACTGCATCATTGGCAATGTTACTTCCGGCCTGTAAAATGGGTCTTCCACCAGCACCTCGAATCAGCAAATTGTTTTTATTCCAGATAACTTGTGGATCATTTACATAAACAAACTGATCAATCTCGATCGTATCTCCATGTTGGACAAGTGAAGCAATCTGACTGCAAAACGTGTATGTTTTGGATGGGCCTACTTGCCAAATGGTGGCGCTGACGTTTACATGAAGAAAAAGTAAACCGATAATAATAGAATTTTTCATAAGGTTAAATATAGTAATAATTGTTATTTAGTGAAATCAAATTTTTTCTTTGAAATTCAAGGATTAATGAAATCAAAAGATCGGCCAAAAGGCGTTAATGTTTAAATCCTAATTCCTGTTATTCACCGATAAACATTAAAAAGAATTGAATAAATAAGAATGCGTTATTACATTGGTCCCCCAAAACTCCCTTTTCGTCAAACACGCTTTGTCAAAACTGAGTTTTTAATCGGATTTAAACACTATCATTTAATAAAAAGTTCCATTATGAAACAACGTAACTCATTTAGTTGCCATCCAGTTGCCCGAAACAGGCGATTGAGTCTCGCAATCCTCTTTCTTCTCGGAAGTGTGGTAGGGATGAAAGCCCAGTATTTTAATATGCCTGTCACGGGATTCAGCCATGATCTTGTGGCGAATGGTGTAGGTTTGCCTAGTACCTCAGCTACCAATGATCTCGATGGTACCGGGACAGGTTTTGTTTTCGTAGACGGGACCTTTAAATTTGATGCGGGATGCGCTTTCGGGCCTTATGTTACAGGTATCGCTCCTGCCTCGAATACGATTTCTAGTACAGCGGCGGTTGGATTAACGTATACGCTTCAATCCTATAGCGGCAACAATGCGCTCAGAGTTCCTGCAGCGGGTGTTGTTGCTGGTTCTGGGTTGCTTACATTAAGCACGCCCTCATCTGCAGCTAATTTATATCTCTTATGTGTTTCCGGAGGAGGGGCTATTGCCAGTGGTGTTACCATAACGGTGAACTTCCAGGATGGGACCAACCAGGTTTTTAGCAACCAAACCACCACAGACTGGTGTAATACAACTTCTTCAGGAAATTATACCAAGATTACAACGACCACATACTTAAGGGCACAATTAACAGGCACCTGTACTAATCTGGCTACCTGCCAGTATTTTGCGGAAATGTCTCTGGCTATCGGAGCTGGAAATATCAATAAGCTTATTGTTTCTATTAATGTTGCGAAAACAACCGCAACCAATGTCTTTAGTGTTTTTGCCTTAGGCGCTAAGCCTCCATGCGCTGCCCCAACTGCGCAACCCACCTCTTTAGTCCTGAATACGATCTCTATCAGCCAGATTGATGGTAGTTTCACAGCAGCTTCAGGACCTTCGGGTTACGTAGTTGTCAGATATCCTTCGGGAAGCATACCAACAGCTCCTACAGATGGAACGACGTATACTACCGGTCAGCCCATCGGAACCGGAGTAGTTGTTACTGCCGGAACAGGTACTTCTTTCAGTGCAAGCGGTTTAACCGGAAGCACAATTTATGATGTATATGTATATTCTTATAACTCAGGTGCTCTATGCGGTGGACCAATCTACTTGTCGGCTGCATCATTAATGGGCTCTCAGTCAACTGCTGCCTGCGGAACTATGAGTGGTTTGATCCCGATTGGTCCTACGGCACCGGCTTCACCGAATGGATTCCCAAGTCTGGGAGCTGCCCTAACATATATCGGAACAAATGGTTTGGGGGCTGCAACTATCTTAGAATTGCAAACAGATTACAGCCCTGTAGTTGAGACCTATCCACTTACATTTGGATCTAATCCTTGTGTAAATGCGAGCAGACCGCTAACGGTTCGACCTGCGGTTGGTGTTGCCACTCCTATAGCGTTTACGTCTGCAAGTACAACAGGCACTCTCCTTTTGGATGGAGGAAGTTATATTACTATCGATGGTCGCCCTGATGGAACAGGAAGTAGTAAGATGATCTCTGTGACCAATACATCTGCTACCGCCGGTTCAGCCGGTAATGCCATCCTCTTAAGAAATGAAGCCTCAAATAATATCCTGACCTATCTTGATCTTAAAGCATCGAATCTAAATCCTGCAAATAACTCAGGTACTTTGACAGTAGGTTCTGTTCCTGGCGTAATGTCTATCCTATCTACTACAGGTTTAAGTGGAAATGATAATAATACAATTTCCTATTGCGATATTCACTCAGTAAATACCACGGGGAATCTGTTGAATGTTGGTATTTACGCCTATAACAATACTGCTGTAGGTAATTTGTCAAACAATGACAATAATTCCATTTCGAATAATAATATTTATGATTGCTTCCATGCAACCACTGTAACTGCTGGTATTAATGTGCTTGTAGGAAATAACTCGTACATCATTACAAATAACAGTTATTACAAAAGTCCTGCCAGCACGTACGCATATACAGGTGCAGTTTCTCATCGCGGTTTCTGGATTACCCCAAATGCTTCAGCGGTAGCATCCAGCGGATTTATCATTACAGGAAATTCGATCGGAGGAACAGCCCCTAACTGTGGTGGTACTTCTTTTACAACAACATCCACGGCTGCGACTGTATTTAATGGAATGGATATTTCTGTTGGAACGTTTGCAATCACTTCCATACAAAATAACCTGATTACAAATTTTAATGTAACAACTGCCAGTACGAGTTCAACGGCTTGGGTGGGAATAAATACGGCTGCTGGTAGAATTGACTGTGGAACTGTTGCAGGAAATTTGATTGGTTCAACATCATCCAACAGTGCCATCGTATTCAAAACTACATTGAACCTTGGAGGTTTGATTGGTATCCGTGCCGGTGGCGGTAATATTGTGAATGTATACAACAATGTAATTTCAGGGATTGACGTATTGGGCAATACCGTTTCAATCAATCCTGGTTTCAATGGAATTAATGGAGGTGGAGCTACCTCAGTCAATATTGTGGATAATACAATAGGTAGTTCTTCCCTTGCAAACAGTATTAATGCAGTGACGGCAACAACCAGTGCGAGCGTTCAAACAATTCGTGGTATCATTGTAAATAGTGGCACATCGTCAACTGTTATAGGTAACCTGATCGCCAATATGAACAGTAATATTGCTTATTCAGGTGGAGTCGCACATACCATGGCAGGAATTGCCGTGACAGTAGGTACAAGTACAGTTAGTGGAAATACGATTCGTAACCTGACTTCTTCCTCCCAATCAACATCTGGTGGATCAACACCTTCTGTGATTGGAATTTCATATACTTCAACAACAGCTCCTGCCCTTATTAGTGGCAACACAATCCATACCTTAAAGAACACTGCCTCAGCCACCACATCAGGTCCTGTTGTTGCAGGTATCTTTTATAGTGGTGCAGCGGGCGCGGCTAACCTCATTGAAAAAAATAACATTCATAGTCTGGTTCTTACTTCTACTACTGTGAGTTCTGCTGCTGCGATTACAGGGATGGATATTGCCACAGGTGCAGTCACCATCAGGAATAACATGATTCGTTTAGGTTATGATGAAAATGGAAATAGTATTACAAGCCCTGCTTTAATCAGAGGGATCTCTAAGAATACAAACATTGCCAATGTGTACTTCAACAGTATTTATATCGGTGGAACGAATGTATTAAGTACACCTGCTGCCAATAGCTTTGCATTCACACGTACTGCCGCAGCAAACACGGACGATATCAGAAATAATATTTTTGTGAACAACCGTTCAAATGCTACTTCAGGTGGTAAACACTACCAGATAAGCCTTTCCTCTGTTTCAACATTGAATCTTAACTACAACGTGTATTATGGTGCAGGTAACGGATCTGTATTTGCATCAAACGTTGGTGTAGATATTCCGGCCTATACCGTTGGATGGGTAACAGGCGACAATAGCAGTCAGGTTGGTGATCCTCAGTTTATAAACTCAACAGGTGACGTTTCTACGGGAGATCTTCATATCAGCCTGTCTAACCAGACTGTTGCAGAACAGAACGGTATCAATATTGCCTCTGTCACAGAAGATCTTGATGGACAACTACGATCAGGTTTCACACCTGAAGATATTGGTGCCGATGCAGGAAATTTTACACCGGTGAATGCCTGTTCAGGAACACCTCCTCCAAGTACTGCAACGCTTACCAATACATCAGTTGGTTGTGGTTCAGCAACTAAAACGATTTACCTTGCCGGGTTCACCAGTCAGCCGGGTTATAGTTTTCAATGGCAGGAATCTGCAACAGGATTACTGGGTTCATTTGTAGATGTAACTACAGGTTCCGGAGGAAATACAAATACCTATACAACGGCCTTATTAAATACAACAACCTGGTTCCAATCTATAGTAACATGCACCAATGGTGGCCTTTCAACAACTTCCTCCAGCGTATTGGTTCAGATAAATGCAGCACCTTTACTGGTTGTAACACCTGCTACAGGAACGAATGTATGTAGCGGATCAAATGTAGACTTAACCGCTTCAGGAGCAGTGACCTATTCATGGTCTGCCAACCCCGGCCTATCGGGTTATCCTACAGTTTCGTTGTTTAGCACGGCTAATAATCTTGCAACCGTAACGTCAAGACCTACATCTACACTTGCTACAAATACCGCAACTCCTCCTGCAACATCAGCCACACCAACGTGGACGTATACGGTTATAGGAACAGATGCCGGAGGATGTACCGCATCGACTACACTGACATTAAATGTCATTACTTCTGCTACAGTACCACTTCAATTAACCTATGATTATTTACCAAATCCGATATGTGAACCAGGAATTCCTGTAACGTTTACTATCAATAATAATGGTACGATAGGCGCAGGAAACTGGGTATATAACTGGTATAACAGTGCCGGAACAACATTACTCCAATCTACTACAAATGCTCTTGCCACTGATACCTACACTCCACCAACTCCGGTTTCTATCGGCAATAAGCAGTTTATAGTGAAAGTGAGCAACACAGTTTGCCCTAGTTCGTATGCCATCGCTTCTCCATCTGTGTTTATTGGATTTACGGCTTTGGCTGTTCCTACAAATTCTAACTGCGGTGATAATGGAACAGTCGCTGTATATGCAGAAGGACAAACAGATTTCTCGACATGGTATAGTAATAATTTTGCAACAGGGTTATTAGGTGCTGCTTTCGATGCATCTTATGGGAATACGAATTTTACCGGTGGAAGATGTAATATCACGCCGCAGAGTAATAGTCAAACAGGAACTTTCCTTGTTCGTAACCCGGGAAGTGTCAATACGAATAATTTACAAGTTGATTTCGATATAAGTACTGGTCCACGCGGATTTGCATTCAATATACTGGGTGCTGATGGAATGGCCTGGAGCTATGGTCCGAATGTATTTCAGGGAATTGTAAATGCTACGAATACCGGTACAAATGCAGAGAATGGTTCTGGTAGCGGGTTTAAATTAGCCTTTGATGCAACGGCGAATGGTGCACAGAATCTGCCAGGTGTATATCTGATGTACAACTGTACAACAGCCGATCAGGGTCCAACTACTCCAGGTGTTCTTGCTTTCAGACAAGGATCATTCTGGCAAGGATTAATCAATGCCCCTACAACGATTCTTATTTCAGAAAACGGTTATGTAACAGTCACACTGAATAATGAGGTTATTTTTGATCATGTTGCATTGCCAACCTCATATCTTACAACCAATAAGAGTAACTGGATCCATGGATTTTCTGCAAGAACAGGTGGTTCCAATGAATTACATGCCATCGATAATCTGAATATCCAATACAGTACATTCGAATATAGTATTAACAGTACCAATGGAAATGACGGAAGCTGGCAGATCGAAAATACATTTACAGGTCTTGCTGCCGGAACATATCCGGTATGGGTCCGTAAAGTGAGTGATCCTTCATGTTTCTCAAATACAGGTAATGTTGTGATCAATGTAGATCCTTCACCTTCTTCTGCCATTACAGTTGCTTCTCCAGGATTTTCGGATGTAGTTTGTTATGGTAACAATACGACACTGACTACTAACATTTTTGTTCCGGGTGCAACCTTCCTTTGGGAAGAGTCAAGTTCGGTATCAGGACCATGGTCAACATCAGCAGGATCGAATGGTGCCGGAACCTATGTAACCCTTGGATTAACAACGAATACTTATTATAGAGTAACGTTCACCTGTCCTTCTTCATCACCGGTCACTTCAACTCCATTGATCGTAACCGTCAATGCAGGAACTGTTGTTTCTACAAACTCACCTCAGCTTGTCAATTGTCTTGGTGATAATGTGACACTAAGTGCAGTGCCTGGACCAAATTCTACCATGGTTTGGTATAGTGCAGCCAATGGAGGTTCTCCATTATTCTCCGGCAACGATTATATCATTGCACCCGCTTCATTGCCGGTGACCTATTATGTTGAACCAGTAACGACATTATATTCGAATCATTATTTTAATGGAGGACAATCAGTGATCACAAATACATTGGGTACTACAGGTTCATCTACAGGTATCGCCACGGTGTTCTCTACAACTGCAAGTATTGTTATAGACAGTATCAAAGTAGTTCCTGGTGCCACAGGTACCCTCACGGTAGCATTACAGAATGCAGGTTCTGCAACTAATATTGCTACCTTCAACTTTAATGTGACTGCGGCTATGGTAGGCAATTTTGTAAATGTTCCGGTTAATCTTACAGTTGCAGGTTCCGGAAATTATCAATTGACAACGACCGGTGTTGCCTGCGCATATTACAGCACGTACACAGGTTCTTATGCAGCTCCATATATGTCTTTGGGTGGAGTCTTTATAATAACAGGTGGTGGTTTCTCAGCAACAAGCGGAGGTAGCACATCTTCTTATGGAACAGCATTCCGAATTTCTATATCATCTTCATGTCCGGCGGGAAGTGGTGCACGTGTTCCTGTTCTTGTTCAGGCAAATTCTGCAAATGCTGTAGTTGTAGCCCCTGCTACCAATACAATTTGCGTTGGAACTATTCAACCATTGAGTGCTTCAAGTGCTGCATTGTATACGAACTATTCCTGGACACCATTGACAGATCTTTATGACGATGCTGCCGCAACCATCCCTTATTCTGGAGGAAATTCGACAACAGTTTATCTGAAAGCGTCTACAGCAGGTATCAAAACGTATACAGCTTCTACTATTGGTAGTGGTTGTACAAATACTGCAACAACTTCGATCAGTGTGATTGCGGCTCCGAATGTATTGGTTTCAGCAACTCCATCCTCGCTTTGTGCAGGAGGTAACTCGCAATTGGTGGCTTCTGTGAACGGCACTTATTGCCAGGCTACCTATACCACAGGTTCGGGCGCAAGCGATTATATCACCAATGTTACATTAGAAACTATCAATAATACGACCGGTGCATCGGCTGCTCCATACAATACGTATTACAGCAGTTTGAATGCCAATATTAGTGCCAACTCTTCCTATACTGTAACAGGAACAATCAACAATGGAGGAACAGAAAATGTTGCCATCTGGATTGATTACAATCATGACGGCACGTTTGGAGCCTCAGAAAAACTGGGTGAACAAACTGGTCTTACCTTCAGCATCGGATTCACGGTGCCTCCTTCTGCCTATAACGGAACAACGCGTATGAGGGTACGAAATGTGTATTCAACTACCAATATCGATCCTTGTAATTCGTATACGTTTGGAGAAGTGGAAGATTACAATATTACCATCAGCGGTGGTGTCACATCGGGAGGATATACCTACGATTGGTCTGCAAATCCTACGTATTTAAGTGCTACCAATATCTCGAACCCAATTGCTCAAACTATGGTTTCTTCGCAAACGTATACAGTTACCGTAGGAGATGTAACCTCAGGATGTTCAAGCACAGAAACTGTAGCTGTGGTGGTAACGCCATGTAATAGTATCTTAAACCTGACTGCCTTTATAGAAGGCTACTGGGATGGCAGCAGTGCTATGCTTCCCGTGTTAGCCAATCAAGGAGAAGCAACAACCGCAACTGCTACGGACTCGATTGATGTTGAATTACGTAATGCAACTGCACCTTATGCAATGGTTCAAAGTGTACGAACTGTTCTTCATCAGGATGGTACAGCTATCTGCTCCTTTATATCAGTATCAGGTTCTTACTATATTGTTGTCAAACATAGAAATGCGATACAAACATGGTCGGCAGCCCCTGTTGCCATGGGCGCGTTGCCAGCCAGTTACAACTTCTCTACCGCAGTCAATCAAGCCTACGGCGACAATCAGGTGGAAGTAGCCACTGGTATCTGGGCATTCTTTAGTGGTGATGTAGAGATCGATGAGAATATGGATTTGTTGGATCTGGGTCTGGTAGAAACGGATATCAATAACTTTGAATTTGGTTACCGTGCCACAGATATCAATGGTGATGGTAATGTGGATTTGTTAGACAGTCCGGCTTTAGAAGCCAATATCAACAACTTCATCTTCTCAAACCATCCGTAGGGTTTAATACATATTCTTTATTTTGAAAATAGAAACGCCCCTGGTAGAAATTCTGGGGGCGTTTTGTATATAGCAAATACTGTTTGTGTGAATTTTAAAGGAGGGGAACGATACCTGAGATTTTACCTGTAGTGGCAGGAGGTAAACATCAACGACAGAAAAGTTGGATCAAAAAGGCATTTTACGAGGGTATTTGATAAAAAGTGTTAATTTTTTTTTTTCTTCAGAATTTAACGTTAGATTTACCAACCGTTTTTGAAAGTTTATGAACATTTTTTTAACTATTTACTAATTATTCAATAACAAACTATTTTTTAACTATAAAAAACACTACAGAAATATCAGCCACTTCTCTTATGTTTAGCCCTGTGCGGGTTACAAGTAAAAAAGAATCAGAAAAACCGGAGTGGAAGCAAAAAAGGACACGCAAAAATTTATAACAACAAACAATCATTTAAACATTCTTCATCTAAAAAACAAAAAATGAACAAAATGCAACACAAAAACAAATGGCAAACACCAACATGGCTCCGCGTGTTATGCCTAACCCTGCTAGTCTGTGCGACCGGCATAGGAGCTTATGCCCAGTGCACGAACACATCTGCTTACGGATCAGCCACAGCCCCGCCTACAGTGGGAGGGTCAGCAACTTTTAGCACTTGTAATTATTATGGAGAGTATTCCCCGCTGAATAGTGCAGCAGCAAATAATCTGTACACGCTTTCCGTTTCAGGTGGTGGATTTATTACTGTCCGTTCAGGATCTTTTAACGGACCTTTAGTAGGTTCCGGTGCTTCTCCTTTTCAATTCACAACAACAAGTGCAGGTATTTATTATATCCATTGGAATGGTAATGCGGCGTGCTCTACCGATTTTGCCTGCCATACGACTACTGTTGTAAACAATGGACCTGCTTCAGGTTGTAGTGGTACACCAACTGGTGGTACAACCACAGCGAACGGAGTGGCCACTACAAATGGCGCATGTGTTTCTCAAGCGTTAGCCCTGAATGTAACGGGTTCTACTTCTGCAACTGGCTTAACATACCAGTGGGAATACTCTACAACTGGCGGTCTCGGAACATTTGCACCTATTGTTGGTGCTACCGCGGTGTCATATTCAATTCCTTCATATGCTTCAGTAAATGCTGGATATTACCATCTTGTTGTAACTTGTACTGCAAGTGCACTTTCTGCAACTTCAACAGATGTATCAGTTACTACGAATACTTACCTCAACTGCTATTGTGCTCCCACAATGTTTGCATCAAACCCATGTTCATATATTAATGTATTAACAACCAGCGGTGCTGCTGTAAATATTTCAGTACCAGTTAGTGCAGGATTTAATGTTCCAGGTTATACAACCTTCCCGTCTACGGGCTTAACTGCTAATATCGGATTACCATTCAATTTGAATGTTCAGTCTGCCGGTACATGTAATATTACGTACTGGTCGGTTTGGATCGATTATAATCAAAGTGGAACTTTTGATGCTTCTGAAAAGATGGTAGATAATGTTTCTACAGGTAATACAGCAACATCATTTACGATTAATGTTCCTATTACTGCTCTTGGTGGTAACACAAGAATGCGTGTAATCGATTGGGCGAATAATGTACCTCCTGCAGGACCATGTGATAACCTAAGCGGTTATTATGGTGAAACAGAAGATTATATAATAAATCTTGTTGTTCCAGCACCATGCTCAGGTACCCCATCTCCTGGAAATACATTGGCGACCGCGACAAGCGTTTGTCCTAATACAAATGTAACTTTTAGCCTTCAAAATAACACTCCAGGATCTGGAGTTACTTATCAATGGTACAATAATAGTGGTGCAATTGCCGGTGCAACGAATGCATTCTATACAGCTACTATAATCGGTGCAGATGATTTCTATGCTGATGTAACTTGTTCAGGTAATACAGGATCGTCAAATCTTGTTTCAATTACAACACTTTCCGGAGCAGTATGTCTTGTATATTGCGTTTCTGCCGCAACAAGTCCTGCCGATGAGGATATCGGGAATGTAACTATTGGAGGTATGAACAATACCTCTATTTGTGGTGTAGTAGCTCCAGGTCCTGGATCAGTTGCAGGTTTATATTCCAATTTCAGAACATCTGTAACAGCAGGAAACGTTGTTCAGGGCACTACAGTACCTTACTCGGTGTCGATTTTACAATGTAATTCAGGACCTTACGGTAATCAGTTCAAAATCTATATCGATTACAACCAAAATGGTTCATTCACAGATCCAGGTGAGGAAGTTGCCTCACAAACAGGAGCAGGTGCATGGACAGGTACAGGAACTATTACCATTCCTATCAGTGCTACAGTTGGAACAACTGTGATGCGTATAGTAGATGTGGAAGGTACAGTAGCAGGTCCTTGTGGAACATATACATGGGGCGAAACTGAAGATTATCTTTTGAATATCGTAGCTACGACGGCTTGTACAGGAGCTCCGGCTCCAGGCAATACGCTTGCCAGTGCAAACCCTGTATGTCCGGGTGCTAATGTAACCTTGTCATTACAAAATCCTCCTTTATCGAGCGGTAATACATTCCAGTGGTATAATAACAGCGGTGCTATCGCCGGTGCTACGAACCAAACATATACTGTTGTTGGTTTTAATGCTGTCGATGATTACTATGCAGATGTAACATGTACAGGTTCAGGTTTAACGACATCATCGAACCTGATCAGTCTTACATTGAATAGTTATCTGAACTGCTATTGTGTACCAACTTCTACAAACGGAACAAGTGGTTGTTTCTATGGTGTGATTTCTAATGTTACAATTAATACATTAAATCATAATCCTCCATGTTTGAATGCACAACCTTACTTTTATCTTAATCCTGCAATAGGAGCTGCTACAACAACTCTTGAGCCTGGTCAGTCATATACAATCTCTGTAACCAGTGGTGTATATAATGGTATTGGTGTATGGATCGATTATAATCAGAGCGGAAGTTTTGATGCGACTGAGTATACTGATATTTCAGGAAACAATAACTCTACAGGTTCTGCCTGGACAGGAACTGCTATTGTAAACGTACCATTAAGTGCTGTTCAGGGTCAAACCAGAATGCGTGTACGTTCTGCATACTATTGCTGTTTCCCTGCTCCAATCACTTCTGCAGATGCTTGTAGTTCAATGACATATGGTGAAACAGAAGATTATGAAATCTCTATCATAGTTCCTGCTCCGTGTACAGGTACGCCTGCTCCTGGTAACACAGTTGCTAGTGCTACTGCGGTATGTCCGACTACAGTGGTAAACTTCGGTTTATCAAACACAAATCTTGGTTCCGGTATTACCTACCAATGGTTTAACAACGGTGGAGCCATTGCAGGTGCAACAAACTCATTTTATTCTCAGTCTATTACGACTGCTGATGATTTCTATGCGGTTGTAACTTGTACGAACTCAGGGATGACAACTTCGTCCAACCTTGTTTCTATTTCATTAAATCCTTTTTCTGATTGCTATTGTGCATCAGCCGCTACTACTACTGCGGATGAAGAGATTTACCAAGTTACGGTAAATGGTGCTTCTACAGATCCTGCTTATGCGAATGCAAACGGCTGTACTACACCTGCTCCTGGTCCTGGTTCTATACTGAGTCGTTATTCTAATTTCAAAACACTAGGAAATTTAACAACAGTTATGCAAGGTGCTACAGTATCTTTTGAAGTTCGTGAAAACGAGTGCGATGGAGCAACATTCTATTCTAATGGAATTGGAATCTGGATTGATTATAATCATAACGGACAATTTACAGATCCTGGTGAAGCAGTTTATATAGAAGCAACAACAAGTGCTGCTACAGGAGCTTCTCCAGGTGGTGATAAGGTGATCTCTGGTACATTTATTGTTCCAATCGGTGCTTTATCTGGACAAACAGCAATGCGTGTTATCGCAGCTGAAAGTATTTCAGGTGCTGGTCTTACTCCATGTTTATCATATGGTTATGGTGAAACAGAAGACTATCTGATCAATATTACAGTTGCATCTCCATGTGCAGGTACGCCTACTCCTGGTAATACGCTTGCAAGTGCTTCAGCTGTATGTGCAAATGCTGCAGTGAATTTTACGTTACAGAACATAACTGTTGGTTCAGGCGTAACATACCAATGGTTTAATAATAGCGGTGCGATTGCAGGTGCAACAAACTCCACATATAACACAATCATTACTGCTGCTAATAATTTCTATGCAATTGTAACATGTTCTGGAAATTCTGGAACTTCTACTCCGGTAGCAATTACAGTTAATCCGGCTACCTTATGTTATTGTACTCCTACCAATGCTGGAGGTGCTTGTATTACAAACGTTAGCTTCGCTACATTAAATAATACAACTCCTGGATGTACAGGTACTAATAACTACAATTTATATCCAACTCCGGTGACCTCAGTTACACAGGGATCATCCTACACATTCTCATTAACAACCGATGCGGCAGCAATTGCTTCAGTTTGGATTGATTTTAATCAGGATGGTACATACGCTGCTTCTGAATGGCAACAAGTGTTCACATCTGCTACCTCAGGAACAATTACAGTTGCAATTCCAATTACGGCCATTTTAGGTGTTACTGGAATGAGAGTTAGAACTCGTTTAACGGGTAACCAAAATGGAGCTTCTGATGCCTGTCTAGCTATGGGTTCTGGGGAAACAGAGGATTATCGCCTATCGATCGATCCAGTTGTAACAAACACAACTCTTAATCTTACTATGTTTATTGAAGGTTTCTGGGATGGTACAAGTGCCATGTTGCCTGTATTGGCTAATCAATTCGAGCCAACGACAGCAAATGCAACCGATTCAATTGATGTTGAATTGCGTGATTCAGGTACACTTGCAGTAGTAGGAAGTGCCCGTGCAGTTCTTAATCAGAATGGTACATCTACGGTAGTTATTAACCCAGGTGTTGCTGCTGGTAACTATTATATTGTGGTGAAACACAGAAATGCAATTGAGACATGGTCAGCAGCTCCGGTTGCCGTAACTACAACAGCTACATACGACTTCTCATCTGCTGCTTCTCAGGCGTATGGTTCAAATCAGGTTCAGATTTCTTCAAGTCCTCTCATCTTTGCCTTCTATTCAGGTGATGTGCTTAAGGATGCTGCTGAAAGTACGGATCTTCTTGACCTTACAGCGGTTGAAGCGGATATCAGCAATTTCGTATCCGGTTACGTTGCAACTGACGTGAATGGTGATGGTAATGTGGATATCCTTGATACCCCTACATTAGAGAGTAATATCTCGAATTTCATATTCTCAAGTCACCCATAATTTGGAACTTGCGGAGCCTGATCTGATCAGGAGCCGGAATGAAATTCTCACATAAAAAAAACAGGGTCGCCTTCAGGTGACCCTGTTTTGCTTTTAAGGATGTAGATGATTAAAAGGCCCGTTCATTTTCGAAAAGTATTTTTCTAAAGCAATAGCAGTTAAATGGTCTCCTGGTAATATCCCGACCTTGTTCTTACCGTGTATACTTTAGCTGTTTCCGTCATCCAGAGCAGACTCGAGGAGCGGTAAAAACGGAAACGCTGAAGCGTTTTGAATGACCATCCGAAGTGGCGGTAAAACGGAAACACTGAAGCGTTTTGAATGACCATCAGTAAAGAGCGGAAAGGAACAGCCCGCAAAGTGTGAATGGAAAGGTTTTTATCGTTGAATTAATTGCGTCTTAGCGTGTATCCTTTGAGTGTTTTCCGTCATCCAGCGTAAAGTCGAAGGAGCGGTAAAAACAGGAACGCTGAAGCGTTTTGAATGACCGTCCGAAGTGGCGGTAAAAAGGAACCACGGAGGTGTTTTGAATGACCAACCGCAAAGAGCGCAAAGGAACAGCCCGCAAAGTGAATGCAGAGTTTCTCTTTTAAAGAGATAATCATGACTCTTCAAAAAAAGTTTTGATAAGCAACGAATTAAAGCCTTGTCATTGAAAGTATTTCTGCCAACAGGCAAAGAAGTACATGGCCAACAGTGGGCGATTTCGTATTGAAAAAGTCGATAGTTTAACGGCTCGTCAAAAAACATTCTACTATAATATTTCGAATTTCGCATTCTTATGTGCTCCATAATAGCGGAGTTTACAAAGTCTGAGCGCGTCACGAACCGGAATGAAATTCTTACATTTAAGAACAGGGTTGCATACAATGCTAGCAAGTTTTCCTTTTAAGAAGGTTCGAGGTTAAAGGTTACCTTTTCGAAGATGATTTATCCGGTAAGTAAGAAATTCCTAATCTCTTGGTATGAAAATTGATATCATATAATAAATTTTGTTAAAATTAGAATCTTTTACCTTTTTTCGGAAAAAGGGTTTAACTTTATTTAACGAATAATCCACTATGGAATTCGTGTCAGAATCACTAAAAAATAATTATCTTTTAAAACATTTAAATTATGAAAACAGGAACCACTCAAAAAATTAAAGGCCTATTTCTTACTGCAGGGTTAGGGCTATTGTCAATTGCAGGGATTGCGCAGGAGCATATCACATTAAGCCTTGAGAATATAACCTCAACAACAAACTCCCTTGAATATGATCTTTACGTGATCAATGATGGGTCTACGCCATTAAAATTGTCAGCCTGTGCATATGGTGTAAACTATAGCGGCGTGATATTAAATGGTGCAAAACCTTCGGAATCCGCATATTCATTTATTCCAGGAACAAGGTCTCAGGCGTTAAACGGGCTTAACGACTACAGCGTTCTAAATACTAACAGGGAACATGCTAATCAACTTCGTATGACCATGAAAACAGCCAGAAGAGCACAAGCTCCGGTGCTTTTAGCAAATGTTCCCTATAAAGTTGGTCGATTCAAATTTACAAATGCCTCAGATTGGACAAGTAACAGTAATCCATCCATCACATTGAATGAATTTAATGTTCCGGGTATCAGCACATCGATTGCAACCGGTTATGTTGGTTCTGATATCAATACTACAGGATTCAGTACAGCTAAGAAGAATCTTACAGTAAAAGTGGTAAACTCACCATTGTTGAATCAAACAAGTGTTGATCCTTCCGCCGCCACCTTAAACGGTGCAATCAGAGTACTTTCAACCAATAGTGTTCAGTCTAGCTCAACAAAGCAAGGCCTTGATCTAACAGAAGGAACGACGATCAGCTTATTTCCAAATCCAACACAAGATATCCTTAATGTAAATGTTACTTCTGCATCAATGGCAAATACCGTTGTAAAAGTATCTGATATCAGAGGACGTGTTGTTAAGCAAATTCAGGCTCGTTCTGAAAAAGGATTAAACACAATGACGGTAAGTCTTCGTGAAGTTCCTGATGGAATTTACACGGTACAGGTTTTTCAGGATAATTCACTGAACTTTACGGATCAGATTACTAAGAAAGATTAATCAAACATTTTTAATAAAGGACCTGCCTCAACGAGGCGGGTTTTTTTTGTGGCCTTTATACTTATTCTGAAATAACCCATTTTAAGTAGATTTGCACGTTTAATACAAAGGTGAAATGATTATCCGCTTCGCGTGGCGTTACTTTAAAGGAAAAAAATCGACCCAGGCGATACAGATTATCTCATGGGTAAGTGTTGGGGCTATGGCAATTGGCACAGCAGCATTGATTATAGTGCTTTCTGTTTTTAATGGTTTTGAAGGGTTTATTAAAGATCTTTATTCAGATTTTTATCCTCAGTTGAACATCCAGCCAGTGAGTGGGAAAACATTTAAACCATCGTATAATCTAATAGTGAATATAAGCAAATTACCCGGGGTCAGAATGATTAGTCGGACGCTTGAGGAAAAGGTTCTTTTCACGAATGGCGAACGACAAGTGATCGCTACTATAAAGGGCGTAGATTCAAATTATGAGAAAGTAACAGGCATTTCTAAAAGCGTACGATACGGGCATATGAATTTTTCTGAAGCCTCCAATATTCCACCTCTTGTTCTCGGTCTGGGGGTCGCCAATCGTCTTGGGGCTAGCGAGGAAACACATCTGCCAGTGAATTGTTATGCATTTAAGAAGACCCCTATGAATGCGATGGATATGACTTCTGCGTATTCTTCCATGTTGTTTCAGGTTACAGGTGTGTATGTATTACAGGAAGAGATCGACAATCAGTTTGTCATAGCACCTATTTCTGTTGTCGAGGAGTTGATACAAAGGGAAGGAAGCGCGAGTTCTATCGAAATCGTTTTGAATCCTGAAAGTAAGGAACAAGAAATCAAGACGCAAATACATCAACTCATACAAGGCCTAAACCTAAAGGTTGAAAGTCGGTATGAACAAAATAAAACACTTTACTTTATTCTGAAAAGTGAACGCTGGGCGGTTTATTCAATCCTGACTTTAATGCTTATTATTGCCTCATTTAATATTGTCGGATCCTTATCGATGATGGTATTAGATAAAGAAAAAGATATTGCCATTTTGAAGGCAATGGGAATGCTCCCGTCTGTGATCATCAGGATATTTATTAGCACCGGCATGTTATTGTCATTAATCGGCGGATTGTTAGGCTGTACGTTGGCCTTATTAATTTGTAGCCTGCAACAGTATTTTGGATTTATTAAGCTTGGAACCGGTGGGTCATTTTTAATAGAGGCCTATCCAGTGAAACTTTATTTCCCCGATTTTTTGCTTGTTTTATTCACGGTGGTCCTAATCGCATTCTTTGCCTCCCTCATCCCGGCATTGAAAGCAGGAAAGAAGGCAATAGAGCTAAGGGTAAAATAAAATATTATTTCCCAAGAAACAACCTGTAATAACTACAGCTATTAAAAACGTTTTCCTGTGTATGGGTATTTCTATAAAGTGCATACAGATCTTTAAAATATGGATTGATGATAGAGTTAGCTGTATAATCAGAAAAGAACTCGATATACCTTTACTCGGTGTTATAGTTCATAATAACAGGACAACACTTTTGCCAGCATTTCGCAAGTAAGAAAGTGCATTGGGCTTTGTCTTCGTCTAAGGTCAACCCTGTTAACGCATTCTGCAAATAGTTTTCTGCACTTTTTAAATGGAAGTACGTTTGATAACTATTGTGAAGTGGCATCTGATAGAGATCATTCCCGTCAAGAAATAAGTGTGTGTCGACAGAGTCGTACTTGTAATAAGCAACCATCGATTGCGAATGATTCCAGTGATTATCCAGGACATAATGATTTTTCCTATAATAGCTTAAATTGTATAAGAGCGTGCCATATAGAAGTTTATCTTTTGCAGAAAGCACTGCATTTGTTTTTAATTTCTGTGCCAGTTCTACAATGGCTTTCACGGGATAGGTATTCTTTCTCATCTGCACCGAATCATCTTCTATATACTCATTGATGTAAAAATTAGCAGGATTCGGTCCGGTTCTTTTTGTATATGAAACAGGCAATTCCGGCCACAAAAGTAACGCGTTATCCCATTCTTCAGCAAGCATATATTTCCGGGCAATCACAAGGTTCAACAACTTTATACCATCTATTAAGCCTGTACTTTTTATCAGAGAAGTTTCAA
>Ga0105048_10005931_pt1 | contig 19725 bp, 13 predicted proteins | sample MAT05_FD_78382 | JGI IMG/M metagenome (GOLD analysis project Ga0105048, IMG submission 78382) | Freshwater microbial communities from Lake Fryxell liftoff mats and glacier meltwater in Antarctica - MAT-05 | ecosystem: Environmental > Aquatic > Freshwater > Ice > Liftoff microbial mat | place...
GAGGACGACACGGTCCGTGTCAGCTACACCATCCCGGATGGATGGTCGGCCATCGAGCGCACGCTGTGGTTGACGGACGGCCACAACAGCCCACCAGGTGGTGCCGGGCTCGACTTCGGACGCGGCCCGTGGCTCCACAGCCAGCCGTGCCTGACCGACGAGCAGATCGCCCTTGACAACGCACCGGCCGACATCGGGGTGGGACCAGGTGTCGACGACTTCGCGACCGCGCTCGCGGAGCACCCGCTGCTCGATACCACCAGCCCGGTGGACGTCACCCTCGACGGATACTCCGGCAAGTACCTGGACCTCCAGGTGCCGCTCGACCTGTCGGACTGCGCGCAATACTATGTGTGGGAGCCGGGCATCTACGCGCAGGGCCCCGGCCACCGGTGGCACATCTGGATCCTCGACGTCGACGGCGTGCGGGTCGTGATGACTGCCTACGACTACGCGGAGACCACCCCCGAGCGACGTGCGCAGCTCGCGTCCATCGTGGACTCCATCGACCTTGAGCGAGAGCCTGACCCGACCGCACCTCCCGCCACGTCAACCGCGTCTGGCGCACCGTAGGGCCCCACCGGGCTCTCCAGTTCCGGGACTCGGCAGAGTCGACCCCAGCCGCTCACGGGGTCGACTCGTTCCCGCAGGTCTCGAAGACGCTCGGGTTTCGAGCCGATCTCGCAGTCGCGGCTGGCTACGTGCCGCGCGGACCTCGTCAGCCGGGGAAGCCCAGCGCCCTGGCGACCTCGGCTTGTCGCTGGTCAAGGGTCAGGAACGTCAGTTCGACTGGGTTGGGCGAGAGAAACAGCGCACAGGCCAGGTGCCACAGATCGGCGCCCCGAAGGTAGCCAGCCGCGAGCACCGCGTCGATCTCGGCGGTCAGGGCCCGATCAGGCAGCACCCAGCTGACCTGGTCAGTCAGCGACCCGTCATTGGCAGTAGCCCTTCGGGCGAGAGCCGAGGCGAACTCGGCCTCCAGCAGATCGGAGGCATGGAGCTGAGTGAACGACTCCAGTCTGGTCGCAAGCTCTTCGTAGCCTGGCTCAGAGGACGCGACGGCCATGAGGCAGGACGTGTCGACATAGGCCGCTGTCACTCGTTGCGATCCGCGAGGAACTCGGCCAGAGCACCGGGGAGATGCGCGATGGGCCGCATCGCGGCTCGCGGCTTCACAGGCTCTGTCAGGACGCCCCGTGCCTGCAACTCGACGATGCGTTCTGCCAGCGTGACTGGCTTGGCCTGGATGGGTCGGATCTCCGCGATGGGCTCACCCCGGCGCGAGATATAGATCGTCCGACCCTCCCCCACCTTGCGCAGGATCTCGCTCAGCTTCGCCTTCGCGTCATAGGTCGAATAGGTCTCCGTCATGCGGCGAGTGTATAAGGTTGGTCTGACTAGTCAAGTCAGGTCCTGCTATCGATGAACGTAACTTGGCCGTCACGACCGCCCGCTAGGGCAGGGAAGCCACTCGACCGCGAGGCCGAAGTGAGATGACGCGTGCGCCATCCCAGCCGATCTCAGGCGGCCGCGGGCGGCCGTTATAGGTGGACGCCATCGATGAACCGTAGGCGCCCACGACACCGATCGCCACCAGGTCGTCGCGAGCCAGGGGTGGCAGTGCGGCGAAGCCCAGCTGGTCGGTCGACTCGCAGGCGGGCCCATCCACGCGCACCCGGGCCATGTCCGGGCCGATGCCACCCCTCATGCTGCGACCGAGGGACGTCAGCGCCATCATCGGGTGCTCGGCGCCATACAGCGCGGGCCGGATGAGCTCGGTCATGCCCGTGTCCAGGACCACGAGGCGGCTGGGTCCGTCGGCGCCGACCCGGTCCCGGACATGGAGCACACGAGCCACCAGCCAGCCGGACGCGGCCACGACGGCCCGACCTGGCTCGATGGCCATACGTCGCGGCCGGGCGTCCTCGGGGAGTGCCGCGACCTCGTCCGCGACCGCCGCCGAGAACACCTCGGGGCCGGGTGCGGATCCGGTCACGCCATAGTCGACCGCGAAGCCAGAGCCCAGGTCCAGGGTGTCGAAGTCCGGCAGGGCCGCGCGCTGCAGCTGCAGCAGCCGGAGCCCGATACGTACCGCGGACCGCCACGCGTCGATGGCGCCCAACTGGGAGCCGATGTGGAGGTGGATACCGCGCCAGCGCAGGGGACCCGCCGCACCGCCACCTGCCTCGACGAGGGCCGGCAGCTCGTCCGGCAGGATGCCGAACTTGGATCCCGGCGCACCCACCGCCAGGCCGCCGTGCGTCTCAGGCTCGACCTGGGGGTTGATGCGCACCAGTACGTCGATGCGTATCCGGGCCGTACGTGCCAGGTCCGCGAGCACGCGGGTCTCATCGGCCGACTCGAGGCTCACCCACAGCAGGGGCGCAGCGTCGACCGTCGCCTGGACCGCCATCCGCAACTCCCGATCGGTCTTGCCGATGCCTTCCAGGGCGATGGTGGCATCCCGGAATCCGGCCCGCCGCGCAAGGTCCAGCTCACCGGCGGAGACCACGGTCGCCCCAAAGCCTGCCCGGGCCACCCGGGAGATGAGTGGCGGCAGGCCGTTCGCCTTGAGTGAGTACAGGCGCAGCCACGGGTCGGGGAATGCCACGGCCAGGCGGCCAGCATCCGCGTCCAGTCGGGTCAGGTCGTACACGTAGCCGGGCGTGCCGTAGCGCTGTGCGGCGTGCCCCAGGGCGGCGGCGAGTCGGTCGTCCACGAACGGCATCGTACGATGCGCACATGACCGACCCCAACGGCAGCCCGCTGCCGACACCCGTCACTCCCTGGGACCACGTCCTGCACGACTTCCTGGTCGACCTGTTCGAGGCGTCACCGGTGAGTGCCGCATACGCTGGCTACCACCTCGTCGACGACCGCTGGCCGGACCTCACGGAGGCGGGCCGCAGCGCACGTCTCGCGATGCTCGACCGACACGCGGCCGCCGTCGCGACCCTGGATGAAGCTGCGCTGACCCCTGACGAGCGGATCGACCGGGCGATCCTGGCAGAGCAGATCGAGCAGTCCCGCTTCTCCGACGCAGTGCTGCGCGACGAGGCCTGGGATCCGCTGACCGTGGTCTACCTGCTGGGCAGCGGCCTGTTCGGGTTGCTCGCGCGCGACTACGCGGCATGGCGCGAGCGGGGCGCGGCATTCGCGACCCGCGTCGAGACACTGCCGCAGGTGCTCCGCGCTGCTGTCGATGCGCTGACAGGCCTGCCCGACCGGCCTGTATCGCTGCTGCACCTGGACACGGCGCTGGCGCAGCTGTCGGGCGTCGAGGAGCTCATCGATTCGGGACTGGAGGAGGCCCGCGCACGGGCCGCGGCGGGTGAGGCTCCCGGGCTGGTCGGTCGCCTGGAGGCTGGTGCTGTCACAGCCAAGGCGGCCCTGGTGATCTTCCGCGCGGACCTGGAGACGGAGATCCGCCCGAGGGCCTCGGGTGAGGGACGCCTGGGTGCCGAGCTGTTCGCGCACAAGCTGCGTTACACGCTGTCGAGCGACCTGACACCCGACGAACTGTTGGCACGCGCGTGGCGGGACCACGCTGCCGTTCGGGCGGAGATGCTGCGACTGGCGCGTGACCTGTGGTCGACCTGGGTGCCCGAGGCGCCGCTGCCGGATGTCGCAGCGGGCGATGACGAGGGCGAGACGGCCCTCCTGCGACGCGTGCTCGATGCCATCGCCCATGAGCATCAGCAGCCTGCCGACCTGCTGGACTGGTGTCGCGCGGAGATCTCACGTATCGAGACCTTCTGTCGCGACGAGGGCATCATCGGCCTCACGGACGAGCCGTTGTCCATCATCTGGACGCCCGTGTTCATGCGTGCCTATGGGCGCGCCTTCCTGGACTCTCCCGGACCTCTCGACAAGGGCCTCCAGAGTCACTTCTTCATCACGCCGCCCGAGGACGACGCGACCCCCGAGTCGATCGAGTCCTACATGCGGGAGGACAACGACCGGATGCTCCGGTTGCTGTGCATCCACGAGGGCGTGCCCGGTCACTACCTGCAGCTGGCATGGTCGAACCGCTCACCCTCGCTCATCCGTACCATCTTCAGTGACGGCATGTTCGCGGAAGGCTGGGCGTGCTATGTCGAGCAGGTGCTCATGGACGTGGGCTACGGTGCCGACGACCCTGCGCTCATGCTCACCCACTGGAAGTTCGAGCTGCGGGCGATCACCAACACCATCCTGGATGTCGAGACGCACACCCGGGGCATGACCGAGGAGGCGGCCACCGACCTCATGGTCCGCCAGGCGTTCCAGGAGGAGGACGAGGCGCGCGCCAAGTGGCTGCGCACGCGGCTCACTTCGACCCAGCTGTCGACCTACTACGTGGGCAACACCGAGATGCTCGACCTGGAGGTCGAGGCGCGCATCCGGGCGGCCATCGCAGCCGGTGGTTCCGCTGCCGACGTGCCGCCACAGCGGGTGCGTGGTGGCATCGGCGTCACGCCCGGCTTCGATTACCGGACTCACCTCGAGTCGGTCATCTCCCACGGCACGCCACCGATCCGTTGGATCCGACGCATCCTCGCGGGCGAGGTCGGATAGCCAAGTCGCCGCCTGGCTGCGCGTGCATGCCTCGAGGGTCTGCCGCGGCCCCGGGGCCAACAGCCCCGCGCGGCCCCCGGGGAAGCGGGTATCGCGCCCGGCAGACCGACCGAGCCATGCCGTGGGTTCGCCGTCGACGGTCAGATGTGCGTGCCGGCGCGCGGTCTGGCGCTCGAGACTGCCGAATGGGGCGACCCGAGCGCTCTGCCACCCGCTCGACGGTCGCAGTGACCGCCCGTCGCCCATGCCGGCGGCGGGGCGTACGCGCCGCGCACCCAGCCTGACAGACAGGACTACACCCCGCGAGCCCTCGCGCTGTCGCGACGGTCGGCCAGGAATGAGGCCGTGATAGCCACGGCGAGGATGAGCAGGATGGCCGCGAGTGACACGAGCGGTTCCAGGTGCAGGATCTCGGCCAGCAGCATCTTGGCGCCCACGAAGATGAGCACCGCGGCCAGCCCGACCTTCAGGTAGCGGAACTTCTCGTTGGCACTGCCCAGCAGGAAGTACAGCGAACGCAGGCCCAGGATGGCGAACGCATTGCTGGTGAACACGATGAACGGGTCGGTGGTGACCGCGAAGATGGCCGGGATGGAGTCGACCGCGAAGATGAGGTCGGTGGTCTCGACCGCGATGAGCGCCAGGAACAGCGGCGTCGCAGCGCGACCAGCGGCTGTCGGGATGAAGAACCGCTGGCCATGGAACTCCGACACCACGCGCATGTGGCGCTTGGCGAACCGGATGAGCGGGTTGTTCTCGGGGTGTGGCTCGTGATCGTCGCTCTGGAACAACATCCGGATGCCCGTGAACACCAGGAACGCTCCGAACACGTACAGGATCCACTCGTACTGCTCGATGAGCGAGGCGCCCACCAGGATGAGCCCGAAGCGCATCACCAGCGCGCCCACCACGCCCCAGAACAGGACCCGGTGCTGCAGCTCGCGTGGTACCGCGAACGCCGCGAACACGAGCGCGAACACGAACACGTTGTCGACGCTCAGCGAGTACTCGATGACATAGCCCGTGAACCACTGGATGCCGACCTCGTCGCCACGCCAGATGAATACGCCGATGCCGAAGACGATGGCCAGGGAGACCCATACCGCGGTCCAGCCGAGGGCCTCGCGGGGCGGCACGATGTGCGCCGAGCGGTGGAAGACACCCAGGTCAAGGGCCAGGAAGAACCCGATGAAGACGAGGAAGGCGACCCAGAAGATCAGGTCCATATGTGGGGAATGGTCATCCTTTCAACGCCGAGGGACAGTGCGCCTCCGCCGCTCGGTAGATGCCGCCCCACTCGGGGTCCGGTCGCGGCTGCGACCGGACGGCGGCTAGTCTCTCGCCCCGTTCGACGCGATCTTGGCATCCCGTCGATTCGCCCACAAGGAGGCGACGACGCTCGCGCCGATGATGGCAATGATGACCGCCAGCGACGGCACAGGGTCGATCTTGATGATCTCCGAGAGGAGCATCTTACCGCCCACGAAGATGAGCACCGCCGCCAGTCCGACCTTGAGAAAGCGGAAGCGGTCGGCCGCGTCTGCCAGCAGGAAGTACAGAGAACGCAAGCCGAGGAGCGCGAAGGCATTGCTGGTGAACACGATGAAGGGGTCGGTCGTGATCGCGAAGATGGCCGGGATGGAATCGACCGCGAAGATAAGGTCGGTGGTCTCGACCGCGATGAGGGCCAGGAACAGGGGGGTCGCCGCGCGACCAGCGGCTGTCGGGATGAAGAACTTCTGGCCGTGGAACTCGGACACCACACGCATGTGGCGCATGGCGAACCGGACGATGGGATTGTTCTCGGGGTGCGCCGCGTGCTCACTGCTCACGCGCAGCATCCGGAGGCCCGTGAACACCAGGAATGCCCCGAAGATGTAGATCACCCAGTGGTAGCTCTCGATGAGCGAGGCACCCACGAGGATGAGGCCGAAGCGCATCACCAGCGCGCCCACCACGCCCCAGAACAGGACCCGGTGCTGCAGCTCGCGTGGTACCGCGAACGCTGCGAACACGAGCGCGAACACGAACACGTTATCGACGCTCAGGGAGTACTCGATGACGTAGCCCGTGAACCACTGGATGCCCACCTCGGAGCCTCGCCATATGAACACGCCGATGCCGAAGAGGATGGCCAGCGAGACCCAGACCGTGGTCCAGGCGAGCGCTTCCCGTGGCAGCACGATGTGCGCCGACTTGTGGAAGACACCCAGGTCAAGGGCCAGGAAGAAGCCGATGAACAGGAGGAAGGCAGCCCAAAAGATCAGGTCCAAATCCGGGTGGGTTGGTCCTTTCGCGCCTCGAGTCGCCTTGAGGCAGCATGGTGGCGAAGATCCGCGGTCGGATCATGAGCCGGGCAGGAACCCGGCCCCGGGGAGGGGCCCAGGGCCGGGAGAGACAGGGATCGGATGGCCGCCGAGCGGCCCGGCGGTTACGCGGCGCGGAAGCTGCGCAACCTCCGGACTCGCTCAGCGATGGGAGGGTGGGTGCTGAAGAGCTGGCCCGCGCCACCCGACAGGGGGCTGACCGTATACAAGTGGGCCATGACAGCAGGTACCGGTTGTTGCGCCGGCCCGCGGCCCCGTCGGAGGATACCGCCACGCTGGGCTTGCAACTCCTTGTTCACGGACTCCAGTCGCTCGAGCGCGCTGGCGAGGCCTTCCGGGTCCTGGGTCAGCTCCGCGCCGGACCGGTCCGCGCCGTACTCCCGGGAGCGGGATACCGACAACTGGATGATCGTCGCGGCGATCGGCGCGAGGATGGCGGACAGGAGCATGATCGGCATCGGCACGCCGCCCTCGTCATCGCCACCCCCGAACATCGTTGACCAGAGAGCCATGTTGCCTAGGAACGAGATGGCGCCACCGATCGTCGCCGCGATGGTGCCGATGAGCATGTCGCGATTCGTGACGTGGCTGATCTCGTGGGCGAGCACTCCGCGCAGCTGACGCTCATCCATGATGCCCAGGATGCCGGTCGTCACGGCGACCGCCGCATGGCTGGGGTTCCGGCCCGTGGCGAATGCATTCGGCTCGGGCCGATCGATGATGTACAGCGCGGGCATCGGGATGCCGGCACGTCCGGCCAGGTCGCGCACGATGCGCTCGACCTGCGGCGCTTCACCCGGCTGCAGCGGTCGAGCGCCGTTGGCCTTGAGGGCGATGCGGGCGCTGAACCAGTACATGCCCACGTTCAGCAGCAGTGCGAAGCCGAGCGCGATGACCAGGCCACTGGTACCGCCGATGATGCCGCCGACCGCGATGAGGAGGCCACCGAGGGCTGCCAGCAGGACCCAGGTCTTGACCTGCGATGCGAATGTCCCGAAGGGGGAGCGATGGATCATGAGTTGCGTACTTCTCGAGCTGTGGTGTCCAGACACCGTCGCCGGACCGACTGCGAATGATTCGCCGCCGACGGGACACCCGTTATCCTGACAGCATCGACCCTGCAGCAAGAGTCGTGGAAGTGGAGAACACCACCCTTGGATACTGCCGACTCCCGGCAACAAGCCGCACTGATCGCGCTGATCAGTCGTCTGCAGGACGCCGCCCCGGTCATCGCCCGGGATGTGGCCGCCGACCTGGGCGCGGACGTGACCACCGACACGGCGGAGCCGGTGGTGCGCCGCTTCCTCGCGGCGATCGGGACCGGGAGTGTTCGGGTGGGCGAGGCGGACCTGGTCCGGCTGCGGGCCGAGGGAGCCGCAGCGGCGCGTGAGGGACAGCCCCTGGCGGCGCCCATCGACGCCTACCTGAGCACCGCCTGGGTCGCCTGGGATCATGCCCTGACGGGCGTCGGGGACCAGGCGCCAGACGTCCTGGGCGCGCTCGGAGCGGCGTTGCTGCGCGCTGGCGACGACATCGCCGCAGCGCTCGCGGACGGCTATACGCTGGCCGAGCGCGCGCTCGCGGCCAGCGCGGGCGCCACCCGCCAGGCCATCCTCGATGAGCTGCTGACACAGGGCACCGGTGATCCGGCTACTGCCGCGCGACTGTTGCGCCGGGCAGCGCTGGTCGGCTTCGAGCCCGGCTCGCCGGTGTCCCTGCTGGTCCTCCGCTCGGGCCGGGAGCCGGAGCGCAACGGCGGCATCGTGGAGGAGCTGGACCGTCGCCTGGCCCGCGACCCGGCACGCCGACCACATCTGGTTGCGGCGCGAGGCGCGGACGTGGTCGCCGTCGCGGGCGGGTCGCCGCGGGAGGAGGTGCCATACGACGACCTCGTCGCGGGTATGGTGCCGGAGGTGACCTGGTGGGCCGTCGTGGTCGGTCCGCTCTCCATCGACGGCCTGGCCGGCGCCTACGCAGCAGCCATCGATGGACTCCGGGTCGTGCCCCTCGTCGCGCCGCCGGAGAGGGTCATCCGGCTCGCCGACGTCGCCCTGGAACGGGCGCTCGTCGCAGACCCCGAGCTCGCGACGGCAGCCGTGGCCCGCTGGCTCGGTCCGCTCGAGGCCGCGGGCAGGGGTGGACCTGATCTGATCGAGACGCTGTCGGTGTGGTTGGCGGCGGGTGAGAGAGTGGTTGCGACGGCTCGCGCACTGCATGTCGCACCGCGTACCGTGAGCTACCGCCTGGCGAGGGTCGCCGCGGTCCTGGGAGTCCGGTCACTCGATGCGGAGACCCGCGCACGACTGTCCGCCGCGCTCTTGGTGCGTCGACTGCTTGCCCGTCTCCCGGACACCGACGACCCTGCACTGCCGGGCGGGCGGGTAGCATCAAACCCATGAGCGATCTCCGGCCGACGAGCCCTGTCCGACGCCCTGACTCGGCGCGTCCCCGCGCCGCGGACGCACACGAGCACGACACGGCCACCGCGCCGCAGGGTGTCGCTCCGCCGCCGACCGTGGAGCCCGTGACCCTGGACGAGCTGGTGCGAATCCAGCGCCATATGGCCAGCCTGCCACTGCACACCGCTGCGGTGGTCGACCAGGACGAAGCGCTCGGCGTGCTCATGGTCCGTCGCCCGGGCGCTGGTGCGGCCGTCAACTACGCCGCGATGCCCCGGTGGGCGGCAGGCACGTGGCGCGACTCGCTCTCGAGCGTGGCGGCAACGATGCGCCGGGAAGGCAACTGGCCGTCGCTGCTGTTGTCCGACCGCCTCGACCGGCCACCCGGCATGGCTGACACCATGGCGTCCCTGGGCTGGCGCCGCCTGCTGGGCGAGACGGTGCTCTGGGTGGGCCACGCCTCCGTGGTGCCGCACCTCGATCCGCGGCTCCGGTTCGAGGCGGTGCAGCCCCACTCTGTGGACGATCACGAAGCCCTGGAGCGAGAGATCTTCGGCGTGGATCCGAACCGAGCGGAGGCGCGCCGACAGGAGCTGCGTACGGCGCTGACAGCGGGTGGCCTGCGGGCATTCGTCGTACGCCTGGATGACCAGCCCATCGCGGTGGCACGGCTATCCCGGGGGGAGGGGGTCGCGGGCATCTACGCCCTTGGTGTCGCCCGTGCGTGGCGTGGCAAGGGATACGGCACGCTGCTGGCGACCATCGCCACCCGCGCCGGGATGGCCACCGGGAATCGCGTCGTGTGGCTGTCCGTGGAGGACGGCAACGACGATGCGCGCCACGTCTATGACAAACTCGGCTTCCAGCCCGCCTTCGGCTGGTCCCGCTGGCTGGCACCGGCCGACTGACCGACCGCGTCGGCCGACTGACCGACCGGCGTGCGGGGGTCCGCAGCTGTCAGCTGTCGCGGGAGCGCCCGGGGCGTGACTGGAACCGGAGCTGGCCGATGCTGTCCAGGGCGTCCGCATAGAGGTCCATGCCACTGGCGCCGCGCGCCACCCGGACCGCGGCCAGCTCGTCCACGAGTGTCTGTTCCAGGTCCGTGCCGCACACGCGGTCCACGAGGCGGACAGCATGGGCGGCGAACCGAAGCACCTGGGCCGTCTCCAGTCGACGGGGGTCCTCCCAGTACCAGCCGCAGCTGGCGAACATCGCGAGTCGCGATGCCTGCGCCTGCATCAGGGTCAGCAGCTCTTGACCCGCGGCGTCATCCCCGGTGCGGCCCGCGCGCCATAGCTCATCGGCCACCCAGTCGGCCGATGCCAGGTAGCCGCTGGCGACATCCACGTACCGATCACGTACTGCCCAGGTATCCATCCCCAGGACGCGCAGGCGCGCTGCAGTGAGCGTGTCGATGGCGACTGCCAGCCGGTCGAAGGCCTGCCGCAGCGGCGCCTTCCAGCGTCCGTCGGCAGCGCAGCCGCAATCGGTGGACCAGCGTGCGACGCCGTGGTGGCAGGACCAGCTGGTCCGTTCTGCGATCCGCGCCACGGGCAGCTCATCGGGGTCCAGCGAGCTCAGCCACGCACCCGGCGTCGTGACAGCGATGCCGTGATCGCGAGCCGCATCCGTGAGCAGGCGCTGGAGGAACAGGTCGCGAAATGGCTGGTGGTGCCCGTACAGCTCCCCATCGGTGCAGATCATCGAAGTGCCGCCGCCACCCAGCCTGTGCGTCACCGGCCCCGCTGCGAAGCGGTCGGCGTCGGAGGTCGCCGACGCATCGAAGCTGACGGTCGCCGACAGGCCCGCGTCATAGAAGCCGACCACGATGCGCAGTCCGCTGCCCAGCTCCACCCGGTGCGCGACCCGCGTGTCGATCCCGTCCTCAGCCTGCCACGGCGCCAGGATCGTCCATCGGATGCCTTCCTCGACGCAGGTGCGGAGCGTCAGCCAGTCGACAGCTGTCTCCGGCAGCCACAGGCCCGTCGGCCGGATGCCAGTCCGCAGCTCCATGTCCCGGATGGCCCAGCGTATCTCCGTCCGCCGGTCGCGTGCCGACCCCAGGGGCAGGATCGTGTGGTGATACGCCTGGGCCATCACGCCCTGGCGGTCGGCCTGGGCCATGATCCGGTCGTGGAGCTCGGGGCGGTGCTCGCGCATCCAGCGAGCGACGGTGGGACCCAGGTCCCAGCCGATGCGTTCGAAGTTGCCCAACTCGGCATTTGGCGCGTATGACTCCAGGGCGACCCGGTCGGTCCAGTCGTGCGCCGGGGCCGCAGACGGGTCTCGCACCACGCGGCCGGTGAACGGATCCTCGCGTGCTGGCTGATAGAAGTGGCCGTGGACGGCAAGCGTCGGCCGGCTCGCGGACCAGGTCCTGCGCTCGGGCTCCTGGTGTTCGTCCCCGGGTCTGGCCGCCGTCTCGGTCACGGATCCTCAGTCGGGCAGCGAGCCCGCGGTGCCGACCGCGCCAGCGTCCTCGACGCCCCGGGCCGCCGGCAGGTACGAGGACTCCACGTACTGCTCCAGCATCCGCGCCGTGGAGAAGCGCCAGATGGTGGAGTCCATGGAGCGACGCATGATCTGCGTCCAGCGGCGTGGCAGGCCGGCCTTGTCGCGGTCATACCAGCGGGGCACGATGTCGGTCTCCAGCAAGTGGTACAGCGACTGGGCGTCGGCCCAGTCCTGGGCGCCCTCATCGGGGTTCATCTCGCGACCACCGATCGCCCAGCCGTTGTCCTCGGTCCAGCCCTCGTCCCACCAGCCATCGAGCACGGAGCAGTTGACGACCCCGTTCATGGCTGCCTTCATGCCGCTGGTGCCCGACGCTTCCAGGGGACGTCGCGGGTTGTTGAGCCACACGTCGACGCCCTGGACCAGGTATCGGCCGACTCGGATGTCGTAGTCCTCGAGGATGACCACGCGACCCTTGAGCCGCTTGGAGCGGCTGCGGCTGAAGATGTCCTGGATGACCCGCTGGCCGGGGCGGTCCGCCGGATGGGCCTTGCCCGCGAACACGATCTGGACCGGTCGCTCCTCGTCCCACAGCAACCGGGCGAGACGCTCCTCATCGCTGAACAGGAGCGCGGCGCGCTTGTAGGTCGCGAACCGGCGCGCGAAGCCGATGGTCAGGATGGAGGGGTCGAGGAATGTCTCCACGTCGTGCAGCTCGGACGGTGCCTCGCCGTGTCGGGCGAGCTGGGTGCGCAGCCGGCCGCGGGCGAAATAGGCCAGCTCCAGCTTCTGCTCCATGTGTGCGTTCCACAGCCCTTCATCCGACACTCGCGGCAGTCGTTCCCAGAAGCGGTCCTTGGGTCGCTCGTCATCCATCTCGTCCAGGTCGGCGCCGATGCTGGCATAGAGCGCACGGACCGGGCCGCCCAGCCATGTCCCTGGGTGGACGCCGTTGGTGATGCCCAGGATGGGTCGCCGGGTGATGCCCTCCCAAGTGCCGTTGGCGACCTCCGCGTGCAGCTGGCTGACAGCGTTGGCGCGCACCGACAGGCGCAGCGAGAAGCCGGTCATGTCGAATTGGGACGTGTCACCGTCGACGCCCCGGCCGAGGTCCAGGATGCGCTCCATCTCGACGCCCGAGTCGGCGAGCATCGGCGCTGCGAGCGTCCGCACCAGATCCGCATCGAATCGTTCATTGCCGGCCGACACCGGGGTATGGATGGTGAACACGGAGCGGCTACGCACCTGCTCCAGCGCCTCCTCGAACGGGACACCGGCAGCCACGAGCTCTCGCGCCCGCTCTACCAGCAGGAACGCCGAATGACCCTCGTTGAGGTGCCAGGCCGCCGGCGCTATACCCAGGGCACGCAGCGCCCGCACACCACCGACGCCCAGGACGAGCTCCTGGTGGAGCCGCATCTCGCGTCCTCGGACATACAGCGTGTGGGTGATGGGTCGGTCCGCCTCGTCGTTGAGCGTCGTGTCGGTGTCCAGCAGCAACAACGGCACGCGGCCCACCTGGACCATCCAGACCGCGACCTGCACGGTTCGTCCGGGCAACTCCACGGGCACGGTCAACGGGTCGCCGACCGCGTCCGCGACGCGTTGCAGGGGCAGACGCGAGACATCCAGGTCGGGATAGGCGTGTTCCTGGTGGCCGTCGGCATCGATGGACTGGCGGAAGTAGCCGTGGCGATAGAACAGGCCCACTGCCACGAACGGCAAGGCCATGTCCGAGGCTGCCTTGCAATGGTCGCCCGCGAGGACCCCCAGGCCGCCGGAGTAGATGGCGAGGGATTCGTGCAGCCCGAACTCGGCGCAGAAGTAGGCGATGGGCCCGTCCAGGGCGCCCGTGTGGGTACGGTCGTACCAGTTGTCGATGCCGTTGGCGCGGTACGCGTCATACGCGGCCAGCAGCGTCCGGTACTGGACCATGAAGCCGCTGTCATCGAGCAGGCTCGTCCAGTCGCGCGCGGCCTGCAGGACGGCGACCGGGCTCCGGAACCGGCGCCAGGCGCTACGGTCGATGCTGCCAAAGAGTGCCCGTGTCTGGGGGTGCCACGACCAGTACAGGTCGTAGGCGATGCGTTCCAATCCCTGCAGCTGGGCCGGGAGACGGAGCGTGCGCACGGGCAGCGTGGGGATGACAGGAGAGTGCGCCACGACGCGGCATGCTACACGAGTCGGCGAATGGTGAACCGGTTCACCATTCAAGATGGGATGCCGTCCGCGTACCATCACCGGCGATGCGTATCGCGATGCTCGCCTCCGAATGTGAACCCTTCGCCAAGACAGGCGGCCTGGCCGACGTGGTCGACGCACTGGCCCGAGCGCTCGGCGCCCGGGGTCACGAGGTGGACGTATATCTGCCGCGATACCGTGGCCTAGCCGCTCCGCGCGATGCGGATATCCTCCGGCTGCAGGTGCCCATGGGCACCGACCCAGAGACAGGTGCCACGGACGCCTTCGAGCGGATCCCGGTGACGCTCCTGAGTGGCGACGTCAACGGCTACCGGTTGCGCCTGGTGGAGCACGACCCGAGCTTCGCGAGGGACGGGCTGTATGGCGATGCGTCAGGCGACTTCCCGGACAACGGTGCGCGCTTCACCCTCCTCGGTCGAGCAGCGCTGGAAGCGATGCGCGCCGAGGCGCGGCCCGTGGACGTGCTCCACGGCCACGACTGGCAGGCCGGACCGGGCATCCTGTCACTGCGCACACGCTATGCCCCGGACCCGCTGCTGGGCCGCATCGCGACCGTCCTGACCTGTCACAACCTGGCGTACCACGGCTGGGTGCCCCGCGAGCGCGCCTGGAGCCTGGACTTGCCTGGCGATATCGGTGAATCGGCCGGGGTGGACCTGCTGCGCGAGTCGGTGCGGGCCACGGACCTGGTCAATACCGTGAGCCCCACGTATGCCCAGGAATCGCTCACGCCGGAGTACGGCGCGGGATTGGACGATGTCCTCCGCGACCGCGGCGATCGGTACATCGGCATCATGAACGGCGTCGATCCCGAGCTCTGGGACCCTGCCACGGACGCGGCGCTCGTGGCGCGCTACTCGGCGGCCGAACCCGGTGGCAAGTCGGCCTGCCGCGACGACCTGTGTGGGCGGCTGGGCATCGACCCGGGCGGCCCGGTCATGGGCGTCATCGGCCGCCTGGATCCCCAGAAGGGATTCGACCTCGTCAGCTGGGCGGCCCATGGCCTCATCGAGGCCGGGGCACGCCTGGTGGTCCTGGGGACCGGCGATCACAACCTGGTCGCGGGCCTTCGCTCGCTGGCTGCGGCGCGTCCCGATCGGGTGGCCATCCTGGAGCGCTTCGACCGGGACGAGGCGCGACGCATCTACGCCGGCTCGGATGTGTTCCTGATGCCCTCGCGATTCGAGCCCTCGGGGCAGGGGCAGCTCATCGCGATGCGCTACGGCACCGTGCCCCTGGTGCGCTCTACGGGTGGACTCATCGACACCGTCATCGATGCCGATGCAGATGCCGAGATGGGCAACGGGTTCCGCTTCGGTCCCGCAGACGCCAACGCCTTGCTCGATGCCGCAGAACGGACGATCGAGGCATTCCATGACCGCCGCCGCTGGGCGGCCATCATGTCCCGCGGCATGCACGCTGATCACTCCTGGGACGGCCCCGCGGCCCGCTACGAGGCGGCCTACGCAGACCTCATCCTTCGCGCGACGAGCGCGCGGATGCCGACTACTCCAGGATGAGGAACGCGTCCAGCTCGGCGCCAGATCTGCGCGCGGTCACCTGGATGACGTGTGGTCCCGCCGCCAGCTGGCCGGACGCGAATACGATGCGCCGCGGCTGGACGGACGCTGCGTTGAGGTTGACGCTGCCGGCCAGCTTGCCGTCGATGGTGATGGTCAGCTTGCCCCGACCGGGGCCACGCGGAGCGACGACCGCGACGGCCTGACCCGAGAACGGCAACGTTGCGGTGACGTTCGCGCCACCCGAGGCTCGCACGCTCCTGCCGTTGGCCGTGTTCCGGCCCACCGTTCGCCAGCTGCCCCGCCATTCGATCTGGGGGCTTGATGAGTCACGGAGCAGGAGCTGTGTCGCGAGCACGCTGGAGGCGCCAACGTTGCCGGCCCGGTCGGTGAGCCGGACGCGATAGCTGGTGGCGACGCCCTTCTGGATGTCGGACGTGGCGCTCGTGAGGCCGCCGCCATTGATGAGCGACTTCCAGGTCGCGGCCAGTCGTTGCAGCTCCGCCCTGGCGATGCCGCTCGAGTCGTCGGACGCCGACCATGCGAGGCGGACAATGGTGGATCCGTCGTATGCGCCACCGGACTTGAACACGATCCGCGGCCACGGTGCGCCGATGGACGGTGGCGTGCGATCGATCCGCAGCGTGATGACGGCGTCGGAACGGACATCGCTGGTGCGGGCCGTGAGCTGCAACGGATGGTCGCCCGTCACCGCATCCGGTGCCGCGTCCAGGACCAGCGAGCCGCGCAGACCGGTGATGTCTGCCAGTGCGCCCGGATCGGCGATGGCCACGCCCTGCGGCAGATCGGCCACGCTGAGGTCGACCGGGCCATCCAGGCCGCCTTCGCGCTGGAACTCGAATGGGATGGTGACGCGGCTGGCGCCGCGGGCGACACTGACCATCCGGGTACCGGGCCAGACCACGAGTCCCGGTGTGTCACTGGCGAGTGCCGACACGTCCACCAGGCGCAGCAGTGCCCGCCCGGGATGGGCCGTGCGGTCGGGGTCACTACCGGAAGCCCAATCGAGGGTGCCGGACGCGATGACCTGCTGCCGCACCTGGGCCGGCGTCGCGGCCGGGTGGCCCACCAGGTAGCGCGCGACCGCGCCGGTCACGTGCGGCGCGGACATGGACGTGCCACTCATCACGGCCGTCCGGACCGTACCGCCGGCCCCAGGCGCGAGGGACCGGATGCAGGTACCGGGCGCCACGATGTCCACGGCCGTCCCGTAGTTGCTGTAGCGCGCGAACGTGTCGTCCTTCTCCGTACCTGAGGGGGGCGTGCAGCCGCTGACCGCGCTCTGCGTGGAGTGACCGCCTGAGGCGCCGTCGAAGTCGGAGATGGCTGCGACCGTGATGACCTCGTCATACCGCGCGGGGATGTAGTCGTCGGTATCCTCGCGTTCGTTGCCCGCGGCGACCACGAACACGACACCCGCTGCGGTCGCGGTGCAGATGGCCTGATGCTCCGGGTCTCGCGTGTCGCGGCCCTTGGAGTCGCACCCCGTGGGCCCCGCGTAGTCGTCATAGCCCCGCAGGCTCATGTTGGCGACGATGGGTCGACCCGGGTGCTGGACCACCCACTGGGCCACCCAGTCGATGCCGCAGATGACGGTGGACGTGGTGCCCCGCCCGGCGGCGTCGAAGACGCGCACCGACCACAGCCGGGCACCCGGTGCGACGCCCACCACGCCCACGCCATTGTCACGGGCGCCGATGATGCCCGCCACATGGGTCCCGTGGCCATGGCCGTCCGTGGTGTTGCCGGTGCCGCCCTTTCGACAGTCGTGGCCGCCCGCGATGTGCAGTTCCGCGGCCGTGCCGGTCGGACCACCCACGGGCCCGATGCCGGTGTCGATGACCGCGACGTCGACGTCCGTATCGCCTGCCGACGTGGTCTGGGTGCTGCCCGCATGCACCCTCCGGATGCCCGGGGGCCAGGTGTCCGCACTGACACTCACAGGAGCGTCCGGCACGACGCGCGCGACAGCGGGGTCGCGGCGCAGGGCCGCCACCTGGGCCCCGGTGAGGCGTGCCGAGAACCCCTGGAGCGCCCAACCGAATCGTGCCGTGACCGAGAAGCCACCGACGCGCGCGAGCCGGTCGACGGCCCGGTCCGTGCGCAGCGCGCGACCGCGCGCGACCGCTCGGCCAGCTGTCGTGTCCAGCCGGATCGAGGCGCCGTCATCACCGGACGAGAGCGCGCCCGGCTGGAGCATCACGATCCAGGCGCTGGCGAGTGATGGCCGCGCAGTCGGGGTCGTCATACCGTCCGGGTCGGCCGGACCCGCGCTGTCCGGGGCGGAGGGTGCCGCGGCAGACCCCGACAGGGGCAGCAGCAATGTCATGCCGGCCACGAGCCCGAGTGCACCAGCGCGCAGTCGGCGGACCTGCCACGTCCGAATGAACCCCACGGGGCCTCCGAGGTACAGAGCGTCGACCGACAGCGTATCCGGGTCGATCCAGGTGTGCCTGCGCCGGGGTCCGGGAGCCGAGCCACAAGAAGAGACGAGGGGCCACGGGTGAGCGTCCGAGCAACGCGCACCAGTGACCCCTCAGTCCGTGGACATCGTCGGCTTCCGACAGCGGCCGCGGAAGCGGACCATGGTCCCACCGGTGATGACCCGGACGGCCGGTGCCGCCTACCATCGAGCGGCGACGCTTCGTCGCGCGCCCTCGACACGTCAGTCCCCAGTAGACTCGGGCGCATGTATGGTCGGTTCCTGTCGCGTCCGCGGCGATCGATGCCCATCATGCTGCTGTCCCTGGGTCTGGTGGCGCTCCTCCTCATCGGGGGGACCGCGGGCCCCTCCCTGCCCAACGTCCAGGCGGCAGGCCCGTTGCTGACCGCGACGGTCGATGGCTCGCCGTTCCGGGGAACCGGCGCCCGGGATCGCGTCAGGCTGCGCCTGGTCATGGGCACCGAGGCCGTGCTCACGGTCAAGGTGGTGGACTACGACGGGCGCCCCGTGCGTACCCTGGTCGATCGCCAGACGGTCCAGCCGGGTCCTGCCACCCTCAACTGGGATGGCCGCAACGCCAAGGGTCGGCTGGTGCCGGACGGGCCGTATCGGTTCCGGGCATCGGCGACCGCGCCGACCGAGAGCATGACCCTCGAGTCGTGGCTGACCAAGGCACCCGGGGTCCCGTACCCCCCGATGCCGGGGGCGATCGTGGTCGCCATCAACCCCGGCCACGGTGGCAGCGACACGGGTGCACGGGTGTCCGGTACCCAGGAGTCCGACCTGAACCTGGACATCTCCCTGCGGCTCCACCGGATGCTTCAGGCGGCCGGAATCAGCGTCGTCATGACGCGCACCCGGGATATGGACGTCAACCGTCCCGCGCTCGACCGGACTGGAGACGGCAGGGTGAATCACACGGACGAGTTGGTGCTGCGCAATGACATCGCGAGCATCGCCCGGGCGGACCTGATGCTGAACGTCCACAACAACGCGACCGCCTGCCGCTGCGGCCAGGGCACCCAGATGTTCGTCAACAGCAAGCGACCCTGGGGCGCCGCCAGCCTGCGACTGGGCAAGGCCATCCAGTCTGCCCATGTCCGCCGCCTGCGAGCGTTCCAGTCGAGAGCGTGGAAGGTCCGGGACCGGGGCATCGGGTCAGGCCCCTACATCTCCCTCGATCCTGCCACGGCGTCGGCACCTCGGTCCGCACTGATGCCCGCCATCCTGGGCGAGTCGCTCTACCTCGACCGAGCTGTCGAGTTGGCCAGGCTGCGTGACCCAAAGGTCCGGACCGCGATCGCCGCCGCCTACTTCGACGGCGTCACGGATTGGCTCGCGCAGCGAGCCTATGGCGTTCGGTACACCGACATCGTGGCTCCCCAGACCGTGACTGCCGGCGGCGGTGCGAGCGTGCGACTACGCATCCGTGACACCGGCCACAAGACTGCGGCGTCGTGGCGCCTCGAGGGTCGGCTCGTGCCGCGGGTGCCCGTCCTGGACGGGTCCGGGGCGATCGGACGTCTTGTTGGCTCGGTCGCGATCCCGGATGGCCTTGAGCCGGGGGACGCGCTGGACCTGGAGCTGCCCATCACCTTGCCAACGACCGCCGGCGACTGGCTGTTGAAGCTCGACGTGGTGTTGCCATCCGGCATCCGCCTGAGCGCCAAGGGGGTGGTCCAGCCACAACTGGTCATCACGACGTCGAGGCCGTCGCCGTCGCCCCCCCCGACGCCCGAGCCCACCCCGACGCCCGAGCCGACCCCGACGCCCGAGCCGACCCCGACGCCCGAGCCGACCCC
>Ga0105048_10005933_pt1 | contig 19725 bp, 15 predicted proteins | sample MAT05_FD_78382 | JGI IMG/M metagenome (GOLD analysis project Ga0105048, IMG submission 78382) | Freshwater microbial communities from Lake Fryxell liftoff mats and glacier meltwater in Antarctica - MAT-05 | ecosystem: Environmental > Aquatic > Freshwater > Ice > Liftoff microbial mat | place...
AGGGCATTCGACGCTGCTCGCCCGTTCGATCTCTTCTTCTGTCCATTCCTCACCCAAGCTCAAGTTGATTGATGGACGATACCAGTCTCGAAAATGTCGTTCGCATTTCGGACACCATACTGTCATTTGTTCAGGTGGACTTGTCGTTGTTTGAAATTCCGATTGGCTGAAGGTTCGACGGAACTCATGGAAGTGCTCGAATGCGAATGCGGTGTTCTTCCACAACGAAGAATTGCCCAGTCCAATCGGTTCTGTCTCCAAGGATTTCGACAACTCGGTCGCGTAGATGCTGCGGCGACTGCGAACACAGTCGAAACAGGATCACTCCACAGTTTGACGGCAAGCCCCAGCCAAATGCCAGTTCGCCGAAATCCTTGTCAAAGGTTACGACGATTCTCTCATCATCCTGCGCACGTTGTAGTATGAGTTCATCTGCGTCACCCGCCATATCAGTGCGTGCCCACAGGACATCATGCCCGGCATCTCGCAATGCAGTCACAGCGAGCAGTGGAAAGTTTTCGTTGGCAAGAAACTTCATCATTTTCCCAACGTCAAATAGACGCGCTCGGACTTCAAAGTCTCGGTCGCGTAGTGCAGACAAGCGGAAATGTCTTCATGTGTGATCCCCGGATAGTTTTCAAAGATCTGTTGCTCAGACCAGTTATTCGCCAATAGCTCAACGATGAACTCGACTGCCAAACGAGTTCCGCGAATGACAGGCTTCCCAACCAGAATGCCCGGATTGATTTCAATACGATCTTGCCATTGCATGAGTAAACTCCGTTTCTAAGTGTGAAGGATAAAGGCGGAAAGATGAGTCAAACAACAGAACTCACCGCATGAATTTTCGTGCTTTTGCATTCTTGACACAGGTAACGCTCCAAACATCCGAATGATTCGCAACGCAAACGCCTTCGTCCGCACATTTAAGTGCGTCGGCTTCTCTTTTTCATCCTTTATCCCTCCGCCTTGATCCTTCCTCACAACCCAAGCCCCTTCTTTCTTGCCAGAACCCCATCCACCCAACGTTTTTCCTCGCATTCTTTGGGGTAGAGAGCAGACAGGGACTGCGCCAGTTTCCAGAAGCGGGCGTCTTTGCCGATGCCGTCTTCGACGAGAAAGCGTTTGAGCAGTTCGCCTCGACCGGCCGCGAAGAGGATCATGGACTGGTGGACTCGATCGAGTACCGTGCTGCCAGCCGATGGTCCCTGAAGATCGCCCCATGAGGCGCTGTTGGTGGCGGGTTCTTCGGCGACCATTTCTTCGAAGAGTGATTTCTGTTTGGCCTTTTTCTTCGCGGATTTGCCGCCGGACTGCGAACCCGTGGCAGTACCGGATTTTCCGAACAGGGATTCCGCTCGTTCCTTCACTGGTAGCATGCGAGCCTTGTCGCCCTTGACCTCGACGAGCGACTGGCACTGTTCCAGATTCACGCCCAATCCCTGAGCAATCTTTCTGGCCGCGTCATACTCCAGCGTGAATCCGGAAAGTTTTGACCCGGAAGCTGACGCATCCGGCTCGCCGTCGTCATCGCTCGCCGCGTCGTCCTCTCCACTTTCATCCTTCAGCTTTCCGCCTTCATCCTTCCCTCCCCCCAGCGTCCACAGCCACATTGCGGTCAACCGCGCATCAGGTTCCAGCCCGCTCGCATCGGCGTCTTTGAAGATTAACGACAATGCTTCGGTGGAAACAGCGGCCCAAACGTGTTCGAGGTATTCGCGAAGCGTGGCGGTATCGCCATTCGCCTTTTCGACTCGACTGTAGCGGCTGAAGACTTCCAACGCTGGCCCGAGACAGGCAAAGATTGCATCCGCCCCGACAACCCCTTCGCTCGCCAGCCGAGGCATCCACTCGTGAATCCGCTTCGGCAATTCGCCGAGCACGTCCCGCCACTCGCCCACTGCTTCGAGCAAGTCGCCTGTCACATGCTCACGCGGACGGCAAACGATGTGAATCGAGGATTGAAGTGACGCAGACCCTGAGGCTTGCGTTCTCGTCTGAAGTTCCGTGTCAATCGGCCACGACCCAGTAACGATCCAGCCTGAATCGACTACAGCGCCGAGTATGGCCTCCCAAGAAACTGTATTGCTATCCGCAAACACAATAATGCCAATTCCACTTGGACGCAGGGCAGCGCGCGCCGACTCTAGGGCCTTGATCATCTGTTCTCTGTAGAATTCCGGAGACTTCGGGGTGCCTGCGGCACTTAGGTTGGCATTCGTGACGATAATTTCGTCCTCTTGCTCTACGAGTCCCGCATTGTACAAATCGGGATGTATGACTTTGAGGACCTCACGCTCCCAAACAAAAAAGACGTTTGATAGATCCGAGTACGGAATCGCAGCGAAGTATGGTGGATCAGTAAAAAGGACATCCGCAGCATCGTCAGGAACAACTTGGTCTTGCGCCCGAGCGCGAATTACAGTTGCGGGATTTGTGATGCATGTGGTCGCGGCAATTACTTTTTGAATCCAATCCAGTGCTCCATCCCAGTTCGCAGGCCCATCCCCGATTGGGTTTGCTTCAGCAAAGTCCCAGACTACCTGTAGTGCTTGTTTGCCGAAAGCTCCTTCAATCGTTGAACGGGCTGTATTCCAACGCGACAGTGAACAATTTTGGAAAATTGACCTTCCGATGGCACAATTTAACACTGAGAGGACGGCCGTTCGGAGTTCGGGCTCACAGCAATCTTCTGGAACGGCGAGAAGCGTTTTCTGGAGACACCGAATTGCTAGGGCTTGCCGGGGCGTATAGAGGTGATCGAATTGCGTAATGCCAATTCGAGTCACTGCGCTAAGACCACGTGTGTTCTTGTAAGGCCGAACGTCGTTGATCGGATCACACGGAAAGGTACAACTGGCGGCGGATGTTCTCGCCTTTTCAACAGCGAGTCGGTCGGAATTATTTGGATTACGGAAATATCGCCCAGCCTGAGACTGAATGCATACAGCAATCAGGGTGGCGTCGGCCGCTCCACCGTTTTGTCGTTGCAGTTGAGATCGCACTGCCTTTGCTGGAGTTGTGTACCCGCATTGCTGTCGAGGACACGTGACACTGCCACCTGCAACTGACGGACGAGACGTGGAAGTTGAGCCCTCGGCAACATCAACGGTAATTTTGCTATCTAAATTTGTGTTCCATTGAAAATGCCATTTTCGACCATCACGAGTGATCTGCATTCCCCGGATCAATGGTATTTGTACGCCGCATGCAGTGCCCTCACAGCGGATTGTTCGCGCCCACAAATATGTGACCACAGTGCCGCCGTCCGGGTCTTTTGGATAGAACTCGGCGAGTTCCTTCTCGGCTTCCTGCTTGATCCACGCACCCCACTTGCGAACTTCCTCGGCCAGTCGCTTGCCGTACTTCGGGATGTACTCCAACACCACCTTGTTCAGCAGCACCGGCACCGGATTGAGATCGCTGGCAAACGCATCCGCCCCGACCCGCAACGCCTCCAACGGAATCGAACCGCCGCCACAGAACGGATCAACCACCAGCGGGCGTGGCAAATGGGACAGTTGATTGTCCAGGGCACAAAGCCATTCGGACTCACCAAAGTAGACATCACTCTCCGAGTGATGAACTTCGTTCTGTTGCGTGGTTGAATCGAGCCGCTTCCTCTTTGGCTTTGCCGCGGTTGCAGCGGGGGCGTCGTCACTCAGAGAGTGACGGCTACTTTGGGGCAACGCAAATGCCGGATCGCTCAGCGACGCATGCGCCACGCCCGTGAGTCGCCGAGCGGTCTCCAGATAGGCTGGCACAGTGCTGTTGTCCCAGTTTGCGAAGTCGGCAATGAAATCCAGCAGAGCCATTCGCAGGATCGGCATATCGGATGGCTCAGCGGGATCCAGATTCAGAGTCCCTGTCGCCATGGCTTCCCAGCGACCGCGAGATTCGACTGAGACTGTTTCCTGAAGTTTGCGACTTTCTTCACTGATCTTCGCCGAGTTCACTCGTTTGGCGAACTCCCGCAGAATCACCACCGCCGCTTCGCGAAATTGCTTCGGACACAATTCGTCCGCCGGATCCGGCCACAAGGCCGCACAAATCACCGCCCGACACGCCGCCAACGGCCGCCTCGCCCACCAAATATGCAGCGTCGAAATATGCCCATGCCGAATCGACTTCTCCCGCCGCGCGTGAGTTGAGATGCGAGCAATGGGAAGATCGACTTCGATGAGACGTTTGGGGTATTTTTCATTCACAGGTAGGAAGCCCTGCCGCTGCCAAAACGGCAGAAATGGAAAAGACCGATATTCATAACATCATGCTGCATATATGGTTGTGAACTTTGTCATGGTTCTTTTCCAAGCAGCCTGGAAAAGAGATCATCGCCGTGAGCCTCAGGCTTCATGTAGCAGCGAACGTTGGTACCGGCTTCCGGATTGGCAACGATCAGCAATCCTTGTTGGACCCATTTCTTGAGAAGCTTTGACGCACCGAGTGTGTCGTTTGACCGAAGAAGCTGCCGGACCTGGACGTTGGCGATTGTTCCATGCTTGTCGAGGTACTCGCTGACTTGCTCCCAGATGCCTGGGCGATTCTGGTTCCGAAGCTGAACAATCAAAGCCTCGCGCTCTATTCGCGGTCTTGTGATGTAGAGAGGCGGATACAAACCAGCTTCCTGCATGGTTCCGAACATCATCTTGACACCTTCATGTGCGTCCAGATTTGGTGGATCAGGGAACTCGCGCAGGTGCTGCGAGATCAACGGATTTCGACTGTGTCGGACAGTTTGGATGTTGGCGATTGTCACCGATCCGGACAGGAGCCCCGGAGATTCGATTTCAATTCTGTCAGAGAAAATGCGAATCACAATATCCGCAGTTAGCCTGTAATCACGGTGAATAACCGCATTCGTGATTGCCTCTGCAATGACCCTCACGGGATAACGCTGGACGATCTCGAAGCCAAGCGGCCCAAACTGCACTCTTTCTGCCAGTTCATTGATCACTGCTTGCACTGCGTCGGGAATCTGACGGATGAGTGGTCCGCCGATCGTCAAAGGCTTGCGTACAAGGTTTGTATTCGGATCAGTCGAGGTCTCAATTCCCCTATAATGAAAAAGGCGAATCGCTGCCTTCGAGGCCATAACGCCCGAGGGGTCTTCTGCAAACAGCAATACGGCAGCCCGCGTAGGACACAACCTCTGCTGGTCGTCACGTTTTGCAAGTCCGATGTGAAACATCGCTTCGTCGATTGTTCTTGTCAATTTCCGATGCCTTGCATAGGCTCGCCAATAGTCTGTGTTCAGCAGCTCAAAGTGGACGTCTTCAAGCTGGGTTTCAGTGGAGACGATTCCACGTACGTGACAAAGCTCTGTAATTTCGGACGCAGGAATCTGACGGTTACCCTTGGTCAGCCGGACGAAAGTCCCATCATCAACGATGCTGTGAACCCTGCTGCTTCGTTCAATCTTCAACAGGATGATTGAACCAGACGAACCATCGCGAAGTGTGCAGCCGACTTCATGATGTGTGAAGCTCAGGTGTTCGGACTCAGTAATCCGCGACTTGATCTTCCGTCGCAATTCATCCCAGTTCATTGAATGTGACTGAATTCCATAAACACGATCGCGGCCCGCGGCCTTGTCTGGGTCTTCCAGACCGAGCGCCATCCAACCGCCGTCGGAATTTGCAAACGCGACGACCGACTCCAGAAGAGTGTCGACTTTGCCAATCCGCTTGCACTCGAATTGTTTTGTTTCCTTTAGTGCCAGAACTTTGTGCACATACTCATCGTTGAGCAGCGGTAACGAATCATCGGCAATCTGGTTTTCGCTCACGACCGTATCTCCCGTACCGCTTCAGGGCCGATCTGATAATGTTCTACCGCCATCACCGGTTGCCAACCAAGGAGTGAGGGATTCTGAATCGTGTGCAATTGAGGATCGCTGGCGCAGTTGAACACGACATACAGCCAGTAATCCGCTTTAATTCGATTGGCCGTCGTGTACTCGTTCGAACTGAGCGCCACCACGCCGACGCCAGCCCGGCCTTTGACTTCAATAAATCGTACTTCCACAAACGTCTTTGGATCTTCTGGATGCGGTCGCCGCGAGATCAGATCGAAACCACGGTTTTCAGATTCCACGCTCTCCACAACCCAGCCACGGGACTCTTCGTGCCGAGTGGCAACCTGCACAGCGATGTGTTCAATCTCATCATCGCGAACCATCGGGGCGAGTTGCGGGGTGGCTCGTTCCGGATGAGGCACGACCCACGCTCGGCCAAGATGCGTGATGTCGGAAATGGCGCAGTGGCGTTCCAGCGAGAGATCGGCTCGACGTGAATCCAGCCGATTGGTGAGCTTGTCCAGGTGTTCTTCAGCCTGGGAAATAATTCCATCAAGTCCTTGGACCGTCTGACCCTCAATCTGGCGGCTGAGGTATTCGCCCAGTTGGTTCTGTTGCCGATCAATCAGGGAATTCAGACTGATCTCGACGTGCTTTGAAACCCGCGACACTTCCTGTTCACGGATTGCAGATTCCTTCGCACACCAGGGCTCAAGAGTGTGTTCATACAAGAACCGTTCCGATTGCGACTTGTCAGGAATGGCAATCTCAGGCGGCGAAACTCCTATTGGGGCAGGAGTGATGTCGTGAAGGATTGTCGGTTCATGAATCCGCCTTTCCCCGGCAACGCTGGTCTCCACGACGAACAGTCGGCGATGCAGCGGTTGATTGCGACCGTCTTTGATCGATGCTGCAAACACGTCCAGCAGCGCGGGTTCGCGTTTGTGCAGGTCGTAGAAAACGGCACCTCGACGCAGAGCTTGTTCGGTCCGGACAAGTACCTCTGTACGGACGGATTCAAACAGCGGATGCCCAGGCGTGATCCATTCCAGCGTGGCACCGTTCTTCAGAAACTGCTTGTCAAATGCGATGCGACCATATTCGCGACCGAGGCGTCCAAATCGCTTTTCCTGCTGATCGCCAATTTGTAACAGGTGCCGAGGAATCTTTCCGACTCGATACACTGAGCATGCTAAGCCGGAGTGTGATTTGGAATCCAGCGGCTTGGGTGTCAACCCCGTTTCTGGAGCAGCGGCGACGAAGAATTGTTCAATGACTTCCGGGACCAGTCGTCGCTCCTTGGCTTCCGCTGACTTGCCGACAATGGCGGACAGGTTGAGTTCCTTCTTCGCGAGTCCCTCCAAAGTGGATTCCGTAATCTGCCGGAACTTTTCCGGGCTGACGTCGCGAACGATGCGATCCTGAATCTGATGTTCGTCCGTCTGCCGCGCGTACATCTCTCGAAACAGCTTTTCCAGCAGAGTGGATGGGAAAATTTCGCCAACAACGTCAAAGACCTGATCGCTGCCAAGGTCTTCACGAATTTCCTTTAGGCGTTCAATCAACGTCTGCAACACTCGCCCTTCACGGGTGTTTTGTGCCACGAAGTTGAAGACCAGACAGTTCATCTCCTGCCCGTAGCGGTGAATTCGACCGACGCGCTGTTCCAGTCGGACAGGATTCCACGGGATATCGAAATTCACCATCAGCCAGCAGAACTGCAGATTGATACCTTCCCCAGCGGCTTCAGTAGCGACAAGGATCTGGGCGGATTCGCGAAATTCACGTTCAGCACATATGCGGGTGCCTGGCGTATCGCGATCGCCAATCTTCATTCCGCCGTGAATCTGTGTGAGCGTGAGTCCCCATTCTCGCAACTTGCCAAGCGGTCGCTCGTCGCGGCCATCGCCCGCGAGGTAGTCGAGGGTGTCCTTGTGCTCAGTGAAGATCAGGAGTTTCATCTTTGGATTGTCGAAGATGCCCTCTGATTTCAGGATGCTGCGGAGTTTCTGCAACTTAGTTTGCAGATCACGGGCTTCCAGCTGTTTGGCGTGTTCAACTAGGACAGACAACCGTCCGATCTCTTCACGTAATGTCGCCGGGTCAAAGGTCAGCACTTCATCTGCGAGTTTTTCGATGAGGTTGGTCTGTTCCTCTTCGGTGAGTTCGTCGAAGTCATCCGGCAGTTTGCGTTCAATCTGCTCCTGCCGATAAGCCTCGGGATCGTCCAGAATCTTCTGCCGACGCGCCTGCATGCGTTCCAAACTGCGACGCACTGCGTACACCGACGACGCCATCCGGCGTTGAAGCATGGCCATCGTGAAGCCAACAGCACGGGCTCGTGCGGTTTCCTGACCCGCTGCAGCCATCGACTGGTCTTCGACATATCGAGTCAGCTCGTCGTAGAATTCCAGTTCTTCGCCATCGAGATCAAAAGCGGCCGTTCGCACGTCGCGTTTGGTGAACAGCTTGCGAACCTCGCCTGTTTCCGGATCGGGAAATGAGACGAGCGCTTCTTTGGTACGGCGCAGGTAAAACGGCGCTTCATGTTCCCGCACGGCCCGTTGAAGACTCTCGATGCTGCCGTAGACATCTGGGTCGAGCAGCGCGAGAAACCGGCGAAAGTGCTCCGGGTCGCCTTTGTGCGGCGTGGCTGTCATCAGCAGGAAGTGGTCGGTCATCTTCGACAGGGATTCTCCGAGTCGGTACGCATACGTCTTACGGTCGTCTGCCGGAGCGCTCATTTTGTGCGCTTCATCGACGATGATCAGATCCCAGCGTGAACGCAGCAGGCTTTCGCGAGCATCTTCTACGATCGATACCCACGACACCGACGTAATCACCTGATCCCGTTCCTGCCACGGGTTTTGACCGTAATTGGCACGCAGCACGTCGCCTCGGATGACATCAAACTTCTCACGGAACTTTTCCGACAGTTCCCGCTGCCACTGAAACGTCAGGTTCGCCGGAGTGACAATCAGAACACGACGAACGAGGCCACGGGCCTTGAGTTCTTTGAGTAGCAATCCCGCCATCACGGTCTTGCCAGCACCTGGATCGTCAGCCAGAAGAAACCTGATACGGGGCAGCTTCAGAAAATACCCGTAGACTGCTTCCAACTGATGCGGCAGCGGATCAACTCTGGCAATCGACAGCGAGAAGAATGGGTCGTACTCATACGCAAGGCCCAGTCGATGTGCCTCAATTCCCAAGCGAAACAAGCGAGCATCCCCGTCGAATGGTTCCGTATCGGCAGAGATTGTCAGCTGAGCAATCTGTGCGGGAGTGAGCACAGGATCATAGGTTTGCCCAGTTCGCTGACCGCGACCAATGATCTTGAGCGAAGCGCCAAACGGAACGACGGCCAGGACTTCGACGGCTTCAGGTAGCGTCGGTCCGGAAATAATGCAGCCTGGTTGTACGGAGTGATGAGTCACGGGTGCTTTGACAGGGAACCAGATGGAACTTCCGATTGTTCATGCCGATTTTTCTTGGGGAGGACGATGATACACGCAAAATTAGCCCTAAGGTACTCAAGCAGTGCCGGAAGCGATTAGATAGGGAAAAAGTTGACTATGATGTGGTTGAGGGGGCGATGAGTGGAGAGTTGGAAAGACCGGAAGCCCAGGGAGTCGGGCGATTCGCGTGGAATTCTTGTACATAACCGAACGGTTTTGGACATTGTGTCAGTTGACACAACCTAAAAACCGACTATCATTGTGCCATCTGACACAACATCCGGCATTATTGAGGAGCCAGCACAATGAAAACCGCAACCGCCTACATTCGAGTTTCAACTGAAGGCCAAGCCAAAGAGGGCGTCAGTCTTGAAGTTCAGCAGAGGAAAATTGAAGCCTGGTGCGTGGCGAATGATTTTGAACTCGGTGGCGTCTTTGTGGATGCCGGGCTTTCCGGGAAGCGGGCAGACAACCGCCCTGAACTCCAGAACGCACTTTCGGCAGTGACCCAATCAAAGGGCGTTCTGGTCGTTTACAGCCTCTCTCGGCTGGCTCGATCCACGAAGGATACAATTCAAATCAGTGAGCGACTGGATAAGGCCGGGGCCGATCTGGTCAGCCTGTCCGAGAAACTCGACACCACCAGCGCCGCCGGAAAGATGGTTTTCCGGCTGATGGCCGTTCTCGCCGAATTCGAGCGTGATCAGGTTTATGAGCGCACCATAGCCGCGCTGGCTCACAAGAAATCCAAAGGGGAACGTGTCGGTAAGATCCCGTTTGGATTCAACTTGGCCGCCGACGGAGTTATGCTGCTGGAGAATCCGGACGAACTGCGGGCCGTGGAACTCATTCGTGAGTTGAAGGCCGAGGGGTATTCCCTGCGAGCCATCGCGGCGGAACTCGACAGCGCCGGAATCCCAACAAAAGATGGAAAAGGCGGATGGAGACACACGACAGTACAGAGCATCCTGAGTCGGGCAATCTGAAGGACTCGGCGAAGTTTCGCGAATTGGCCGATTTAATGAAAAAGATACCGCTCGACCGCCGAGAGGATGCCTTTGAGGCTGCTGATTCCCCGCCTGAATTGAAGTTGTTCAATGAAAACGCCACCGAAGATACAGACGACACCACCGCCGCAGACGATCTCGGAAGCACTGCGGAAAGCAATTGAAGCATCTGGCAAGACCGTCCACCAGTTGGCCATCGAGACCGGCGTCAGTCACACGGTGATCGGGCGATTCCTGAAAGGCGAACGAGATCTCCGGCTCGAGACCGCTGATAAGCTCTCGGCGGCCGTCGGCCTCACTGTTATCGCTCCAGAAGTGGGAACCCGATCTTGAGGAAACTGATTACTCTTAATACTTTGTGTTTACGCGTCGGTTCAGCGTCATTACTCGTTGTGCTCCGCCGTGAAGTTCGAGATGCATCTTCGGAGATTCGCGGATTCACCTCCTCCATCTTTCCTGGCAGAATCAGCCGCGGCCGGAGATCCGTTTTTGCATCTCAGACATCTTTTTCATGATCTTTTTTCCCTTTCAAAACGTGAAACCAAATCGTTAGCCTGAATGACAAACGTATTCCTCAAATCCATCTCATCCGAGATGACGTGTTTCCGCCATGAGGCGATTAAAGCCGCCTTTGCCGCAGCATGATGCTCAGGTAAGTTTCTGTAATTATCCCATCGCATCAACACCATTCTTGCCGACATCTCGATCGCCGACATATGGCCGGAAAAGATAAATTTCATCGGTGGCAATTTGTTGTGATTCCGTTGATCCGCGAGATCCGAGGCAATCTTTTCCAGTTTTCGCAATCGTGCTTCAACAGATCCCATAACTACAATCTCACCATAGATGACTACATTTTCATGACGTGACTACATTTTCCGACTCGCCAATTTCAGCGATTCCTCCAACGCCTGAACACGACTTTCAATCTTTGTCATTTCGGTGATCTTGATCACGCTATCCAAAATCGCCTTTGAGGCCTGCAGGCGAATCGACTCGGATTGACTCGAAAGTAAATCCTCCAAGCTGGCGACCGCTTTGCGGCTAGCGTGTGCCAACTTTCCAGCCGAGCTCGAAAGAACGTCGCTTCTGAATGCTTCCACTTTCTGGCGGAACTCTGGATCTTCCAGCCGACGATCGACCGTTCGAACGGCACACCCACACAGACGCGCGGCATCCGCTTTCGTCGATCCGCAGGCAATCGCTTCGATGATTCCACAGTCGATGTCAGGACGCCGCTTTTGTCTGGGTTTCACGGTCATATGGTTGTCTCTTGGTTTCTGCTTTTCATCGCATTCCAGCCAGGAAAAGGGTTCTCGCCTGGCTGGTTCAGTTCGATGATGTTCGTTGATTCGTTGGTTGTTGTTTGGTCTTTTCTATGACTGTCGTTTTCGTTCAACGGTGGTGATGATGTTCGTTGTTACCTAAAGGTAAACAACAACGAGCATCATCTCCACATGTTCGTTGATGCTCGTTGCAACGAACATCAACGAACATCAACGAGCATCTCTGCTTTGTCATATTCTGCGACGTAGTCATTGAGTAAAAACCCGGAAGTCTGTAGACGATTCATGCTGTCCCGATATGGTCGCTGAACCAGAGTTTGCTCACGTATCATCTCAGCCAGCATCACTCGGAAGTCAGCCTGTACTGCCCCAGAAAGAGATTCGATTGTTGACTTTGACTGCGGAACCTTGGAATTTTTGACCGCCTTGAGAATCAGGGCTCTGGCAGATGCTCGTTTCCGATCTTGTGCATCGCGACGAACATCATCCCGACGTTGCTGTTTCTCGGAATCAGACTGTTCTGCATACTCATGCCACCCGTCAACCTGAAACGTCCAGTCATTTTCATCGAATAGAATTCGACGGCCGCCGCCTTGCCCTTCACGTCCACCAAACTGAACGCACAAATCGTGCTTCCAGTCCCATTGGTACTTCTCGTTTCGACCTACAAGCCACCACTGGCCACAACTCTCAGCAATCCCTGCACCGGTCATATCCTCCAGCGTAGGCGGTTCGCCGTATTCCCGAGCGGCAGACTTCACGACGTGATGACTTAGAATCATCATGGCGGGAGCACATGCGGCCTGAAAGCCTTTGATTGCCGATCCCATCTCGCTTAGCCGTGCGGAATCCACTCCAGCGAGTCCGCGATACAACGGGTCAACTATGATGACTTCAAATCCGTGTTTTTGGATATCAGACGCAATTGACGCCTGATCCGTTGCAGATGGCAAACACGAGAATTCGATCGCCTCGACTCGTAGATATCCTTCGAGATCGCCAAAGGTCAAGCCGCGAAGTTTACAGGCTTTCTCGATGTGCTTTGCGATTCGCCGGTAATTGGCTTCCCCTGTGATGAACAGCACCTTGCGACGTTTTTGGACTTCGAAGATACCCATCCACTTCGTCTGGCTGGAGACGGCAACAGCCAGATCAGTGAGTTGAAGCGTCTTGCATCCTTTGCTTCGAGCCCCGACAAGCAAAGGTTCATCAATCGTGAAAACACCATCGACAAGCCAATCGGCTTCCTGTGATGCGTAGGCGGATAATTCTGTTGCACCGATGCCAGCGAACGAGCGAGGAACTGCATTTGTCGCCGTCGTGACTGTGCCAGCCTCCTGCCCAGTCGGCCCGACGGCGGAGGCATCCGCATCGCAGGAAACCAATTCTTCCAGGCTGCTCACGAAATCCTGACCAGTCGCCCCCGGATGAGCCACCAACCACGACCGAAGATCCTTGAACCCTTCTTCTGGCAGGGCTACGCCGACTCTACGGCCCGCACTTGCAACGGCATGTTTCGATAACTTTTCCGCCGTATCGATGGCCCCAGTTTTACCAGGCCAATCGCCGTTCGACTGCAGATCATTTTCACCGAGAACGATGACGTCGCGACCGTCGGGAATTTGCTTCAACAAATCAACCAGCCAGGAAAGGGCAGGGCCCGACACGATCGCAGACGGTCGGCCGATGACGGAAAGTTCGAGCGAGATAGCGGCTGCGACGTCGGACTGACCCTCAACGACAAAAACCGGCAACGACGAATCGCGAAGCCAATCGTTGCAGAATGTCAGCCCTCTCTTATGCCCCTTCATCGATTTTTTGCTGCCGTCGACAAATCTGCGGACTATGCCAACGATCGTACGAGCCGAATCACGCTCAGGCGTCGTGTGGCACGATTCGCGAGCAAAGTATCCAGTCCCGATCGATTGCAGGCTATCGACCGAAACACCGAGGACACCAGCCAAATTGGTGAGACGCTCGAGCGTGCCCCCCTGCCGACAGTCCTGGACTATCCGCCGGTCGATCGCGGTGCCGGGATTCGCGATTGCCGGAGTCGCCAGTTGCGTCTCACTCCTGGCAGGGTCTGCGACTGGCTGCGCCTTACCTGGCTTCTCTTCCACCTGGTTGGATGCTGCTTTCGGTGGCTCAAACTTCCGGCTGTTCGTTGTTCGATTTGTTTCGGCGCCCTTCGATGGTTTCTCTACAACTCCAAGACTGTGCATCAAGTCCCCAACCATATTCACGGCGTCGGGGTAGGCGATACCGTGAAACCAAGCCAGAACATGAAAGCCTGTTGGAAACGTTCCGTCTTTGTTCGAAACGCATGCGCCAGTCTGATTGTAATCCGGGAGTTTTCGAAACCCATCCTTTCCTTTGTGTACCGGACAAGGCCCATGCACGCCCGGTACGTAGCTGGCGATCGGAATTCCGAGATCTTCGTGAATTCCGTCCCAGTGTCCTGGCAGATGCAGATCAAGCTGTTCGCGCGGCCAATGAACTTTTTGGGGATGATTGGCTGCGTTATTCATTGGCCGGATCCTGGCTGAGCATCGGTCTGGCTCTGACAGATTCTGAGCAGTTCCTCCATCGTAATTGGCTCCGCATGAGCGAGCAGGACACGCCGCACGCCAGTTTTCGGGACATACCCGGGACCGGAGAGGAAATACAGCATTTCGCAGAGCGACCTGGAGATCCAGCTGCAGACAGCCGCACTGGATCTCAGTTCACAAGGATTTCCGCCGCGAATGATGTACAGCCGGTTGTCGATCTGCCGTGGCCATCCGCCCATCAGTCCGAGTAACTCCTGAGCGACCTGTTCTTCGGTCATGGGACTAAGATCCGGATGATAGTTTTTCACTCTCGGATTCGGAGGAACATTGATTTTTGGGTACCCCCGTGGGATCATGCTCGAATTCCTTTTTGCTTTCCGAGGCGAAAAGACCAACTGCCCGGACGAGTCGCGTCGCCGCGGGTCTTTCTGTCCGCATACGACATACTCAGCGTAGACCAGTCGCAGCAAGCTCCGCGTCGGTTACATCAGCCGCTCTTTGTTGCGTTCTTTGGCTCTTGGCGAGCCGGGCTTGAGTGCAGCGGGCGAAGAATCCTCGCACGTCGCGCTCGGTTACGTATGGCGTTCGTCCGACATACGTGACGGATAGTCGGATGCGATCTTCCCCAGGCTCAGCAGGTTCCAGGCCTTTGGCAATCCACCGCCAAATCGTGGCGGGACTGCATGTCTTGGGGATCAAGTTCTTGCGGGTGCGGGCCAATGCAAGCGGAATAAGCTCATCCGATCCCTCGACATAGGGCAGAGCAGATGTTGTGGTCATGCGAACAATTCCTTTCATTGTGGATGCGATCGAGTGCGAATCGCGGTCAATGAAATGAATTGAAATTCATGCCCCGACATTGCTGGGTACAGAGACTGTACATTCCGATGTCTCGGCTCTACGTTCGGCGGTCGAAAGCTGCTTTTCCAAGCGGAAGAAGCTGAACCGTTTCACTTCGAATGCATACTTCGACATTCAATCCGTCGGCTTTTGAGATCTCAGCTTGCAGTTGCCTCCAACCTCGGCATAGGTATGAAATATCACGGTCCTTCGGTGGCTTATTCCATAATTCATCACACTCTCCCGTTGTGATAATTACCGAAGGAAACGCTCGTTTCTTCAAGAACCGATACCGCGCCAACAATCGCGGTTTTTGGAGCAATGTCAGTTCTGCTGCATCGAGTTCCGTAGCCGCTGGAATTACAGCCGTAGGAGCAGCAATCACTAATTGTCTCCTGCCTGAACGCTGATTTCGATGATCTGCCCATCTTTCCAGCAGGGCAATGCGAATGTTTCCAAGCATTTCCAACGCCGGCATTGTCATCACCGGTGAAGTCGGATCAACAATTTCAGTAAGGGGAATTCCAGCTTGCACCACGTACCGCTTCAACTCAGGGATTTTCTGCAGCATTTCGTTAAACGTGGATGCAGAGAACTGTGATTCAATGCGTTCCGCTCCTCCTTGCCACGGAGATGGATTGGTACCAAATGCCTGGCGAGCAGTTGGATGTTCAAGCGTGTGAAGGAAGGACTCGAAATCATCGGCATAATCCGGAGGAACATCTGCCATGCGGTACGACTCCCGAAAGTCATCACCCGAAAGTCAAGAAACTTGCAGGGCAGGCGGCTTTCGGGAACCGCTCTTCGGGGATCAGCCTATCCCTGCAATCTTCAGTGTATCACGCTACGGGCATCAACCAAACTGGAGTGCATTCGCCGCGGCCCGTGACAGATCCACGTCAGCGTAGTGGCGTTCAGTCGTCTGCTTACTGCTGTGACCGAGGATTTGTTGAGCGGTCTCCAGGTCTCCCTGCTGTCGGGCCTGCGTTGCTCTGGTCTTGCGAAGCTGTCCCGGTGACCAGCGAGCGACGCCGGCTCTGTCACACGCGACCCGAACAGCAGAATTCAGACCGTGCTTCGTATAGCAGTCGCCAACTTTGCGAGACTTCGCTTTGTCTCCGAATGCCTTTCGCAGGTATTCATCAAACCCTACTTGCGGATCGAATACAAAGTCGCTGCGACTCATTTCACGCAATCCGTTGAGAACCTGCTGACACTTCGGCCCGATCGCAATCAGGCGATTCTTGCCCCTGTGTGTGGTCTTGTGATATCCAGGGCGATAAAACCACACTTCGCCGCTGTTGTCGATCTCAGACCATTTCAGGGCGATTGCCTCAGACGGCCTGCATCCCGAGAGCAACATGAACTCAATCATTCCCCAGACAGGACGAGTGACGAAAGGTTTGATCGCTGCGATACCAGCGAGCGGAGCAGGGCCTTTCGACTTTGGGGCAGCAGCTTTTGTACGACCTGCTCGCAATCCCGCGACTGTATGCAGATCCTGAGCAATGCGGCCCGGTACAATTTCCTCACTGACACCCCAGTCAAAGACCTGTTTGATACGGCGGAGCGCAGAATTGATCGTCTGTTGAGCGTAGCCGTCGTCAACCATTTGCTGCTGAAGCTGCTTCAGTTTCTTCGGCCCGAAGTCGATGACACCCACGCCATGAAACATATTGTTCAATGCCTTCAATGCCTGGCGGAAGTTCGCTGTTTCGCCCGTTGGCTTCCCGTCGCGGACATACTCCAACTCTGCATGTTTCAGGAACAGAACTGCGAGCCTGCTCACAGTGAGCGTCACTGGTGCCGACTTCGCTCGCTCTGAATGAGCGGCTTCCCAGTCGGCAAGGATCTTGTTGAATGCGGCTTTCGACTCCGGGGAATCATACTTCCCTAGATAAACACGCTTCCCGTTAACCGTCGTTCGTGCCAGATTTTTGTCACAGTTGTACTGAGGCTTTCGCGCCATCTTACCTTCTCCCGATAGTGAGGTATGAACGGTCGATGTCGCCGCTTCCGAATAATAGAAGTGGCGATTCGATACCAATTTCCTCACTGCTCGCAGAGAGCAGGTATCCCGAAACAATCGGGAAAGGACTGAGTTTTTCTACGTTTTGGCTGTTTCGAAAATGTTGTGCAACAGATTCCCTTGGGAAGCTGATGTGTTACCACTACACCACAGCCGCGAAAACAAACAATTGTGCCTGTTTCACTAGTCTATTCGGCTGTTGGCGGCATTGCAATTGAACTCATTCAATTGCATCGGTTTGCAGCCCATTTCACGCCGAAGATGGGGGTCACTCGATTTTGTGGTCCGGAACCGGGGGCAGAATTACTCGACAGTCCCTGTCCAAAAACAAATCCGTGGGGCCACGCCCGTCAGGAAGCGGATGTCAAGCCCGCTTCCTGACGGGCGCGGCTCTGAAACACACGGTCCCGAATCGCGGACTTGTTTCTGGACGGGTTCGAAGTCCACGCCAGCGGGCCGCAGGCTGGTGGCTGGATTCCACGCGAGAGACGCTCACGCATCCAGGCAAATGTGCCACCTCAACCGGGTTAGGCAGAGTTGCAGATTCCTGGCGGTGGTGACGTGCCGCTACACGACAGATTCCGCATAGCCCTCATCAGCTCTGCAGGCGACGATTCCTGCGTAGTCGGGCTCCACCGGCAATCCCAACAATGCCAAACATGGCGAGTAGAAACGAGCCGGGTTCAGGGACAATTGTTGTGGACGCCGTATCTGTACTGAACTTCAGGTCGCCCGCTAAATAATCGGTGGTGAAGAATCGGTCGTAAAAAGGAGTGATAGCAGGAATTACTACGATTCCAACATCATTATTCCCACCGAAAAGCATCGCTGCTTCACCTCCGGTAATCGTAAACAGAAATTCCATCTGGCTGGCGGATGGTGATCTAAACGCCGTCACGTTCCCTTGCAATAGATTCCCTGTATTGAAACCGAGGCCAGGCACCTTCCCCTTAATATCAAGAGTTCCTGTGATTGCTTTTCCATCAAGATCCGAAAGCGTAAGCATCGGGATAACAGCGTTCAGCACAAAAGTGTTGCTGCCGTCGTTGGTCACTAACCCACCTGGAACATTGATATTAGATGGAAACGCTGTGATCTGCAACGCATCGGTAAAGGTGTTATAACTCAAAGTACCAAATACTGAAACAATGTCCGGGCTTGCATCCTGCTGAATTCCGTTGAACAACGACGAGTCCGCAGAGACGCTCTCACCCACTGACATGGTCAGCACGCACATCAGGATGGCAGCAATTCGCATGGAGATCGTCCTCTTTTAACTCAAAATGAATCAATCAAGATCGCCATGTACTTCAATCTCGTCACAGTTTCAATACTTCTTCGTGTTTTTCTAAAATTCGAGCAATTTCAGCTCAGTGTGTCCCGGAGTTACCCAACAATTGAAGTGGATCGGCTGTCCAGTCTGAGAACAGTGCGTCGACCTCGTCAAATTGCCTGACACTGGCAGTCTGTGAATTCGTTGACTCACTCCACGTCAGATGAACCGGCAACTGAGCCGACACCTTGTGAAGTGTTCTCCGGTTTCGAAATCCCGTGGCAGACAAGTCGCCGCTGACCGCAAGTGCCACACGCGAAGCCTTATCTCCCTGTAAATTGCCGGAGTCCACATCCGCTTGTTTCCGTGACTGTGGTGTAAACAGACTTGCAACTCGGTTCAGAACCCGTGCTGCCATCGAAGTCACACGCGTCGCTTCAATCTTTTGTCCGACGACCGCTGATGACATTTCCTGTGGCGGAGGATCGGCAATTCCCTGAGCCCCGGTGTTCCCCGAAGCAAGAGCAAACGAAATCGCTGCATTCTGGGAACCGGAGGTACGAGTTGCGGCAGCAGAATACTGGTACACCTTCGCGCCGGTGCTGTCCACAATCCAGATATCGCTCACATCGGCAGGATTGATTGTGATGCCGGTTGGAGCGGTGTTTGCTGCAGCAATTGTCCAGCTTCCCAGGAAAGTCCCGGTGACGGAATATTTGAACACCTTGTCAGTCGTGGAGTCATTCACGACCCAAATACTCGAGCCGTCAGTCACAAGCCCCTTCGGATTCGCGTTGCCGGAGTTCAAAGCAAAACTGCTCGCTGCAGAGACAGTTCCTGACAGCGTGCTGGCAGCACCGGCGTACTTGTAAACTTTGTCACTGTTGGCATCGACAATCCACACGTCGGTGCCATTCGTGGTAATGTCTTCCACGACCGCCCCGGTTGGCAAGCTGCCTGCCGTCCATGATCCCAGGAGTCCGCCGCGGGTATTGTAGACGTAAACTTTCTTGTTCGCATCGACGACCCAGACTTTGTCTCCGGCAGCTGTCGTGGCAACCCCTCGCGGCTCAGTGTTTCCACTGTTAATCGTGTATGACTCGACCAGGCTACCGTCCGGTTTGTACTCATACGTACTGTCTGTCGTCGCACTGTTGACCACATAAAACTTTGTGTAGTTGAGCGGCACTCCCCCAAACCAGTTGGCTGGATTGGAATCACTAACTGCCGGTGGTCCAGTGACTGGGATTCCTGTAACGCTGCCAACGTTCGTGTGTAGTCCGTCGGTCACAAGGATTGGGCCGAACGCATATTTCCATGCCTCACCCGGATCAAGCTTGCCGTCAGTGTCTGTGTCTCCCACGTTGAACAAGCCTGAGAGAATTGGTGCAGGATTGAAATCGTCAAGCGGGTTGCCGGGAGTCTGGTTGTCGTCCGTCACCACAACATTGGTGAGAGCCACGGACCCTGGATTCGTCACCACAAA